>Ga0209108_10000181_pt1 | contig 33554 bp, 27 predicted proteins | sample Rifsed10ft1_FD_184003 | JGI IMG/M metagenome (GOLD analysis project Ga0209108, IMG submission 184003) | Soil microbial communities from Rifle, Colorado, USA - sediment 10ft 1 (version 2) | ecosystem: Environmental > Terrestrial > Deep subsurface > Rock core/Sediment | place: Rifle, Colorado...
CCCCGCCTATATTCGCCGAATGCACGGCGCGGAAGCGGTTACCTACCGCCACCCGGGTCTCAAGCCGATTCTGGAAGAGACTTATGGGATCACGGTCTACCAGGAACAAATCATGTACACCGCAATGCAATTAGCGGGGTACTCGGCGGCCGAGGCCGACAACCTGCGCCAGGCGGTGGCCAAGAAGAAGGCCAGGGCACTGCGCCAGCAACGCCAGAAGTTTGTCCAGGGGGCAGTGCAAAACCAGATCCCCGAGGCCACCGCGAATGCGATCTTCGACGATTGGGAGGCCTTCGCCCGGTACGGCTTCCCGAAGGGTCATGCGGCAGACTACGCCGTGATCTGCGTCCAAACCGCCTATCTGAAGGCGAATTTCCCAATTGAGTACATGACCGCCCTGCTCTCGGTGTTCAAGTCGGTGACCGATCGGGTGGCCCTGTACAGTGCCGAGTGCCGCCGGATGGGGTTGGAGGTCTTGCCGCCCGATGTGGCCGCCAGCGGCCTCGACTTCGAGATCGAGGACCGCCAATCCGCCGCGCCGGCGATTCGTTTCGGATTGGGGGCGATCAAGAACGTCGGCCAGAGTGCGGTGGAGATCATCTTGGCGGCGCGGGCCGCGGGCCCCTTCGTGGATCTGGAAGATTTCGCCCGCCGGGTCGATCTGCGGCAAGTGGGCAAGCGGGCTATGGAGAGTCTGATTCGGGTAGGAGCCGGAGACCGTTTCGGCTCGCGCCTGGATCTCTTGGAGTCACTGGAGCGGATCATGAGTTTCTCGGCGGCCCAGTTTCGGGCCGCTGAGATCGGCCAGCTTTCGCTGTTTGGCGGGTCGACCGGGGTGGCCGAGCGGTTGGAGCTGCAGCCAGCCACGGTCGAGGTCTCGCGACGAAGGCAGCTCAGTTGGGAACGGGAACTGCTCGGATCGTACGTCTCCGACCACCCACTGGCGGCTTACATGGACAGTCTGGCGAAGGTGGTCACCCACTTCAGTGGGGAAATCAATGAATCGATTGATGGCCAGTCGGTCTGTGTGGCAGGCGAGGTGAGCGCCCTTCGCCCCTACCTCACCCGCAAGGGAAATGAGATGGCCTTCCTCTCGCTCGAGGATGTGCAGGGGACGATCGAGGTCATCGTCTTTCAACGATTGTGGGAAAGCCTGGCCGGGAAGCTGAACTTGAATGAGATCGTGCTCGTCAAAGGCCGAGTGGATGCCGCACGCGGCGACCCCAAACTGTTGGCGGACGAGATCTTGAGCGACCTCTCCCCCGCCCATCCAGAGGCGCTTGCCCCACCGCGGCCCCCGGCGCCCCCGTCGCCTGGCCAGGAAACTCTGGTCCCTGCACTGGCGGAGCCAAATCCATCCGAGCTGGATCGGGTCGATGATCCAGATCCGGACCTCGGCGGGAACTGGGATCCAGGAATCAGTTCTGCCGGCCTGACCTCGATCGCGCCTCCGGAGCCGCGCTCCCCGCTGTCCCATGGATCGCTCGGCATCATCGAAGGCTGGGACGAGCCCCTCACCGATGAAGTCGGCACCCACGAGGCCGGTCCTCAGGGATCCCTCGCTCAGGAGCCGCTGCCCAGCTGGTGGGAAGGTCCCGAGCCATGCTTGATCACCATCCTGCTGCGCTCGAGCGGCGATCGGCTGCGCGACGCACGCCGGATGCGCCAGATCCACGGGTTGCTGGCCTCGTTCCCCGGCAGCGACCGTTTCGCGTTCAACGTGTTTGAAGCCTCGCGCCGCTACCACCTGGAATTCCCGAGTTACACGACCCGCTATTCCCCCGAGCTGCACCGCGGTCTGCTGCGCATCGTGGGCGACCAGAGCGTCCAAGTGTCGCCGCTGCGCCTGCACTAGCCGACCTGCTAAACTCCAGAGTGCGCCCGGCACGGCCTGCCTCGTGACCCGCGCCGCGGGCTGGGGTTACTCTACTAGGTATTCGAGATGAGAATCGGGATCCTGACCGGCGGAGGGGATGTCCCCGGCTTAAACGCCTGCATCAAGGCATTTGTGAATCGGGCCGAGGACGAGCAGCATGAAGTGGTTGGGATTCGAAGAGGCTGGGCCGGCCTGCTGTACTGGCAAGCCGGGGATCTGGCGAGTGAGGCCGGGTTCATTGTTCCGCTCGACAAACAATACGTGCGGACCGTTGACCGGACCGGGGGTACGTTTTTGCACAGCTCGCGGACCAACCCCGCCAAGGTCGGACCTCAGGCCGTCCCGGAATTCCTGAGCCCAGGCCCCTCCGGCGACGGCACGGTCGACCTTACTCAGCATGTCCTGAAGCTGATCGAGCATCTGGGGCTGGAAGCCTTGGTCCCGATCGGCGGCGATGACACCCTTTCGTTCGCTCTGCGACTGCACGACGAAGGCGTGCCGATCGTGGCGATCCCCAAGACCATGGACAACGACGTCCACGGCACGGACTACTGCATCGGCTTTTCGACTGCGGTGACCCGCAGCGTGCAGTTCATTCAGGATCTGCGGACCAGCGCCGGCTCCCACGAACGGATTGCGGTGGTCGAACTCTTCGGGCGCTACAGCGGAGAGACCTCACTGGTCGCCGCTTATCTCTCGGGAGTGGACCGGGCGATCATCTCGGAGATCCCCTTTGACCCGAACAAGCTGGCCGGCATGCTGATTGCGGACAAGAGGTCGAATCCCAGCAACTACGCCATGATGACCATCTCTGAGGGAGCCAAGATCGAGGGCGGGGACTTGCTGGTGCGCGAACGGGAGGATGCCTTCGGGCACCGAAAGTTGGGCGGCATCGGGGCCGTTACCGGCGACCTGCTGCGGGAGATCACCGGCGAGCACATCATCTATCAGCAGCTAGCCTACCTGATGCGCTCTGGCCGCCCCGACTCGCTCGACCTGATGGTGGCAACCAACTTCGCGGTGATGGCGGCCGACTTGGCCTCGGCGGGGCAGACCGGGAGGATGGTCGCCCTGCGGCAGGGGATTTACACCAACGTACCGCTGACCATGACCCGGGAGGGGGTCAAGCGGGTGGACGTCGACGCGCTGTATGACGTGGAGAGCTACCGGCCCAAGGTCCGCCAGGTTGCCGGCACGCCGATGTTTCTGTACTGATTACGGCGTAGCGGTGACCGAGGGAGTGCAGCCGGCGACCGGCTGCACGAGCGATCCGGTCTGCCGGAAGGCGGCACCGTTCCAGGTGTGCTCGAGGGTGATCCACTCGCATGGCTCGAGCGGACCCCCGGAGATCGAGCCCAGGCTGCTGGCTTCCTTGAACCGAATCAAGTCACCGACTTTCGTCCACTCTCCGTAGTAGCCCTCGTTGAAATACACCTGGGTCATTCCGGCCCCGTTCCATACATAGATCCCGAGCTCGAGCCAGAGCTGAGGGCCCGAGTGCCGGAACGCCGCGACGACCAGGTTCTGGCACGCGCCAAAGGGGTAGTGCCCGGCCTGGTCCGTGAGCTGTTTCAGATTGGGATCACCGCTGGATAGCTCCCAGACAGTCGCCCAGGTCGCTCCGTTCCAGCTGTCCACCGCAATCGCCTTGCCGCTGGCACCCTGCTCAACGATCCGCACCCGCTGATAGCTGCCATCGCAGTTGAGGCTCAGGCCTCCGGCCGGAGGCGGTTCGGTTGCGGCGGGCTCGACGGTCGGGCTGGCTGGCGCGGCGGCAAACTCGGTGGCTGTCGCTACCGGGGCGCCGGTTGGCGGCTCGCTGGGCTGGGGCAGGGCGGCGAGCGTGGCGGCGACTGCCGTGGCAATGGCGTCTTCTGGGACTGCCGTTTGGGTGGCCAGAGGAAATGAGCAGGCCAACCCAGCGGCTGCCAGGGTCGCGAGCAACCTATAGCCAGCTCGGTTCGACATAGGTCCCGAACACTCCTCGCATCACGTCCACGATTTCGCCCAGAGTGGCATAACTACGGACGGCGGCCAGGATATGGGGCATCGTGTTTTCGGTGCCCTGGCAGGCAATCCGCAGGCGATCAAGTGCCTGGCCGACCGCCCCGTTATCCCGGGCCCGCCGCAGCTCGGCGAGCCGCTCCACCTGGTGGCGGTAACCGCCCGGGCTCATCTCCAGGATCGGGATCGAATACGGCGAATCATCGCTGAACGCGTTGACCCCCACGATGTAGCGATCTTCCTGGTCGATCTCTTGCTGGTAGCGGAAGGCCGCCTCGGCGATTTCGCGCTGAAAGAAGCCGGCCTCGATGGCGGGCAGCACCCCGCCGAGTTCGTCGATCCGCCGGAAGTAGGCCTCAGCCTGGGCCTCGATCCGATTAGTCATGGCTTCCACAAAGTAGGACCCGCCCAGCGGATCCACGGTGTTGGCTACCCCCGACTCTTCAGCCAGGATCTGCTGTGTGCGAAGCGCCACGGTGGCCGCATGAGCTGACGGCAGCGCCAACGCTTCGTCCATCGAGTTGGTGTGTAGCGACTGAGTGCCGCCCAGCACTGCGGCCAGGGCCTGGATTGCCACCCGCACGATGTTGTTCTCCGGCTGTTGGGCGGTCAGGCTCACGCCGGCAGTCTGGGCGTGGAAGCGCATGAGCCAGGAGCGCGGTCGCTGGGCGCCGAAGGTTTCCCGCATGGCGTGGGCCCAGATCCGGCGGGCGGCCCGGTACTTTGCCACCTCCTCGAAGAAGCCGTTGTGGGCGTTGAAAAAGAATGAAAGGCGGGGCGCGAAATCATCGATCTCGAGGCCTCGATCGAGCGCCCAGCGCACATACTCCATTCCGTCGGCCAGGGTGAACGCCAATTCCTGGGCCGCGGTAGATCCGGCCTCCCGGATGTGGTATCCGGAGATGGAAATTGGGTTCCACTGCGGCAGATGCCGCATCCCGTGCTCGATCGTGTCGGTCACCAACCGCATCGAAGGCTCGGGAGGGAAGATGTACTCCTTCTGTGCGATGTATTCCTTGAGGATGTCGTTCTGCAGCGTTCCGCGGAGCTGGGCCGCGGGGACCCCTTGCAGTTCGGCTGCCGCGATGTACATGGCCCAGATCACGGCGGCCGGGGAGTTGATGGTCATGCTGGTGGAGACCTGGGCGAGCGGAATCCCGGCCAGCAAGGCCTGCATGTCTTGCAGTGAGGAAACCGCCACCCCACATTTTCCGAACTCGCCCTCCGCCTCCGGCGCGTCGGTGTCGTATCCCATCAGGGTGGGTAAGTCGAAGGCGATGGACAGTCCGGTTTGCCCCTGGCCCAACAAGTACTGGAATCGCTCGTTGGTTTCTTCGGCGGTGCCGAAACCAGCGAACATGCGCATGGTCCAGGTCCGGGCCCGGTACATCGTGGGATGGATGCCGCGGGTGAAGGGATACTCGCCCGGCAGGCCGAGATCCTGCAGGTAGCTCATCTCGGCGATGTCGAGCGGCGTGTACAGACGTTCGACCGGCTCAGAGGAGGTGGTGATGAACTGCTTGAGCCGCTCTGGCATCGTGGCGGCCGACTGCTGGAGGGTGGTCTCTTCCCACTTCTCCAGCGCTTCGCGCAGCTGCTCGAGCTCGTTTGGATCGAACAAGGGTTGTTTCCTCGATGCGGCGCGGATTATAGCATCCAGGTTATTGTGGACCGCCGAGGGCTCACGCGGTGGTCTCCCTGTGTGAGCCGGATGCTAGAATCGCATGGTCGAGGGCGGCAGCGCCCCGTCGTTCGCGGGCCCCGGCCTTTCCAGGAGGTTTGATCGTGAATGAAGCGGTGATCGTCCAAGCGGTTCGAACCCCGATCGGGGAGCACGGCGGTGCGCTTAGAGACGCCCGGCCGGATGATCTGGCCGCCCTGGTCGTGGCGGAGGTCGTGGCGCGGGCCGGAATTGAGCCGGCCGGTGTCGAGGAGGTGTACTTCGGCTGCGCCAACCAAGCCGGGGAGGACAACCGAAACGTCGCCCGGATGGCCAGCTTGCTGGCCGGGCTGCCGACATCCGTGGCAGGGGTCACTTTCAATCGGCTGTGCGGCTCGAGCCTGGCGGCGGTGAACGCGGCCGCCCGGGCAATCAAGGTAGGCGAAGGGGACGTCTACATTGCCGGCGGGGTGGAATCGATGTCCCGGGCGCCCTGGGCGGTGCCTAAGTCCGACCGGCCCTTCCCGCGCGGCAACCTGACCGTCTACGACACGACCCTTGGATGGCGTTTCCCGAATCCTCGCCTCAAGGCCAAATACGGGAACGAAAGCATGGGAGAGACCGCCGAGAACATCCATGCCGAACGTCCGATCAGCCGGGAGGCGCAGGACGCCTTTGCGCTGCAGAGTCATCAACGGGCCATCGCGGCGATCGATGACGGTCGTTTCACAGAGGAGATCGTCCCGGTGGTGCTGCCGCAGCGGAAGGGCGATCCGGTGGTTGTGGACACCGACGAGCGGCCGCGGCGGGACACTTCGATTGAGTCATTGGCCAAGCTGCAGCCAGCCTTTCGCAACAACGGGACTGTGACGGCGGGCAACGCCTCGGGAATCAATGACGGCGCGGCGGCGGTGCTGCTCATGTCTAGCCAGCGGGCCGAGCAGCTGGGAATCCGGCCGTGGGCGCGGGTGGTGGCCTCGGCTGCGGCGGGGGTCGAGCCGCGCACGATGGGCTACGGCCCGATCCCGGCGACTCAGAAGGTCCTCCAGCGAGCGGGGCTGTCGCTCGATCAGATCGGGTTGATCGAGCTCAATGAGGCCTTCGCGGTTCAGGCGCTGGCCGTGATGCAGGAACTGGGGATGCGGGAAGAGATCACGAATGTGAACGGGGGTGCCATCGCCCTCGGCCACCCACTTGGTTGCAGCGGAGCTCGGATTGTGTGCACGTTGATCCATGAGATGCGGAGGCGTGCTCCGGCCGAGAGCAGGCCGTACTATGGATTGGCAACCTTATGCGTAGGGGTGGGGCAAGGGGAGGCGACGATCTTTGAGTGGGTGGGGGACTGACATGTGAAGGTGACCCGGCGCTGGCCCCAGATCTGGCCACGCTCCCCCAAAGGCTGTTTCTACAGGTGATCCGCAGGCGGCTTCCAGGGCTGCCTGCTTTTTTTCGTGGGGTATTGACTCACAGAGGATTCGGCGCGACAATCTGACCTAGAGAACGACGTTCCCCCTACAGAACGATCGCCTGAGTACTCCAGCGTGTCTGCCACCGTACCCGCCGTCGAACGTGCTATCCGAATTCTCTCTTTACTGGCGGACGGTCGGCCTGAGATGGGGGTCTCCGAGCTCGGGCAGGAGCTGGCCATCAATAAGAGTACCGTCCACGGGATCGTCAGAACGCTGTCCGAGTACCGCATCTTGGAGCAAGACCCCGGAACACGGAAGTATCGACTCGGGCCCGGGCTGATCGAACTGGGTTACCAGGCGCGGAGCCGGCGCGACCTGCGCTCGGTGGCGGGTCCCTACCTTCAGGAATTGATGCAGTCCACCGAGGAAACCGCCCTGCTGGGAGTGTTTGAGCAGGACGGGATCACCATCATTGACGAAGCCCAACCGGCGCGCCAGCTCAGGATCGCCAGTGCCGACCGGGGCCGACTGCCCTTTAATGCAGGCTGCTTTGGAAGTGCCTTCCTGGCCTGGTTGCCTATCGAAGAAGTAGACCGGCTGATCGCCGCGCACGGACTGCGGCGGTTCACCGAAACTTCCATTACCGATCCGGCCGAGTACAAGGCCCGGCTGGAGCGCGTGCGAGAGCAGGGGTACGCCATCGACGACACCCAAGAGTTCTTGGAGGGCGTGTGGGCCATATCTGCCCCGATTTGGGATGTGAGTGAGGTCATTGCCGTGTTGACGATGGTAGGGTTCCTCAGCCGCATGACGGACAAGGCACGCCGCGCGGCGGTCAAGGCTACCCGACTGGCGGCGCAGGCGATCTCCATGCGGATGGGAGCCCCAAGCGCGACCGGCTGAGGTCGACCCGCGAGAGCGAAGAATGAGCGGCTCACGTTCCAATATTCACGCGCAGCCATGAACCAACTGATCAGTTTAGATGTGAACGGCGAGCGGCGGGAGCTGTGGATTTCGGTCCATAAGACGCTGCTCGAGGTGCTGCGCGAGGATTTGCGGCTGACCGGCACCAAGCACGGCTGTGAGCTGGGCGAATGCGGGACTTGTACGGTGCTGATCGACGGCCAGCCTGTGCTGTCGTGTCTGATCCTTCCCGTCGAACTGGAAGGCCACCGGATCCTCACCGTCGAGGGGCTGGCGCAGAACGGTCGGCCGCACCCCCTGCAAAGTGCCTTTGCCGAGCTAGGAGCCGCCCAATGTGGATACTGCACGCCAGGCATTTTGGTCAGCGCCAAGTCGCTGCTTGACCGAACTCCCCAACCCGACGCCCGGCTCATCCGGGAGGCACTGGCCGGCAACCTGTGCCGCTGCACTGGCTACAGCAAGATCATCGAGGCTGTGGAACTGGCCGCGGCCCGCATGGCAGCCGAGGCGCTCGAGCAGGTTTAGGGGGAGCGGCGAGGAGTCAGGCGATGTCGAGCAACGATCGGTTGAAGGTGGTCGGGAAATCCTGGACCAAAGTAGACGGCATGGCCAAGGTGAAGGGAGAGACGGTCTTTGCCGACGATCTGTTCCTGCCGCGCATGCTGTTCTGCAAGATCCTGCGCAGCGAACACCCACACGCCTTGATCAAGCACGTCGACGTTCGCCCGGCGCTGGAACGCCCGGGCGTGGTGGCGGCCATCACCGGTCAGGACCTGTCCATCAAGTTCGGCATCCTGCCGGTAAGTCAGGATGAAGAGGCCCTGTGCGTGGAGAAGGTGCGCATGGTGGGCGATCCGGTGGCGGCTGTGGCCGCCCTCGACGAAGAATCGGCCGAGGCGGCCCTGGAAGACATCCTGGTCGAATACGAGCCGTTGCCGCCCATCATGTCTATCGAAGAGGCTCTCGAGGAGCAAGCGGTACAGATCCACGAGTACGCGCAAGAGGGCAACATCCACAAGCTGGTCTCACTGGAATTCGGCGACGTAGAAGCAGGCTTCGCCTCAGCCGATCACATCCGGGAGGACCTGTTCTACTACGAGGGCAGCAACCATCTGCCGATGGAACAACACGCCGCGGTCGCGCAGTATGGGGCAGACGGGCGACTCACCCTCTGGTCTTCCACCCAGACACCCCACTACGTCCACCGAGCCCTGGCTAAAGTGCTGGAGCTGCCTGCCAGCCGCATCCGGGTCATTGCCACCCCGGTGGGGGGCGGGTTCGGCGGCAAGACCGACCCCTTCGCGCACGAGATCGTGGTCGGCAAACTGGCGATGCTCACCGGCCGGCCGGTGAAGGCCACCCTCACCCGTGAGGAGGTCTTCTATGCCCACCGCGGCCGCCACCCGGTGTTGATGTGGGTCAAGACCGGGATGACACGCGACGGCAGCATCACTGCCATGCACTTCCGCTCTTACCTGGACGGGGGAGCCTACGGCAGCTACGGAGTGGCCAGCACCTACTACACTGGCGCGCTGCAGACCATCACTTATCCCATCCAGCACTACAAGTTCGAGGGGCTGCGGGTCTTCACCAACAAGCCGCCCTGCGGTCCCAAGCGGGGGCACGGCACGCCCCAGCCGCGCTTCGCAGTCGAAGTGCAACTCGACAAGCTCGCCGAGGATCTGGATCTTGATCCGGCGGAGCTGCGCCTGCGCCACCTGATGCCGCCAAAGAGCAAAAGCGTCAACCACCTGACCATCACCAGCATTGGCCTGAGGGAGTGCCTGGAGAAGGTGGTGGAGGCCTCGGGGTTCCTGCAGCGCCGCGGGAAGTTGCCTCCGGGTAAGGGGCTGGGCCTGGCCTGCGGGGCCTATCTCAGCGGTGCCGGCCTACCGGTGTATTGGAACAAAATGCCGCACTCCGGCGTGCAGATCAAGATTGATCGCGGCGGGGGTGTGACGGTCTTCTGTGGCAGCATCGACATCGGGCAGGGATCCAATTCTGTGCTGGCGGCGATCGTGGCCGAGGAGCTCGGCATCCGCATGGGGCGGGTAATCGTGGTCACGGCTGATACCGACCTCACCCCCGTGGACCTCGGCAGCTACTCCAGCCGGGTCACCCTCATGACCGGAAACGCCGCCATCGCCGCCGCCAAACCGCTGCGAGAGATGATCCTGGCCGCCGCGGGAGAGCAGTTGGAGCTCACCCCAGATGCCTTGGGGATGGCAGAGGATCGGGTGTTCTTGACCGAAGATCCGGCTCAGGGGCTGTCCTTCGACGAAGCGGTCCAACTGGCGGAGGCGAAGTTCGGCACCTTGGGCTCGGTGGGAAGCTACACGCCGCCTCGGCGGGGCGGGCCCTACAAGGGGTCCGGCGTCGGCCCTTCGCCGGCCTATAGCTACACTGCCTGCGTGGCGGAAGTGACCTGCGACCTGGAGACCGGCCAATATAGGGTCGACAAGCTGTGGCTAGCGCACGATGTAGGCAGGGCCATCAATCCTCGGCTTGTGATCGGACAGATCGAGGGCAGCGCCTACATGGGGCTGGGAGAGGCCATGATGGAGGAGCAGGTCTTCCGCCGCGGCCTGCATAAGATCCCCTCCATGCTGGATTACAAGAGCCCGACTACCTTAGAGACGCCTGAGATCGAAACTTTCCTGATCGAGACTCTAGATCCCGAGGGGCCTTACGGCGCCAAGGAGGCCGGTCAGGGGCCGTTGCTCCCGGTCGCGCCCGCACTGGCCAATGCGGTCTACAACGCCACCGGCGTACGGGTGGACGAGGTGCCGATCACCCCGCAGAAGGTGCTCAAGGGACTGCAGGAGAAGGCCCGAGGCGAGCCGGCCCGGGTCGGGCCGCGGCGCGCCCCAACGGTGGAATTCCCGGATCCGATCCGGGTGTCGCCGCCTGAGGAGGTTCCGGCCGCATGATCCGCCTGCCGCCTTTCCGCTATCTGGCCCCGCGTTCGGTGGAAGAGGCCGTGGCGATGAAGGCCGAGCATGGCCGGGAGGCGATGTACGTGGCGGGCGGAACGGACCTCTACCCCAACATGAAACGCCGCCAATTCGAGCCGCAGGTCCTGATCGGCCTGCGCGGTCTGGAGGAGCTGCGCGGGGTCTCCAATGGAGGTGGGTTTACGATCGGTGCCGGCACGACTCTCAGCGAAGTGGCGAACCACCCTCAGGTTCAGCGCCAGTACCCCTCCCTGGCGCGCGCTGCTGGTCTGGTGTCCTCGCCGCCGCTGCGCAATCTGGGCACCCTCGGGGGAAACCTGTGCGTGGACACCCGTTGCACCTACTACAACCAAAGCCACGCCTGGCGCAAGGCGCTCGGGTTCTGCATGAAAAAGGACGGCGACGTCTGCTGGGTGGCGCTCAGCAGCCCGGGGTGCCTGGCGGTCTCTTCTTCCGACTGTGCCCCGGTGGCCATCTCGCTGGGAGCCCAGCTGCGCTTGATTGGGCCGCAGGGCGAACGCATGATCCCGGCCGAAGCCCTGTACCGCAACGACGGAATGCAATACCTGGCGCTGCGGCCCGACGAGCTGCTGGTGTCGATTCACTTGCCGCCTATGCTGGGTTGGCGGACCAGCTACCTGAAGCTGCGCCGGCGGGGTTCGATTGATTTCCCGATCCTGGGCGTGGCGGTCGCGCTGCGCTTGGATGAGGACGGGACCTGCGCCGAGGCGCGTTTGGTGTTGGGTGCGGTAGCCTCCCAACCGGTCTCCATCCTCGAGGCGGCCGGACTGCTCATAGGCCACCGGATCACGGCGGACCTGGTCAACGAAGCGGCGGAGATGGCTGCCAGGCGGGCCAAGCCGCTCGATAACACGGACATGGGGCTGAGCTTCCGCAAGAAGATGGCGCGGGTATACGTGGCCCGTGCGTTAGCGGAGGCGGTGGGAGGATGATCTACGTCGTTGAAGTGGAGGGTCTAGCACTCCCTCAGGCCACTTAAGATCCGGAATGTCCCTGGCTACTCGTAGCGGAGCGCGGCCACGATGTCCAGCTTGGCCGCCTGCCGGGCGGGAATGACCGCCGCTAACCCGCCGAACAGCATCCCGATCGCCACTGCCAAGACAGCTCCCATCCACGGGAAGGACGCCCGGACGGGGTAACCCGCCGCTCCCAGAGAGTCCACCGCCAGACGAGCGAGGTACAACCCGCTCAGCAGTCCGAACGAGGTCCCCAGGGCCGCCAGGATCAGCGCCTCAAAAACAACCATTCGGCGGACCTGCTGGCGAGTAGCCCCCACCGCGCGGACCATCCCGATCTCCCGGGTGCGCTCGATGACCCCGATCGCCAGCGTGTTCAGCATCGCAACCAGTGATGGGATCGCCAGGAACCCCAGCACCGCGTACAGACCGAGGAAGGCCGCGTCGAAGATTCGCTTGTTTTCGTCGTAATACTCCTGGCCGGCGATCAGTCGGAACTGCGGATACTGGGCTGCAAGCCCTTTGACCTCCCAGTCGGCCTCAGCTCGGTCGACCCCGGGCTTGAGATTGGCCTGCAGCAGGACATCCTCGGTTACGTTGAAGTCGGTCGCCAGCGAAGCCTGGGAGATGTAGGCCGTGGCGATCTTCGCGTTAAGGTAGTCGTTGGCGACCGCGACGACCCGGTAGACCTGCTCGCCCTCGGCCGTCAGCAGGCGGAGATCATCGCCTGGCGTCAGGCCGGCGAACGCTGCCAGCGGACCATTTGCGATCAGATTGCGCCCGTCGGCCAACGAGGCATAGGCTGAGTCCGGGTCGCCCTTCTGAAACACCAGGCCGCTCACCTTCGGGTAGTTCACGGGATCAATTCCCAGGACCGTGAAAGGCAGGTCCCCGGCGAGCGAGGTCGCGACCCGGAGGGTGCTCACTGCCTCGACGGAGGGCAGGGCCCGCAGCTCTTCCGCCAGCCGGGGGGCGGCCCCGACGTTGCCGCCCCAGACCGCGATCGCCGGCGGAACGAATAGGTAGTCGCTCCCCAGGCTGCGCTCCAGCGCGTCCAGGAAACCGCCCGACACGCTGGTCAGCAGGCCGCCGGCCATGACGAGTACTGCCAGGCCGATCATTGTGGCGCTCGCTGTGACCGCGGCGCGGGTGGGTTGACGGGTCAGGTTGCCCTCCGCCAGCTGGACGATCCCCTGCTGCCCGGTCAACCTGGAGGCCAAGGCCCCGAAGGTATTGGCGATCGGCCGCACCAGAACCGGCCCTGCCAGCACCAGCCCGATCAGGAAGATGACTCCACCTAATGCGAGCAGACCAACATTGCGGGATAACAGGGCCGCAAGCGCCAGCCCGATCAAAACGGCTCCGATGATGAACGCCGCCCCCTCCGCCCGGGCCGCCCGGACTTCCGCGACCGGCGGCCGCAGCGCCTCCAGGGGAGTCACCCGACCGGCTTTCAGCGCCGGGAGCAGACCGGCAACCAGGGTCAGACCCACACCGACGGCCACTGCCGCGACCAACAAGGCGAGGCTGACGACCGGGCCGCCAACTCGCACGTGCATGTATTGCTCGAACGTCCGCCCGAGGGCTCCGAGCACTACTACTCCGAATCCATATCCCAAGACGAGACCGGCCGCGGTGCCTGCAACCCCCTGCAGGACACTCTCGGTGAGGATGAGCCCCGTGATCATTCGCCGGTCGGCGCCGACCGCCCTCAGCATCGCCAGATCGCGGCGGCGCTCAGTCACGATTGTCCGGAAAGTGTTGAAGACGATGAAGCCCCCCATGAACAGCCCCAGGGCGCCCAGAACGTTGATCATCGCCTGGCCGATCTTCAGGTTGGTGAGCAACTCGCTCCCCGAAGCCAGGCCGCCCAGGTGGTAGTCTGGACCCAACGCCGTTTCGACCTCAGCTTGAATCTTCGCCCGCCGGTCTTCATCCAATGTGTCGAAGTTCATATCGAGGGCGTTGATCTGGCCAGGCTGATTGAGCAAGCGCTGAGCTTCGCTCAGAGTGACCAGGATCTCTTCGTTTCCTGGCAGGGTCCGCGCCGGGAGGATTCCGACGATTGATAGCTCCGCTTGCCCCTGGGTGGTCGGCAGGGATAGGGGGTCACCGACCTCGAGCTCTAAGACCTCAGCCAGGCTCCGGCTGATGATGGCCGAGCCCGCATCGACATCGACTAGGAACCGGCCGGAGACGACCGGAAAGGCTCGCAGGCTTTGGGCCGCCTCCGGATTGATCCCGACCAGCGCCAGGGCGGTTACCTGGTCAAGGGTGGCCGGGTCGCCGTCGTAGTAATCGGCTGGAAGATTGACCGTGCGGTTGAGCGAACCGGAGACTGCGAATATGCCCTCCACCGTCTGCACCGTGTCCAGCGCGTCGATCGAAAACGCGGTGCCCGCCTTGTGGGTCACGGTCAGGTCGACCTGGCCGGCCACCGCGAGTAGATTGGCCCTGAAGGCCTGGCTGATTGCGGGCAGGATCGAATTGACCCCGAAGGTGAGCAGCACCCCAAACACCACCGCCAGGGTGGTGAGGACCGTCCGCAGGCGACGGCCGTTCATGTAGCGCGCGGCCAGCGTGAGTTGAAGCGACATGCCAACCCTCCCGAGCGGGCTCAGCCCCCTACCCGCCGCATGCGGTCGGCGACGATCTCAGCGTTGCGACTATCCTTGCTTTCCAGAACGGCCTCATCGACGAGCTTGCCGTCCTTGAGAAACAGGATCCGGTCGGCCTGGGCGGCGATCCGCGGGTCGTGGGTCACGATGAGTACCGTCCGGCCCCATTCGCTGGATATCCGGGCCAGCAACGCCGCGATCTGATCGCTGGCGAGCGAGTCGAGATTTCCCGTCGGTTCGTCGGCCAGGATAAGGGACGGTTCGGCGACCAGGGCGCGGGCGATGGCGACCCGCTGCTGCTGCCCGCCTGAAAGCTGATCGGGGCGGTGGCCCAGGCGGTTGCCCAGGTCGAATCGTTCGAGCCACTGGCCGGCCTTCTGCCGGGCCACCGCAGGATCGACACCGTCGAGCGACAGCGGAAGGGCGGCGTTCTCGAGCGCGTTCAGCACCGGGAGCAGATTGTAGAACTGGAAGACGAACCCGATGTTGCGCCGGCGGACGGCGGAGATGGCTTCGTCGTCCAACCCGGAGAGGTCGGAACCGTTGAGGAACACCCGGCCCTCGGTCGGCCGGTCTAGCCCGCCAATCAGGTGCAGCAGGGTGGATTTTCCGCAGCCGCTGGGCCCCATGACCGCGACAAACTCGCCGACGTCCACGTGCATGCTGACGTGGTCGAGGGCCGTGACCGCGGCATTAGGTTCGCCGTAGATCTTGGTCAGCTGCTCGGTCGAAACGGCAGGCATCTCAGTTCTCCTTCCCGTTGGACGGTTCGTTCCGCGGGGGCCGACCACGGCGCTTAGGCTGCGGCTCAGGGATCGACTGCCTCCGGACAACGTCCAGCCGGGCTTCGATCATTTCCAGCCAGTGCAGGTCGGCCTCCAGATGCATCACCGCCTGGTCGAGCAGGAGGACGTGGGCCAGGCTGGTCCGTGGGTCGATCGCCTGGCGGCGGGTGGTGACCGAATGGAGCCGCCGGTACAGAGCGGTCCGCTGGTCGCGAATCAACTTGCGGGGCTGGGCCCCGCCGGTCGCCAGGGCAATCATCAGTTTGATAAAGAACTCGTCCCGCTGCGGTTCGCGCTCGGTTTCGGCCGCCAGCCAGGCCCGCAGGTGTTTCCGGCCGGCCTTGGTCGGGGCGTAGATCCTTTTCTCCGGACCGCCTTGCTTTGTGACGGAACGAGGGCGGATCAGACCGGCCTCGGTCAATCGCTCCAGAGTGGCGTACACCTGTGCCGGTCGCACATTCCAGTTGGCCTCGCCGCCGATCAGCGCTTCGAACGCGGCCCGAAGCTCATAGCCGTGGCGGGGGCGTTGCTCAAGAAGACCCAGCAGGGCGTTGCGGACCGACACCGGTAATCTAGTCTACAAGTGGTTAGTTAGTGCGGAAGTCTACCACGCCACGGAGGGGACTGTCAACGACGTCACTTCGCCGGTCGACGCTTGGCACGTATCCGCCGCCGCCGATGCGGTTGGGATGACGCGCGGAAGGCGGTTTGGAGTTGCCTCGCCTGTTGGGCTCTTCAGGCCCGGGCGATGAGGCGTTCGACCGTCAGGCCCAGGAGCCAGCCATATAGGAGGGGGACTGGCACGAAGACGGCGATGGCGACCAGCCGGGTGCGCAGGTTGGCCTCGTCGCTGGGGATGACCAGGAACGGGATTGCAATCAGCACCAGGAGGACCGCGGCCCCGAAGGCAAGCCCGTGCCAACCGGGCGCGATGCCCAGCGGTCGCCAAAACCGCACATACAGAAGCGCGAGCGGCGCCCCCAGCACCAGGGCGAAGACGGCAATGACAGTGAGCGTGCCGCCGATGCTGAACGAAGGAGTCTGCCCTTCCGTAATCGCGAAGGCGCGCATGGACGCTCGAGCCACGACGCCCATGAGTACGCCGGCGAACAGGCCGGCGGGCAGGCCCACCCGGAGCAACGCTGCGAAGCCTTGTGGGTTCATGCCAGTCTCCCGTATTTGGTCCATGTCGACCCTCAGTCCGGCGGGTGCCGGAACGTACCCTCACCTCCCAGGCTAACCATGAGGCGTCCCAAGAGCGTTACGGTGGGACTTAGGGGCTTAATCTCGAGGCGTTGGCGGAAAACCGAGGGACGAGGGGAAGAGCTTATCTTGAGATGTATTCAATCACGTTTTGGGCTGGGCGGCATGCTTGAACCATCGTTTACCCGATCTCGCTTGCGCCGCCCACCGTCCTGGCGCAGGCCTCGCAGAAAACCCAGCACGCCGGCCGCCACTAGCTGACCCTGGGCCAGGGCCCGATCGGCGAGTTCGCGGGCGCGGGCCAGCCGGATCTCGGGCTCTTCCCGGGTCAGTTCATACAGCTCCACCAACACCCCGTGGGTGCTCTCCGGGTGGATGAAGGCGATCAGCTTGCCCCCGGTCCCCACTGTGGGCTCTGAATTGATCAGTCGCACCCCGCGGGCCTTGAGTTGGGCGAGGCATTCCTGGATGTTGTCGACTTCGAGGCAAATGTGATGCAGGCCGGGGCCCCGGCGCTCCAAGTAGCGGGCCACCCCGCTGTTCTCGGTGGTCGGCTTGACCAGCTCGACCTCCTGATCTCCGGTCGTAAGGAACGCCACGATCGATCCCTGGTCCGGCGCGTCCTCGACATGGGCCAGTTCCAAGCCCAGCACGTCCCGCCAGAACTCGAGGGCCTGCTCGATATCATCGACCAGCAAGGCGACATGGTTGATGCGTTTTATCGCCATTGCATCACCTGGTTCTTTGCCCTGATCATCCTGCAGCCTCTCAAGCGCTGCCAGACGGTCGGTATTCACCCCACACGGTTCGAAGCCTGCCGCACATCTCGCCCAAGGTCACGTCGGCCTGCAGGCAGCGGACGAAGTGGGGCAGCAGGTTCTCGGTCCCAAGCGCGGCGTGCTCGAGTCCCTCGAGCAGCCGGTTGGTGTTGGCGGAATCACGCCGCGAACGGACCGCGGTCAGCCGCTGGCGCTGCTCCTGTTCGATGGCCGGGTCGACCGTCAGCGCTTCCAAACGCAGCGCATCGTCAGATTGATAGGCATTCACGCCTACGATCCGGGCCTCACTTCGTTCGACCTTCTGCTGGGCCCGGTAGGCGGCTTCTTCGATCTCGGCCTGCATGAACCCGCGTTCGACCGCCGCCAGCGCACCGCCCAGAGCGTCGATTTGTTGCAGATACTCCTCCGCCCGGCCTTCGATCTCGTCGGTCAGTTTTTCGACCTGGTACGACCCGGCCAAAGGATCCACGGTGTCGGCGACGCCGGTCTCGTAGGCAATCACCTGTTGGGTGCGCAGGGCGATCCGGGCGGCCCGCTCGGTGGGAAGGCCCAGGGCCTCATCCATACTGTTGGTATGCAGGGATTGGGTCCCTCCCAGGACCGCGGCCAGCGCCTGCAGCGCGACCCGGACGACGTTGTTTTCCGGCTGCTGGGCGGTCAGGGTCGATCCGGCGGTTTGAGCGTGAAAGCGCAAACGGAGCGAGCGTGGATCCCGGGCCTTGAAGCGACGGCTGATCAGTTTGGGCCACAGCCGACGGGCGGCCCGGAACTTGGCAACCTCTTCCAAGAGGTCGTTGTGAGCGCTGAAGAAGAAGGTCAGGAGCGGAGCGAATTCGTCGACCTGCATCCCGGCGGCCAGGGCAGCCTCGACATAGGCTAAGGCATTGGCGAAGGTGAATGCGACTTCCTGCACGGCGGTACAGCCGGCCTCCCGCATGTGATAGCCCGAGATCGAGATTGGGTTCCATTGGGTCGCAACCTGGCGGCAGTAGCCGATCGCGTCGGTAATCAGCCGCATTGCCGGGGCGGGAGGAAAGATGTAGGTCCCGCGGGCGACATACTCCTTCAGGATGTCGTTCTGGGTCGTGCCGCGCAGCCGGCCCGGTTCGATGTTCTGGCGTTGGCCGACCGCGACATACATCGCCAGCAGAATGGCGGCTGGCGCGTTGATGGTCATGCTGGTGGACACCCGGTCCAGCGGGATTCCCTGGAACAGCAGGTCGAGATCGTCGAGGCAGCTGATCGACACGCCAACTCGGCCAACTTCGCCGGCGGCGAGTGGGTCATCCGCGTCGTAGCCGATCTGGGTAGGGAGGTCGAAGGCGACCGACAAGCCGCTCTGCCCCTGGGCCAGCAGATAGCGAAAGCGTTGATTGGTCTCACGGGCGCTGGCGAACCCGGCGTACTGGCGCATCGTCCATAGCCGGCCGCGATACATCGTTGGATGGATTCCGCGGGTGTAGGGTTCCTGGCCGGGGAGTCCGACTTTCTCCAAATAGCCTGGCGGCGGGTCCTCAGGCAGATAAACTCGCTGCAGGCCAATCTCGGAAGGGGTCTCGAACCGGCTCTGGCGCTCCGGCTGGTCTTTGCTGGCCTGAGCCACGACCTGCGCTTCCCAACGGCGGACAGCCGACTTCAGCTCATCGGTCACCGGTCGTCCACCGCCGGCCTGACCGCGTCGCGCAGCCCAATCCCATCGGCCCGAACTTCGGGGAGCGCCGCGAACCGGTCGAAACTGCCCTCGCGAAACCGCAAGGAATGCTGCTGACGGAGCTGGTCCAGCAGCTCAAGATAGGTGCTCCGCACTCGCCGGTTCCAGGCCAGCCCGAGCCGACCGGCCTGAGCTCTGACCAGTTGAAGGGTCGGGCCCTCAATCTCCACGAAGCTTCCGAATGGCAGCTCGTCCAACATGACCTGGACCGGACCCAGAGAGTACTCGCGGCGATACTTCTCGTAGCTCGCGACAACCCGGTAGCCGAGCGCGGCCAGGAGCGCAACCGCCGCTGCCGAATCGGCGACCTGCAGTTCGAGCTCCTCCCGGCTTTCGATCGATCTCCCGCGCTGTTTATAGGCCAAAGTTGTCGCCCTATCCTGCCGGAGACGCAGTAGGGAGTGCTGCTTTGCCAGTGGGTCGCCCGGCAGGTCGAAATGCCAGTTGCTTTCCAAATGGCGGCGCGCGCTCAGCCGACCTCCCAGCCGGATTGCTCGGCGCCGAATGAGCTCCAGCCGGCTGACGTAAAACTTTGCCTCAATCTCCCTCACGTCAGGCTCAACAGAACCTGATTCTGCTCGACACTGTCGCCCGGCCCGACCCGGATCCGGCCCACGGTTCCCGGCCGAGGCGCCTTAAGCTCGTTCTGCATTTTCATCGACTCGAGGATGACCAGGTTCTGACCTTGTTCCACTTCCTGTCCTTCGCCCACTGGAACTGCAACCACCAGGCCCGGCATGGGGGCGGCCAGATTGTATTCACCCTCCTGAACGGGTCCACCTGCGGTGCTCTCTCGCAGCCGCCGTTGGCGTTCATCCTCGACGGTGACGACGAAGAGATGGCCGCGGAGCAATACCTCAATGTGCTGCTCCGTGCTTGAGACGTTGGCCTCGAACGACTCGCCGTCCAGCAGGAGTGAGTACACCGGCTGGTCGGCCACCGACTGAAAGTCGACTGCCACCAGCTGCCCATCTGCCAGGATCTGGCCCTCGGAGTTGATCTCGATCTCGAAGGTGCGGTCGCCAATCGTGGCGAGATACTTCATCGGGCCAATCCGAGATCAGGTTCGCCGCGGGGAGCTCGTCCGGACAGTCGCATAGGCCGAGCCGCTCAGCGATGCATGCGTTCCCAGCGCCCCACCCATTTCCAGTTGCTCGTGTCGCGTTCACTCCGGCGAACGATATGGGCAGCTTGTTGGGTTTCACGGTGGGTGACGAGAGTGGCCAGCACCGCGGCGATCAGTGCCAGGTTCCCCTCGACCTGGCCCGGCTGTTCGAGTTCGAATCGTTCCTCCACGAAACGAGTGTCAAACTGACCGCCGATGAAGCGGTGCGAGTCGAGCAGTTGCTGATGAAATGGGATGTTGGTGCGCACTCCCAGGATTCGAAACTCCTCCAGGGCTCGGCGCATGCGCAGGAGGGCCTCGCCTCGGGTCTCACCCCAGCAAATCAGCTTAGAGATCAGGGAGTCGTAGTAGGGCGTAATCGTGAAGCCGGCGTACACGCCCGTATCCACCCGGACCCCTGGGCCGCTGGGAGGAATCACCGAGGTCAGCTGGCCGGTGCTCGGACGAAAATTGTTGTGCGGATCTTCGGCGTTGATCCGGCATTCCAGCGCCCAGCCATTGAGCTGGATTTGATCCTGGCTGTAGCGCAGTCGCCGCCCTCGGGCAATTCGGATCTGCTCCCGCACGATATCCACCCCGGTGACCATCTCGGTTACCGGGTGTTCGACCTGCAGCCGGGTGTTCATCTCCAGGAAATAGTAGTTGCGATCGGCGTCGACCAGGAACTCGATGGTCCCGGCGTTCAGGTAGTCGACCGACCGGGCTGCCCGGCAGGCCAGCTCACCCATCCGGCTCCGCAGCTCATCGTCCATGAAGGGGGAGGGGGCTTCTTCCAGCAGTTTCTGGTGGCGCCGCTGGAGCGAACACTCGCGTTCGCCCAGATGGATGACGTTCCCATAGCTGTCGGCCATGATCTGAAACTCGATGTGGCGGGCCTCCGAGATCAACTTTTCCAGGTAGACGTTCCCGTCCCCAAAGGCGGCCTCGGCCTCTCGCCGGGCCGCGGCCAGCAGACCGGGCATCTCCTGCAGGTGATCGACCTCCCGCATCCCCTTTCCCCCGCCACCGGCCGTGGCCTTGATCAGCAAGGGAAATCCGATTTGGGGCGCGATCGCCAGCAGATCCTCGTCGCGCAGATTGCCCTCGCCTTCGGTGCCAGGGACAACCGGAATGCCGGCTGCCGCCACGGTCGCCCGGGCGACCGCCTTATCGCCCATCGCGGCAATCGCCGACGGGCGGGGGCCGATGAAGATCATCCCGGCTTCCTGCACCGCCTGAGCGAAATCCCCCCGCTCCGCCAAGAACCCATATCCGGGGTGAATCGCGCCGACCCCGGATCGCTTGGCAATCTCGATGATCTTGTCGCCTCGCAGATACGAATCGCGGGAGGCCGGCGGTCCGAGCAGGTAGGCCTCGTCGGACTGCCGCACGTGCAGCGCGGATCGATCGACCTCGGAGTACACGGCCACCGTTTTGAGACCCAGCTCGCGGCAGGCTCGAATGATCCGAACCGCGATCTCACCCCGGTTGGCGATCAAGACCTTATTGAACATTCGACAGACTCCGATCCTGCGCGCTCGAGCGGCGAAGCACACTGCGCAGCCCTGGCCACAGCGCCCAGAGCAGCAGGGTCACCGGCAGCGCCTTGCCTACGAAGTATATCCATGACCCCACCAGAAAGCTTAACATGGGCAGCTGAACGATGCCCCATGCCCACCAGGGCACGGCCATCGCCAGGATCAGCACCGCCGAAGGAAGCGGGAAGTAAGGGCTGGTAAGTGCAGTTCCGGCCAGCACGGCTACCAGTTTTCGCTCCTTCGACCCCGGGATGGCGAGGATGAGCGGCCAGATGAGGAAGATCCAGTTGCCCAGCTCCGGCCAGAACGACAGATTGCGCGACAGCAGGACCAGATGGTCGATGTCGCCGAGTTCATCGAGCCACCCCGGAATCCAGAAGCCGGAGGTCAGCATGGAAAGGAGCAAGACCGACCCGGGGATTAGCAGTGACTTGGATCGTGAGGGGGACCACCACCACAGGGCGAGGCAGACCGGAAGTGAAAGCTGGGGTTTGAGGCTGGCCAGAATGAGCCCCGCTCCTGCCAAGACCGGCCGATTTCGCCCAGAGGCCCACCAGGCCAGCCCTAAACCGCCAGCAACCAGGCCGTCAAGTTGCCCATAGAAGAGGATCCAGGCGAAGGCGAAGGAGGTGAACACCATCCAGTGCACGCCGCCAAAGGCGCGAACGGCGAAGTAGAGGCCGGCGATACTGGCGAGCGAGAGGGTTAGGTAGGCCGCCGGTTCCGTGAGCCGGCCAAGCAGGGCGAAGAGCCAATGGGCGTACGCCGGGTAGCGCAGGATTTCATTCTGCTCCCGGAAAAGCTCGAGATCCAAGTGCCACTCGGGGTGGGGGGCAAAGAACAAAAGCAGGCCCAAGGCGACTCCCAAAGACCAGGGAAATCCCGAGTAGGCGAGGAGCCGGACCCGGGCGAGCTGCCTGAGGCGGGCTATAGCCATGTTTCGCCTAAAGTTGGTTCTGGTCGCTCGCCGGCTCTCCCGCTAAAGCGGGATATTGCCATGCTTCTTGGCAGGGTTGGCGTCCCGCTTGTTAGAGAGCATCTCGAGGGCGTTGATCAGGTGGGGTCGAGTGAATCGCGGCTCGATCACGTCGTCGATGTAGCCGCGCGCAGCGCTGATATACGGATGGGCAAATTTGCTGCGGTACTCCGCAACCAGCTCGGCTTTGCGCTTGTCGGGGTCTTCCGCCTCGGCGAGTTCCTTGCGGAAGATGATGCTCACCGCACCCTCGGGTCCCATCACCGCAATCTCGGCGGTCGGCCAGGCCAGGTTCAGGTCGCCCCGGATGTGCTTCGAGGACATCACGCAATAGGCGCCGCCGTAGGCCTTGCGGGTGACCACGGTCAGCTTGGGAACCGTGGCCTCGCAGTAGGCGTACAGCAGCTTGGCCCCGCTCCGGATGATGCCTCCGTGCTCCTGGCTGGTCCCCGGCAGGAAACCGGGCACGTCGACGAAAGTGACCAGGGGGATGTTGAAGGCATCGCAGAATCGAACAAATCGGGCGGCCTTGACTGAAGCGTTGATATCCAGTACCCCGGCCAGCACCGCCGGCTGATTGGCCACGATCCCAATGCTGTGGCCTCCCATCCGGGCGAACCCGACCACGATATTCTGGGCGAAGGCCTCGTGCATCTCCAGGAAGGTCCCCCCATCGATCACCAGGCGGATAACCTCCCGAATGTCGTAAGGCTTACTCGAGTCATCGGGCACGATGGTGTCGAGGGCGGCCTCGGTGCGCAATCGGTCATCGGTCGTAGCCACGAAGGGGGGGTCTTCCATATTGTTCTGGGGCAGGTAAGACAACAACACCCGAATCATGTAGAGGCAATCGGCCTCCGAGGCGGCCACGTAGTGGCAGACCCCGGAGATGCCCGCGTGCACATCGGCCCCACCCAGCTCCTCAAAGTCGACCTCCTCATGGGTGACCGACCGGACCACGTCGGGTCCGGTGACGAACATGTAAGATGACTTCCGCGCCATGAATACGAAGTCGGTAAGCGCGGGCGAATACACCGCACCTCCCGCAGAGGGACCCAGGATGGCGCTGATCTGTGGAATCACGCCGGAGGCTAAGGTGTTGCGCAAGAAGATGTCGGCATAGCCGCCGAGCGAGACCACTCCCTCCTGAATCCGGGCCCCGCCCGAGTCGTTGATTCCGATGAGCGGCGCCCCGTTCTTGATCGCCATATCCATGATCTTGACGATCTTCTCCGAGTGCACCTCACCCAGGCTGCCGCCAAAGACCGTGAAATCCTGAGAGAAGACGTAGGTCAGCCGGCCCTCGACGGTCCCCCAACCGGTGACGACGCTGTCACTTAGGTATTTGCGCTCATCCAGACCGAAATCCTGAGTGCGGTGGGTCACAAACATGTCGGTCTCTCGGAAAGACCCCTTGTCCAACAGCAGTTCGAGCCGCTCTCGGGCGGTGAGCCGGCCGCGTTGGTGCTGGGCCTCGATCCGGTCGGCCCCTCCGGCCTGGCGGGCCTGACTGCGGAGCTGTTCCAGGTCCCAATGATTGATGTCTTGATTCATGAGCGTTTCTCCTGAAAGTAGTCACGCACGTTGGGCCGGCTCAGAATCACGGCCACCGTTGTGACGGCCAGCGCCGTGAAAACTGCAGCCAATGGCCAGCGGTTCCGGGTGTAGTCAGAACGGGCGAGCAAGAGGCGGTCGGCCCAGTACCAGCCCAGCACCAACAGTCCCCCAACCCGCAACAGACCCGCCGCACCGGGCTTTCCCTGGAAGGCGAACCACGCACTCAGCCCTCCCCAAGTGGCCCAGAGGGCGTTGCGCACCAGCAGATAAGCCCTCGGGACCGAGTACGGAAGATCCGGCAGGCTGAGGCCGGCCAACCACCCGCCAAGATTGAAGACCGCTAGGGTTAACACTCCCAGGCTGAGCCAAGTTACGAGCAGGGGTCGGCGCCTGGCCGGTGGGCTGGGATCGGTCATCCAACCGCAAGTGTAATCTTCCCCTGTTGTTCCCCGGCCTCCATTCGGGCAAAGGCCGCGGCGGCCTCGGCGAGCGGGAAGTCACGGTCGAGCACCGGCCGCAGTCTGCGTTGAAAGACCAAACCCATCACGGTCGCAAATTCGCTGCGGGTCCCCATCGTCGACCCGAGGATCGAGAGGTGCTTGCCGAAGACCAGCCGGTTGTCGAGGGCAATCTGTGGGCCGCCGCTGTTGCCGACCGTGAGGATCCGGCCACCTTTGCGGGCCGCCCGCAAGCTGTGGGTCAAGGTCGGAGCCCCCACGTTATCGACCACCAGGTCTACTCCCCGGCGGCCCTGAGCCAGGTAGGCCGTCTTGGACCAATCGGCTTCCTGCGAGCGGTCGATCAGCAGATCCGCGCCGAGGCTCTCTGCAAGCGCGAGCTTTTGCCGATTCGACCCGACCACGAACACCGTCGCCCCGGCCAGTTTTGCGATCTGGATGCAGGCCGTATTGACTCCACCGGAGGCCCCGACCACGAGCACGACCTCCCCAGGCCGCACTCCGCCGCGGCTGATCAGGGAGTGCCAGGCGGTCAGATACACCAGCGCGGCCGCCGCCGCCTCCCGCGGCGGGAAATCCGGCGGAGTCTTCAGCACGTTCTGCTGCGGAAGGAAGAGCCGCTCGCGAAACGTCCCCCAGACATGCTCGCCTAGCAGCCGCCACTGGCGACACTGATTGTCCAATCCGGCGAGACAGGCCTCGCACTCTCCGTCGCTCAGGTTGGGGTAGATTACGACCGGATCGCCGACCGAGAACCGGGTCACTCCCTCTCCAAGCTCGACCACCCGGCCGGCGCCATCGCATCCCGGCACATGCGGCAGTTCGAGCTTGATCCCGGGCCAACCGCTTCGGGTCACCAGGTCCACCCGATTGAGGGAGACCTGATCCAGCTGCACCAGCACCTCTCCGGGACCCGGCTGCGGATCGGGCAGGTCTCCGTACTCCAAAACCTCATTGCCGCCGTGGGTGCGGTAGAAGATGCCTTTCATGGCTTGAACTTCCCAGCGCCTAATTCCACGGATTCGGCGGAAAGACGTGGACGAAATCCACCGAGGGTGCCTGGGCGTAGATTCCGAAGTAGAAGTAGAGGTCGGTGGCAACAATGATCGCCAGCGCTAGCAACGCCCAGCGCGGCCTGCCGAGGCTGATGAGTGCCTCCAGCGGCGAGGCGATCAACCAACAGATCGCCGGGATCGCCACCGCGTAGTGGTTGCTGGCTGGCAGGGCTTCGAGCAGAAATCCGCCAAAGAACATCGTGAGTGCCAGCCAGAACACCGGCAGCAGCTCCCTGCGATGGATCTGCCAGAAGACACCCGCCAGCAGCAAGGGGACTGCCAGCCCGATCACCAGCGGCACTCCGGGGCGATAGAAACCGGCTCCTTCTGGAATCGCCGTGAAGCTGAGCAGGGTCCAGATGAATTGTTGTGGCACGGAAGGCAAGAAGGCCGGAGCAGTCCTGGCGAGCTCGGTTGCAAAGGGATCCCAAAGTAAACCAGAAGTGAGGCGATTGAAGAAGATTTCCGGATTGAGAGCCGCAAAGACGGCCAGCGGCGCGGCCACCACGGCCGCCATTCCGATCAGCCGGCCCACATGCATGACCAGTCGGGAATCGTCCCGGTCCGTCCGCCACAAACGAATCACCAGGTAGGCCAGCAGGAAGATCCCGATTCGACTGCCTGCGTAGAAGTATTGCGAAAGCCCGAGCGCCAGGCCGGCGAGAGTCGCTCCTGCGGGCCGATCGCGTCTCCAGCCCCAGACATACAGAGCCAGGATCAACGGGACCCACAGGGTGTCCCAGATGTTGTTCAAGCCGATCCGGGACCAGTGAATGTGAAAGTGATAGGTCGCCATCAGGACCGCGCTCAGATAGGCGGCCTTACGATCGTGAAGCAGAGAGACCAGAGCAAAGGTGGCCACGATGGCAAGCGAGCCCGCCAATACGCTGGTCATGCGAAGGCCGGAGATGCTCTCCCCAAATACTGCGAGCGAAGCCCGGGCCAGGTAGAAGTACATGGCCGGTTGGGCGCTGTGTCCGGTGGCGAACGGTGAAATCGTGCGGTCGGTCGGGGGAAGGACATAGCGGAGGGTGAAGTCAGCGTCGCCCCACTCGTCGACGTGGAATCCACCGGGGATGGTCTCGAGCCAGGTCACCCGGAGCAGCAACGCGAGCGTGACCACTCCAAAGATCCAGCGATCTCTTCGATCTAACGATTGAACCGGGCGCGCAAGCGGCAACAGGGCGAACAGGGAAACAATCACACACGCGATCCAGGCCCAGGGCAGCCAGGGCTGGACCATGAATTGATCGGAGGAGGCGTAGCCCAAGCCCAAGGCGGTGAGGAATGAGGCCAGGACCACGACGGTCCGCAGCAGGCTCGGTTCGCTGCGCAGCATCCCGGCCGCCAGCCGGGTCAGCCTCCGGGGCATGGCATAGCCGCCCGAGATCGAGGCCTCAATCGCCTGCATCCAGCGCACGACCCTTGGAGGCGGAGCGGCCGTTCCATCTGATGGAATGGCCTCGGTACCAGGCATCCGCGATTGAGGGACCTTCGCCTGGCGAAGCGCGCGCCAGGCCCACAACATGGCCAGATCGAGCCCGATGGCCGCCAGGGCAACCGCGGCAAATAGGACCAGACCCGCAGTGCCGCTCATTTGCCGAGGCCCGTGAGTCTTACCGCGTGCATACGCTCAGTCTCTCGTCTCAGGATCGCCATTTCCGGCAGGCCTTCCCGCATGCCCACCACCGGGTTGGAAAGTATGGGTCAATGCCGCATTCCCGGCAATCCACTCGGGATACCAGAGCTCGCCGATCATACTTTGTGAAAAACGGAGCAAATGGCCGGCTGGGCGGCGGTCAGGCGGAGGCGTGTCTGTTCCGCCTCGCGAGGATTTACGGGCCGCTAACGAAGCCCCAGCTCCTGGCGGGAGATGACCAGCCGCTGGATTTCGCTGGTGCCCTCGTAGATCTCCGTAATCTTGGCATCTCGGAAGTAGCGCTCGACCGGCAGTTCTTTGGAGTAACCCATCCCCCCGTGGATCTGCACCGCGTGGTTGGTGCAGAAATTGGCGGTCTCGGAGGCGAACAGTTTCGCCATCGAGGCCTCCAGGGTGAAGGGCTCGCCGCTCAGTTTGCCCGCCTGTTTAGCCAGGGCGGCCTGGTAAATCAGCAGGCGGCTGGCTTCGATCCGGGTCTTCATGTCGGCTAGCTTGAAGCCGGTGCCCTGGAACTCCCCAATCGGTTTGCCAAAGGCCTCCCGCTGGCGGGCGAAACTCAGGCTGGCCTCGTAGGCCGCCTCGGCAATGCCCAGCGCCTGAGCCGCGATCCCGATCCGGCCCGCGTCGAGGGCGTGCATCGCGATCTTGAACCCTTCTCCCTCTTCTCCCAGCCGGCTTGCGGCCGGGCAGCGATAGTTCTCGAAGAGGACCTCGCAGGTGGCGCTGGCCCGAATGCCGAGCTTCGGCTCAGTCTTGCCGACGCTGAAGCCGGGCTGACCGGTCTCGATCAGGAAGGCCGACACTCCGTGGTGTTTGCGTTCGGGTTCGGTCATCGTGAATAACAGGATGAATTTGGCGACCGGCCCGCTGGTTACCCAGGACTTGCGGCCATTGATCAAATACCCGTCGCCATCTCGGGTGGCCCGCGAACGCATCGTCCCGGCGTCGGAGCCCGACATCGGTTCGGTCAGCGAGTAGGCCGCAATCGCCTCGCCCGAGGCCACCGGACGAAGGAACGTCTCTTTCTGGACCTCCGACCCGAATCGCTGCAACGCGTAGCAGAAGAGCGAATTGTTGACTGACATGATGGTGCCGTGGGAGGCATCGGCTTTGCTGATTTCGATCAAGGCCAGCACGTAGGCCAGGCTGTCCAGGCCGGCTCCCCCGTACTCTTCGGGTACTTCGATCCCCATAAAGCCCATCTGGCCCATCTTGCGAACCGTTGCAAGAGGGAACTCACCCCTCTCGTCGAATTCGGCCGCGATGGGCGCGATCTCGCTCTGAGCAAATTCGCGGGCGAGCTGGCGGATCTGCTCGTGCTCGGGTGTCAGCTGCAGACTAGGACCCGGATGAGTTATTTGGCTGACCATCACTGGTGGGTGGGGCGAGGCGGGGCGATTATAGCACGCAGGGTCTGACGGAGCCCTCGGGTACAATGCCGATCGGGAGAGGCGCGCCATGGCCGAAACTCCGAATCGAGAACCAATAGATGAGCGGGTGTTCTTACACCTGGTTCAGTTGGCTGCGCTCGAACTGCAGGCGGATGAAGCCGAGTACCTCCGCCGGGAATTGAACGCTCAGCTCGCTGCGATCCGCGATCTAGAGGCCATCCGGATCGCGGCGGACCTGCCGATCACTTCCCACGGGGTGCCTTACAGTCCCACGACCCGACCCGGCCCGCGGGCGGATGAGATCCGACCCTCCGAGCTGGCCGAAGAGATCCTGGCCCAAGCGCCCGAAGTGGCGGATCGCTACCTGGTCGTCCCCGACCTTCCCCGCACTGATTTGGAATGAGTGGGCAGATCTGCGATCTGCCTGCCCACGAGCTGGTTCGCCGGGTGAAGCGGGGTGAGTTCAGCGCGGAGCAGGCGCTCGACTCGACCCTCACTCGGATCGAGCGGGTGGAAGGCCGTTCCGGGAGCCTCGAGAACACCCTCGACGATCCACTCGACCCAGCCCGAGTGCACGCCTACATCAGCGTTACCCGGGAGCGGGCGCGGCAGCAGGCCCAGGCCGTCGACCGGGCGTTGGCTGCCGGCGAGGATCCCGGGCCGCTGGCCGGAGTCCCGGTGGCGGTCAAGGATATCTTCTGCGCCGCCGGTACTCCCTCAACCGCCGGGTCCCGGATCCTGGCGAACTTTGTGGCTCCCTACAGTGCCACGCCGGTGGCCCGGCTAGAGGCGGCCGGGGCGCTGACGATCGGGAAGGCGAACCTGGACGAGTTCACCTACGGGTCGTCCAATGAGTCCTCCGCCTTCACTCCGACGACCCGCAATCCATGGGCTTTGGACCGAGTGCCGGGAGGCTCATCCGGTGGCAGCGCCGCGGCCGTGGCCGCCGGAGAGGCCGCCCTGTCTTTGGGGACCGACACCTCCGGTTCGATCCGCCAGCCGGCGGCTTTCTGTGGGGTGGTCGGGCTCAAGCCGACCTACGGCCGAGTGTCAAGGTATGGACTGATCGCCTTTGCTTCATCCCTGGATTGCCCCGGACCGCTCGCCCGCAACACGACCGACGCGGCCTTGATGCTAACGACGATTGCCGGCCCGGACGAGCGGGATGCGACCGCGGCCGTTGCGCCGCTGGGGGACTACCTGGCTGAGCTCGAAGCCGGTGTCCAGGGGCTGCGGATCGGCCTCTCGCCCGATTTCCTCAGTCTGCGCACTCCGGATGAGGAGACCGGAGAACTGCGCGAGCAAGGCTTGCAGCCCGAGATTGCGCAGGCAGTGCGCCAGGTGGCGGACACGCTGGCCGACCTGGGGGCCGAGATTGTCGAGGACGTCCGCCTGCCGAGTGTGCCGTTCGCCATTCCGGCCTACTTCGTAATTTCGCGAGTGGAAGCCGCTTCGAACCTGCACCGCTACGATGGGGTCAAGTACGGATACCGCACTCCCGGGCCGAGCGCCGATTTGAGTGAGCTCTACCGGCGCAGCCGGGGGGAAGGATTCGGACTGCAACCCAAGCTGCGCATCCTGATGGGGATGTATGTGTCAGGCGCCCAATATGAGAAGCGCTATTACGAGCAAGCGCTAAGGGTCCGCACCGCGATCCGTCGAGATTTCGAGCGAGCCTTCGATCGAGAGGGACCCTCCCGACTCGACGCGCTGCTGGCGCCAACGACCCCCACCACCGCCTTTGAGCTGGGAACCCTCTATGGCGATTCGGTGCTGATGCAGTATGCCGACCTGCTGACGGTCCCCGCCAATCACGCCGGCATCCCGGCGCTCTCGATCCCAGCCGGCCTAGACTCCGCGGGACTGCCGATCGGGGTCCAGTGGATGGGGCCCGACTTCTCGGAGGCAACCCTGCTGCGGATCGGCAGAGCCTACGAGCAGGCGACCGCCGACCACGCCTGGAGACAGCTCAAACCTTCGATCCTTCGGGAGCTGGCCAGTGCCTGAGTACGAAGCGGTCATCGGGATCGAGACCCACATTCAACTGAATACCCGCTCCAAGATCTTCTGCGGATGCAAGGCAGACTCTTGGAACGATCCCCCCAATGTCCATATCTGCCCGGTGTGCACCGGACTCCCGGGGGTGCTGCCGGTCTTGAACCAGGAAGTGGTTAGTAAGGCAGTGCAGCTGGCCTCCGCCCTGCAGGCGGAAGCGATCCAGTCGGAATCGTACTTCGCCCGCAAGAACTACTTCTACCCGGATCTTCCCAAGGGATATCAGATCAGCCAATATGACGAGCCGTTGGCGCGGGCGGGGCTGTTCGAAGTGCCCTTGCCGGGCGGGGAGCTGCGGAAGGTGGCCATCCACAAGCTGCATCTGGAGGAGGACGCCGGCCGGACCATCTACCGCGCCGGGCAGCGGCTGATCGACTTCAATCGCTGCGGCGTCCCGCTGGTGGAGATGGTGACCGGTCCGGACCTGCGCTCGGCCGAAGAAGTGGCCTACTTTCTAATTCGGCTGCGTCAGCTGCTGCGCTGGCTGGGCATTTCCGACGCGGACATGGAACGGGGGCAGCTCCGCTGCGACGCCAACGTTTCGATTCGCGAACCGGGAAGCCGCCAGCTCAATCCGAAGACCGAAATCAAGAACGTCAACTCGATCACCAACATCCGCCAGGCCGTCCAGGCCGAGATCGAGCGCCAGATCCGGGAGGTCGAGGCGGGGCGAGCGATCGAGTCCTGGACTCTCGACTGGGACGATGAGCGCGGGGTGCTCAGCAAAATGCGTTCCAAGGAGAGTGAAGCCGACTATCGCTACTTCCGGGAACCAGACCTGCTCCCGGTCCGAGTCGAAGATTCCGAGCTGCGGGCGCTGCAGCAGGCGCTGCCGGAGCTGCCGCTGGCGCGCCGGGGCCGGTTGGTTCGAGAGTATCGCCTGCCGGAATACGACGCGGAGATTCTGACCGAAGAGCGGACCCTCTCGGACCTTTTTGAAGCGACCGTCTTGGCCTACGGTGGCGATCCGAAGCGAGTGTCGAATTGGATCATGAATGACGTGCTGCGGCTGATCCGGCAGGCAGGGAGCACGGCGTCGGAGCTCGATTTGCTGCCGGCCCACCTGGCCGAGATCATCCAGCTGGTGGATTCCGGCTCGATCACCGCCGGCGTCGGCAAGGAATTGCTGGAGCAGGCACGAGGGACAGTGAAGACCCCTCGACAGCTGGTCGAAGAACGCGGGTTAGCCCAAGTCACTGATACGGAAATCTTGCGAAAGACTGCCGCGCTGATCCTGCAGGCAAACCCGACCCAGGTCGAAAGCTACCGGGCGGGGAAGGTGACAGTCCTCGGTTGGTTTGTCGGTCAGTTAATGCGCGAGACGGGCGGTCGGGCAGACGCTAAGAAGGCGCGGGAGCTGCTTCAGGAACTGCTCGAGCAGTAGGGCTTCATCGGGCGAAATCGTACGGAACGAAGGCGCCATCCGACCCAGCTAAATCGACGATGGGTATTGGAGCTGCGGAGAGATCGCCGAGGGTGAGCGTCCAGGCTCCCGGGGCCCCCGCCAGATATAAGTATTGGCGGTCATCGATCCAGCGCAGGCTGGCGGCCGACCCAAGCGACGTTGGCGGCCCACCGACTTCGCCGAGGAAGAGGTCCAGCCCGCTGCCCTGGGTGTAGGCGAAGTGAAGTGAATCGGGAGCCCAACCCTTCCACTGGAGGGTCCCCGTAGCAACCGTGAAGGATTCGCCGGTTCCAGGCCGATACAACACCAGTTCCTCTTCGCCGCTCGCTGCTCCTGGTCGCAGGTAAGCGACGGTCGTCCCATCCGGAGAGATCAGCGCGGTCTCGCCTTGGGGACGGAAGAGGTCGCCCGAGATCGAAGCCAGTACGCTTGGCGAGCCGCCGGCCGCCGGCACTAACCGGATCGTTCCGGCCGGAGACTCGGCGAATGGGTTCTCGCCCGGAATCGCGACCAGCACCGAGTCGCCCGCTGGCGACCAAATTGGCCGTGGATAGAAGAAGTACTCGCTGAAGGTCTGCACCAGGCTGAAGGTGAGCACCTCGGACCGCAGGTCGGTCCCGTCAGATCGGGCGAAACTGAGGCTGGTCGGTCTGACAATCGCCAGTTGCGATCCATCCGGCGAGAGCGTGAAATCACCACCCTGACCCGGCGCCAACAGCGGCAACAGTTCTCCGCTGTCCGCCTCGAGGGCGAGCAAGTCGTCGCTCTTGGCGAGTCCGGGCCCTTCAAAGACGCCGCGTGTGTTCATCAGCACCTGGTGGGTCCCTGGTGCAATAATGAAATCAGCCAAGGTGTATCGAAGAAACTCTTCCAGCGGGTAGAGGGTGCCCAAGGTGTCGGACCCCAGCAGGAGCCGGTCGCCGGTTCCATCAAACCCAATGCTCCGCATTTCGTCGAATTCGAAGTTTGCATCCCGGATAACGTACACGACCAGCTCCCCATCGCTCGCCAACCGAACCTCGCCGACGTTGCCGGAGCTGGTCAGGCGGACCGGCGCGGCGCCCGGTTCGAGGGCCCAGAGATCGTTGTCCTCGAGGTAGACGATGTGCAGGACCGGTGGGAGCGGGGTGGCGGTTGGAGAGGGCGAGGGGGTGGGGGGAACTGGGCTCGGGGTCGCCGAGGGAGTCGCACTGGCAGCCGAGAGCGCCTCGGCGGTGGTCGCGAGCGAATCGGCGGTCGGGGAGGTCGTCGTGCCCGGGTAGTTGCAGGCGGTGAGCAAGCCGAGCAACCCGCCAAGCGCCAGGGAACTTCGAATGTAGCTCATTCTCAGGCCCGAGGAATAACCCGAATTGACCGGAGGCGCAAGTGTGCGAATGGGCGGAGCGAGGCCCACGGGCGGGGTTTTCCCGAGAGGAGCTACGTGACTAACCCAGGCGACCTAACTGGGGTAGCGG
>Ga0209108_10000182_pt1 | contig 33527 bp, 33 predicted proteins | sample Rifsed10ft1_FD_184003 | JGI IMG/M metagenome (GOLD analysis project Ga0209108, IMG submission 184003) | Soil microbial communities from Rifle, Colorado, USA - sediment 10ft 1 (version 2) | ecosystem: Environmental > Terrestrial > Deep subsurface > Rock core/Sediment | place: Rifle, Colorado...
ATCCCGAGCCAAGCTCCCAATGAGAAGTTTGGGGAAATCTACAAAATCGAACCAAGAATGCAAGATTTGCTCAGATTATATGTGGATAGGCGAGCGGCACCTCTAAGACTTGGATTAAAGTTGCAGACTCAGGAGCGCGGCTGCTCTGCTGGATCTAGAGAAAAGATCAGCCACATGCGGCCAGCCCACTTTTGCACTTCTGGGGTTCCTGCTCCCGCATTGCCCCAGCTCGCTTTCCCCATGATTCCACTCACTAGGCTCTAAGCCTAGGCTCTTCCTAATCCCAGAATAATATAGTATATCTGAGGCGAGTCCTGCGAAAACTGTAGAATTCTATAGATATTTCGGGTATCCAAAGCTTGATCAGACCTGAAGGCGGCCAATGGGTCCGACATTACTCCCCTGAGCGCGCAAGCGGATCGCCAAGGCCTGCTCCCGCCAACCACAGGCTGTGAGGTTTCCTCAGATCACGCCTGCAGTCTGATCGAAGGCAGTCGAGTGAGGCCGAGCCAGCGGGCAGCTCATATGCATCAGACTATGTGAAGGGCGCATGCACATCCTCTGCATCGGCGTCAACCACCGAACTGCATCCGTTTCTGTTCGAGAGAATCTCTCCCTAGGTGAGGAGACCCTCCGCGCCGCGCTGGCCCGGTATAGATGCGGCAGAGAGGACTCTGGGGGGATTCTTTCAGAACTAACTATCCTTTCCACGTGCAACCGCATGGAGTTCTACAGCACGTCGGGGTCAAGAGATCACGAGGCGCTCACATTCCTGCTCAAGAAAGTGAGTGGAGTTAGCCTAGAGGCGTTTGAGCAGCACTTGTTCCAGCTAGAGGGCCAGGAAGCGGCACGCCATCTCTTTCGGGTGGCCGCCGGGCTCGACTCTCAACTGTTGGGTGAGCCTCAGATCCTTGGGCAGGTCGCTGAAGCGCACATGACCGCGCTTCGATTGGGCGCCACCGGGCCGGTCTTGTCACGGCTTTTTCAGACCGCCGTTCATGCCGGGAAGCGAGTCCGAAACGAATCGGCGATTTCAAGCGGACCGTCAACGATGTGCTCGATCGCGGTCAAGCTCGCTTCGGACGTCCTCGGCGGGCTCGCCCAGGCGAAGGTCGTCGTGATCGGCGCCGGAGAGATGGCGGAGCTGGCCGTCAGAGCGCTTCGAATGCGAGGCGCGCAGCGAATTACTGTGATTAACCGAACCGTGTCCAGAGGGCAGGAGTTGGCCCAGCGCTGGGGGGCAGTAGCCAGGCCCTTCGAAGCCATACTGGACGAGCTGTGCGACGCGGACATGGTCATCAGCTCGACCAGCGCGCCGCATACCATCCTTCACTACGAGTCCCTGGAGAAGATTCTACGTGAGCGCGAAGGTCGCCAGTTGGTGGTCCTCGACATCGCGGTTCCCAGGGACGTGGACGAGGAAGTCGGCGAGCTGCCAGGCGTTCACCTCTACAACCTAGACGATCTTGCGCGGCAAGCTGGTCAGCTCTTCGAGAATCGTATGCGGGAGGTGCCAAGAGCCGAGGCGGTGATCGAGGAAGAACTTGAGTCTTTTTCGTTTTGGCTTGACACCTTAACAGTTACACCATTGATACGGGAGCTCCATCAGCAAGCCGAGAACATCCGGCGGCAAGAGATGAACAGAACCTTAAGACGCATGCCAGGATTAGGCGAAGCCGAGAGGCAGCGAATCGATGCTCTGACACGCGCCCTGGTCAAGAAGCTCCTGCATTTCCCAACGGTCTACCTGAAGGAACAGGCTCGATATGGGGAGGAGGTCTCCGGCGCCCTGCTCACCCGAAAACTGTTCGGGCTCGATGAGCGCAACCCGGATGACAAGAATCATCAGTACATGGACGGGCCTAATGGCACCAACTAGGTCTGGCATCGTAGTCCTCGCCACTCGGCGCTCGGCTCTTGCGCGCAAGCAAACCGAAGCAGTCCAGGAAGCCCTGGCCCTCGCCTGGCCTGGCCTCGCCTTTGAAAAGCGACTGATCTCCACGGAGGGCGACCGGACGTTGGACCGCCCATTACCCGAGATCGGCGGGAAGGGTGTTTTCACCCAGGAGCTTGAAGCCGCACTGCGAAGCGGCCAGGCGGACTTGGCTGTCCATTCACTTAAGGATCTCCCCGTCCAAGACCCCCCCGGGCTGTGCATAGGGGCCGTGCTCAGAAGAGATGACCCCCGGGACGTGATCGTGTCTTCCAACGGAGGCGGCCTTGACGCAATCAACGAAGGTTCGGTCGTGGGCACTTCCAGCCTGCGCAGGCGTTCGCAGCTGCTCGCCTCGCGCCCAGATCTGAGGATCCAGTCAATTCGGGGCAATGTCGAGACTCGGATCGAGAAAGTACGCAACGGCGAGTTCGACGCGGCTATTTTGGCCGCTGCCGGTCTATTACGGCTTGGCCTGGAACGAGAGATCGCCAGTTGGCTCTCCTTGGAGGAAATGCTTCCGGCGCCCGGCCAAGGCGCCATAGCTGTCCAATGTCGTGCCGATGATCAAGTCTCGTTGGAGCTCCTGGCGCCGCTGGACGACGGGCCAACTCGCGCCGAGGTAGAGGCCGAGCGGGAATTCCTCGCCGCCTTGGGCGGGGGTTGCACCGCGCCGGTGGCTGCAAATGCCAAGTTCGCCGATCGTTCCTTGACCCTGCGCGGCGTTGTGGCCTCGCTGGACGGGGAAAAGGTCATTCGAGTTGTGCGTTCGGGGTCGGATGCTCTTGAGCTGGGCCAATCCTTGGCGGTAGAGGCGCTTGCGCTTGGCGCGCAGGAGATGATTGCACATGCCAATACGCCGCGCGCTTGATGGGCTGCGAATCCTTGTCACGCGACCTCGCACCAAGGCCGAGCGGCTAATCAAGGCGTTGAAACGCCACGGAGCCCACCCAGTCGTTTTTCCAGTTATCCAGATCGAGCCAATGACCGATCGCTCCCGACTCGATTCCGCACTCACTCAGCTCAACCAGTATGAGTGGGTCGTCTTTACCAGCGCACACGGTGTGGAGCTGACTTGCGGGCGAATGGAGGCGCTCAGCATACCGATCGGTAACCTAGCGGGGCGGAAAGTTGCCTGCATAGGCCCGGCCACGGCGCACGCGCTCGGAGCCTTAGGCGTGCAGGCAGATTTGATTCCGCAGGAGTACGTCGGGGAGCAGTTGGCTGAAGCGATGGGAGAGGTTACGGGGGCACGGGTGCTGCTCCCTCGCGCCGAAGGGGGGCGCAGGGCTCTGCCAGACATGCTCACGAAGCGTGGGGCCCTCGTCGACGAGATCTCAATCTATCGGGCCGTCGCCGAAGAGCCTGATCCAAGCGCGGTCGCATTGATCAGGAAGGGCCTAGACGTCGTCACGCTTACCAGCCCCTCAATCGTCCGTCATTTCGTGACCCAAATGATCAACTTGGGACTAGACCCGTTCCAGCTTCCGGGCGCTCCTGCGATGGCCTGCATCGGACCCATAACCAGCAGAGCGGCAACCCTCGCAGGTTTACAGCCCGAGATCGTCGCTACGACCTACACAGTCGACGGGCTGGTAGAGGCGATCTGCCGCTATATCGAGATGAAGGCGCTGGCATGACCGAATTGAGTCCCACACTCCTGGGGAATCTCCGCGCCGAGATAGGCCGCCCTAGAAGGCTGCGCCTAACGCCTCTGCTCCGCGACTTGGTACGGGAGACCCAACTCTCGGCTTCGGATCTTATCCTCCCTTTCTTCGTCCGGCATGGCTCGGATCTCCAGAGCGAGATCGCCTCAATGCCTGGGATCTTTCAGTGGTCGATCGATCGCCTGGTGGGTGAGGTGGAAGAGGTCGCTTCGCTTGGCGTGCGAGCCGTGATCCTGTTCGGGATCCCAATCGCCAAGGATTCGGTTGGAATGGAGAACTTCGCTCCGGATGGCATCGTCCAGCGCGCCATCGTTGCCATCAAAGCCGCGGTACCGGAGATGATCGTCGTAACCGATGTTTGCCTCTGCGAATACACGGACCACGGCCATTGTGGGCTTCTCAACGTGGGAAACCCACTCCCTCACCCAAATCTTCCGGAGGGTTACGTGCTCAATGACGAGACCCTAGAGATTCTCCGCAGGGTGGCCGTCTCGCACGCCGAGGCCGGCGCGGATGTGGTCGCACCCAGCGGCATGATGGATGGCATGGTAGCCGCGATCCGGCAGGCCCTCGACGCGTCCGATTTCAACCACATACCAATCCTCTCGTACGCGGTGAAGTACGCTTCGTCCTTCTATGGACCATTTCGTGAGGCCGCTGAGTCGGCCCCCAAGCTTGGAGATCGACGTTCTCACCAGATGGATCCCGCCAACGCCCGCGAAGCGCTCCGGGAGGCTCAGCAGGATCTGGCGCAGGGCGCCGACATGCTGATGGTAAAGCCGGCACTGCCCTTTTTGGACGTGGTTCACCTGGTGCGGCAGGCGTATCCGGAGGTCCCCCTCGCCGCCTTCAACGTGAGCGGCGAATACGCCATGATCAAGGCAGCCGCGGCCAGGGAGTGGCTTAACGAACGCGATGTGGTGCTCGAGCTACTGACCGCTATCAAACGGGCCGGCGCCGACCTGATCCTTACCTACCACGCCAAGGATGCGGCCCGTTGGATCAAGCAGGGCTGATGGCTGAAGAACGACGGCGCAGCCTCAACCACTTTTCTTTTTATGGCTTTAGGGAGGCTTTCTGGAGACTGCCTAAGGAGGAGCGCCAGGAGTCTCTCAGCTCTTGGCTCTCGCATCTACGAAAAGCCTCTCCAATGGTAGAGGCCTACCAGGTGTTCCCGGCCGGAACGAATGCGGATTTGCTCGTGTGGTGCGCGACTCCGATCGAGGGCACAGAAACCACGGCCAACATGTTCACCGCTCTCGCCGGAGCTATCAATCCATTCCGGGCGCTGATCGAGCCAAGGAAGGTCCTGTGGGGATACACGGGTCCATCCGCATACAGCCAGGCCCGTTCAGCCCAAGAAATCGACCCCTTTGCGCCAGTGCGGAAGGCTTACCTGGTTGTGTACCCGTTCGTCAAGACTAAGGAGTGGTACCTGATAAGCCAGGACTCTCGGCAGGGAATGATGAACGAGCACATTCGCCTCGGCAAAAGCTACACCGAGATCTCACAGTTGCTGCTCTACTGCTTTGGGTTACAGGACCAGGAATTTGTCGTGGTTTATGAGGCGGACGACCTGGTGCAGTTCTCGGAGTTGGTTCGGGAGCTGCGCAGTACAGACGGGCGCCTATTTACAGATCGGGATACTCCCCTGTACACGGCCATCTACCATTCAGCTGAAGAGACGATGTCCCTCTGGTGAGTGATTTAATCGAAGCGCAGGCGAGTGAGCCAAGCGCACCGTTCCTGCGAGCCTGCCGGCTCCTGCCAAATGACCGAACGCCGGTGTGGTTCATGCGCCAGGCGGGCCGTTTCCTCCCAGAGTATCGAGCCATTCGCGAGCAGCATTTGCTTCTTGAGATTTGCGGTCAGCCCGATCTCGCTGCGCAGGTGGCCCTTCTCCCAGTCCAGCAACTTGGTGTAGACGCTGCCATCCTCTTCGCCGACATCCTGCTACCCCTCATCCCCATGGGGATCGAACTGGAGTTCTCAGCCGGCGAGGGCCCCGTCATCCACAATCCTGTTCGGTCCTCGCAGGACATCGCCAGGTTGAGGGCCTTCCAACCGGAGCAAGAGCTAGCCCATGTCATGGAGGCCATACGGATCCTCCGCGGTGAACTACCGTCGGATGTCCCCCTGATCGGATTCGCCGGTGCTCCGTTCACCGTAGCGTCCTACCTCGTGGAGGGAGGTGCCAGTCGGAATTTTCTCGCCACAAAATCGCTCATGCTCTCCGAACCAAAGCACTGGCACACGATGATGGAGAAGCTATCCGATGTCATAGCGGCTTACCTCGTGGGTCAAGTGCGCGCCGGCGCGCAGGCGATCCAGCTATTCGATACCTGGGTCGGCGTGCTGAGCCCCGAAGATTACCGTCAGTTTGTTGAGCCTTACAGCGCCGCGATCTTGCGGTCAGTGGCTGAAACCGGGGTCCCTACGATACATTTCGGGACCGGCACGGGGAGCCTCCTGGAGCGCATGCACGCTGCCGGCGGGGACGTGATCGGATTGGACTGGCGTACCCCGCTCGATCAGGCCTGGGAGCGATTGGGCCCGGATGTCGCCCTGCAAGGAAATCTCGATCCTGCGGCCTTGCTAGCGCCTCTTCCGGTGCTGGAGAGGCGAGTCTTGGAAGTCTTGAGGACGGCTGGGGGCAGGCCTGGTCACATCTTCAACGTAGGCCACGGCATCTTTCCCCAAACGCCGGTCGAGAACGCCCGGGCGGTCGTGGAGTTTGTCCATACGCGCCAAATCCAACCGGCCTTGAACCCCGAGGTGTGACTCAACAGGCGATCGCTATTCTGGTCATGGCCTATGGTGGCCCTAACCGGATCCAGGACGTGGAGCCCTATCTGCTCGACATTCGAGGCGGGCGCCCTACCCCAGATTCGGTCGTCGAGGAGGTTAGGCGCCGCTACGAGCTGATTGGCGGGCGGTCTCCCATCCTGGAGCAGACCCAGGCCCAGGCCGACGCGCTGCAAGCCGCGCTAGATGAGCTTGGTAATCCTCCCTGCCGTGTGTTCGTTGGAATGAAGCACTGGCATCCGTTTATCGCAGAGGCGGTCGCCGAGATCGAGCAGTCCGGTATTCAGAGGCTGGTCGGCATCGTCATGGCCCCGCATTACTCCCGGATGAGCATTGCGAACTACTTCGACCGGCTCAGCCAAGCCTTGCAGGCTCGATCCATCCCCATGGAGGTGGCACGGATCGAAAGTTGGAAGGACGATCCAGGCTACTTGGACACCCTCGAAGTGAGGATCCGGTCAGGACTGGCGCGATTTCCTGCTGGCGCGCGACCTGAGGTGACTTTGATCTTCACTGCGCACAGCCTGCCCAAGCGGATCCTGGAATGGGCCGACTCCTACCCCGATGAGCTCCAGGTGACAGTCCAGGCGCTGAGAGCTCGTTTTCCAAACCAGCGGTCGCACTTCGCCTACCAAAGCTCGGCCATGACCCCGGAACCCTGGCTCGGCCCGGACGCCGGCGACCTCATGCTGTCGTTGATCGAGGACGGGACCAAGCAATTACTTGTCATTCCGATCGGCTTCGTCAGCGAGCACGTCGAGATCCTCTACGATGTTGATATCGAGTTCAAGCGGCAGGTCACGGCTGCTGGCGGAAGGCTCGAGCGAATCGAGATGCCCAGCGCGGACCCGATCATGATGTCCAGTTTGGCTCGGCTGGTAAGCCAGGAAGTCACGAAACACAATTGGCGATGAGAGCGGTGGTGATCGGTGGCGGGATCTCAGGCTTGGCGGCCGCCTATTATCTCCAGAGAGAGGCCAAGGAGCACGATCTTCCACTTAATATCACACTGATTGAAGGGGAGCGGCGCTTAGGCGGGAAGATCCGGACCGAGCGGGATGACGGTTTCATTCTCGAGGGCGGCCCAGATTCCTTCGTATCCACCAAGCCTTGGGCAGTTGAGCTTTGTACGGAGCTTGGCATAGAGCATCGACTCATGGGTTCCAATTCGGCGGACAAAGCGGTGTTCGTGCTTCAGGGTGGGAAGTTGGTGTCGCTTCCCGAGGGGCTGAGCATGATGATCCCTTCTAAATTCTGGCCCATCTTTCGCTCTCCGCTTCTCTCGAGAGTTGGCAAGCTGCGGCTGGCCCTGGATCTGATCCTTCCGGCCCGACGCGATAGGGAGGACGAGACCATAGGGGGACTTGTCACACGGCGATTGGGACGCGAGGCTTTCGAGCGCCTGATTGAGCCCTTGCTCAGCGGGATCTATGCTGGGGACGGGTACCGGTTGAGCGTGCAAGCTACCTTCCCGTGGTTGAAGGACCTCGAATTGCGGTACGGTGGCCTGACTCGGGGGGCATTGGCATTGCGCCGAGCCACCCGCCCGGCCCAAGGATCCCCGGCGAGGGGCAACACCTTCCTCACGTTTCCAACCGGGCTTTCAGAGTTGAGCGAGGCTCTGGCTGGACGGCTTAGCGAAGCAGAACTCATGCTCGGCGATTCTGCCCGGGCACTCACTCGAGCCGGCGACGGCTACGCCGTGGCAACAGAGCGTGGAGGCCTGGTTCAGGCGGATGTCCTGATCCTTGCCACACCCGCGTACGTGACGGCTAAGATCGTACGGGCTTGCCAGCCAGGGCTGGCCGAGCTGCTGGGAGAAATCGAGTTCGCCACGACCGCGACCGTCTCACTGGCCTACCGTCAGCCGGACCTGCCGAGTCGATTGAATGGTCATGGCTACGTCATCCCTCGGCTGGAGGGTAGGCTGGCGCTCGCTTGCACGTGGACCTCAACAAAATTCCCTGGGCGAGCGCCAGAGGGCTACGCCTTGCTGAGAGTGTTTCTTGGGCGGGCAGGGACGAAGGAACAGCTCCCCGTTGACGCGGAGCTCTTGTGTGAAGCTGCAAGAGAAGAAGTTGCCTCAACGCTCCATATCACGTCGCAGCCGCTACTTACCCGCGTGCATCGCTGGCCACGCGGTATGCCCCAATACAACCTGGGTCACCCGCAACGATTGACCGCCATCCAGCACGCCCTGGAGAAGCTGCCAGGTGTCTTTCTAGCAGGAGCTAGCTACCGCGGAGTTGGGATCCCGGACTGTATTTACTCAGGGAAGCGAGCCGCTGAAGGCGCGATCGCTTATTTTTGCCAAGAGCAGGTCACAAGCAGCCAGTAATTCGCTGACCCAGAAACGGATGAAGCTCACACGATCAACCAGTCTGTTCAAGACAGCGGTTGAGATTCTGCCGGGTGGCGTGGATTCGCCAGTGAGAGCATTTGGCGCAGTCGGAGGGACCCCACGCTTCATCGAGTATGGGGAAGGAGCCCATATCGTCGATGTGGATGGCAACCGTTACATCGACTACGTGCTTTCTTGGGGGCCCTTAGTTCTCGGCCATGCCCACCCCAAGGTCATCAAGGCGATTCAGGAGGCGGCGGGGCGCGGTACGTCATACGGCGCCCCTAGTGAGCTCGAACTTGTGCTTGCGAGGCTCATTCGGGATTTCATGCCGAGTGTTGAGATGATTCGTTTCGTCAACTCCGGGACGGAGGCGACGATGACGGCCCTCCGCCTGGCGCGGGCCTACACCGGGAAGGACAAGATCATCAAGTTCGAGGGCTGCTACCACGGGCATGCTGATCTGCTGCTGGTCAAGGCAGGTTCTGGGGTCGCCACTCTTGGCCTTCCCGACTCACCGGGCGTTCCGCCTGCGGCGGCGCAGGACACGCTGGTGGCGCGGTACAACGATCTGTTGTCAGTCGGGCGGCTCTTCGAGGCGCACCCGGGACGGATCGCCGCGGTCATCGTCGAGCCGGTAGCCGGCAACATGGGAGTCATCCCTCCTTCAGATACCTTTCTCGCAGGGCTTCGAAAATTAACTGGCAGCTATGACGCGCTGCTGATATTCGACGAGGTCATGACCGGGTTTCGGGTTCACCTAGGTGGCGCCCAGGCCCTCTATGACGTTCGACCGGACCTCACGACGCTCGGAAAGGTGATCGGTGGAGGGTTGCCTGTTGGTGCCTATGGAGGCCGGCGCGAGATTATGGAGATGATCGCGCCCGCGGGCCCGGTCTACCAGGCTGGAACTCTGTCTGGAAACCCGCTCGCCATGACGGCGGGGATCGAGACGCTAGGGATCTTGCGCCAAGAGGGGCTTTGGGATGAGATCGAACGGCGAACCGCGGCGCTGAGCGAGGGATTGATTGAGTTGGCCAAGCACAGCGGTGTGGCGGTTCATTGCAACCAGGTGGGGACCATGTTCGCCCTGTTCTTCAGCGAGGAACCCGTTCGAGACTGGGAGAGCGCGAGCACTTGCAATACTGACCGGTACGCGGCGTACTTTCGCTCCATGCTCGAAGCCGGCGTGTATCTCGCGCCATCGCAGTTCGAGGCCAGTTTTCTCTCGGCAGCTCACACCGACGCCGAGATTGGGACCACCCTGGATGCGGCGCAGAAGGCGTTCATCAGCCTGGTCTAGAAGAAGATCTTAGCGAGCTTGAGGACCCCCTGTGCCCACGGCATTCGGTGGGTGACGCCGGATGTCCCCGCGAATCTTTCTTCGTTCTCAAGGTACCATTGAAAGTTGCGGATCAACGATTCTTCATTTGAATATCGTGGACGAAACCCCAGCAACCGCTCCGCCTTCTCTATCGAAAGGAAGGACTCCTTCCCGATGGTTTCGTAAATCCACGGGTAGAGCGGCGAGAGGCCAAGCTTCTCAACGGCCCGCAGCGCGAGAATGGCGGGCAGCTCCGGAATGGACACAACTCGTTTTCCATGGCCGGCGTAGTCCAAGAGGGCCTGGAAGTCACTCCTTGGGGACCCAAACTGCTTCGCGCCGATGTTGAAGGTATCGTTGGTCACACTCTGGGGGAGCGTCGCGCAAAGCCAGATCGCCGCGCACAGATCCTCCACATCAAGAAACTGATAGGGCTGGTCGCCTGGTCCCAGAACGGGGAAGTTCTTTCCCTCCTTAGCCCACTCGTACAGCATTGCGAAGATCCCCAACCGCTCAGGACCGAGGAAGGATTTCGGCCTCAGAATGGGAACCCACATCCCCTGCGCCCGGTACTCTTCACAGAGCCCTTCAGCCTCGACTTTGGCCTGACCGTAGGGGCCCACTCCGTGGAGCTGGTCGTCCTCGAGCAGGGGATGATGGTCAGGGATCCCATAGACGGCGGATGACGAGATATGGATGAAGCGTTCGACGCCATGTGAGTAGGCCGCCTTGAGCAGATTCCGGGCGCCGTCCACATCCGTAGAGAAGATTTCGCGGGGGCTGTAGAGCGGCAGCGCGGCTGCAGCATGGACCACGATCTGAATTTCCCGCATGGCAGCATCGACCGTCGTCCTGTCGCGGATATCGCCTCGAATCACATTGATCCGATCCCTTACGTCGGCGTAGTCGAGTTCAGAGATATCCAACGAGGTCACACTCTGGCCCTTCGCAAGGAGGAATCGGGTCAGATTGATCCCAAGGCAACCCGCTCCCCCGGTTATGAGAAATGACTTGCGCACGGCAGTGGCGTCACCTATGGCAATAGGCGGGCCTACGAGCCCTTGGCTCGACTCATGACCTCGCTCAGGTAGACGAGACGATGAGAAATAGGCTCCTGCCAGGCGGTCATTATAGAGAATCACAGTTTGGGAGTGAACTGTGAGGCCTGAGGGCGCGGAGACCTGGCCTTGTGCCGGCTAGAAACGCCTACAGTTTTCGGATTGCGCGCTTCAGGAAAGCTTTGACTTCATGCACCGGCACCGCCAGCCCAACATCGGGACCCAGCATGACCGTGTTGATCCCGACCAGCCGGCCGGCCGAGTCAACCAGCGGGCCGCCTGAATGCCCTGGCCGGTAATGCAGCCCAACGGCCAACCAGTCGCGGCCGAATTGCGGGCCCTCTGGAAGATTCTCGGCCTGCCCGATCACGACTCCGGCAGTCGCGGCACCATCGACCCCCCACGGATGGCCGAAGGCCATCACCCAATCCCCGGGCCGCAAGGTCCGTGAATCTCCTAGCTCGATCGTGGGGAAATCGGTGCCTTCCAGCGAGAGCGCGGCCAGGTCGAGTTCCCGGTCGCGGGCCAGCAGGCGGGCCGAGTGCCGACTCCCATCAGGCAACGCCACCCGCAGCTGATCGCGGCTGACGACATGGGCATTGGTCAGGATCAGGCCATCCGGATGCCAGATCGTTCCCGCGCCGGCCCCCCGGCGTCCGTTCTCGATTTGCACCAGGCTCCGGTGGACCGACTCCGCCAGCTGGGCTAACCCGGAGTTGACTTCGAGCAGGACCCGACTCACGAGCGCTCCCCGATCTTGACTTTGACCTCGCGGGCCTCGCCGGCCCGCAGTATGCGCAGCGCGACTTCTCGGCCGACGAGATCGTGGGAGAGTAGGTCTAGCAGCTCGTCGAGCCGGCGCAGCGGATTGCCGTCCAACGAGAGCAGGCTATCCCCCAGGGTGAGCCCGCCCTTGTCGGCCGGACTGCCGGGCTCGACCGAGACCAGGATCAAACCGGTCTCCTGCCCAAGTTCTTCCACCAACGCTTCCGGCAGCCGCACCGGCTGCACCCCCACCCCCAGGTAGCCTCGCCGAACTTTTCCATCGGTCAACAGGGCTTGGGTGACCCGGCGCACGGTCGAGGTCGGAATCGTCAGGCTGACTCCTCCCAGGGCCGAGGTGTTCAAGCCCAGCACCTTCCCCTCCACATCGACCAGCGCACCCCCCGAAAAACCGGGGTACATCACCACGTCGGTCTGCAGATACCGGTCAACCATCCCCCCGGCCGCGGTACGCCAATTGGTTCCCAGCGCACTCACGATCCCCAGGGTGGCCTGCACCGTGCGACCGGGTCGGCCGAGGGCCAGCACCAGGTGCCCGACCTTCAGCCCCTCCAGCTCGGCCCAATCCGCCTGCGTGAGGCCCTTTTGATCGGCCTTGAGAACGGCCAGGTCGGTGCTGGGATCTCGGCCGACTAATTGGGCCTCGACTTTCTCTTCTCCACCGAAGCCCACCCGCAGCCGGTCGTCGCGTTCCAGCACGTGATGGGCGGTGACAATGACACCGTCCTTCGACCAGACGATCCCGGAGGCCGGCATCCGGCGCCGACCCTCGACCCGCACCATGGCCGGCCCGGCCAGCTCCACCATCTTGGCCAACTCATTCGACATGTTCTCGATCACGCTCGGCATGCTTGCCTCCTGAACTGCAGCAAGCATACGACCGGCCGGATGGTTCCGGACCGCCCAAAAGACTAGGTGGGCCTGGTAATTCGGGTGGTTGGGAGTGAAATCGCAGGTGCAGGCCGCTGCAGCAGACTCGGCGAGCGGCGGACCCGCCTTACAACAGGATCCATCCTAAACGGGTAGCGCGCACTACCGCATCGGTCCGGCTCTGCGCTCCGAGCTTGCGCATGATCCCGTTCACATGGAACTTCACCGTGTGTTCGCTGATCTCCAGCCGATAGGCGATGCTCTTGTTCGACAACCCCTCCGCCATGAGCTGCAGCACTTCCCGCTCCCGGTCAGTCAGCCCTTCGAGCGGAAGCTCATCGGGCGGTGCCATCGCCGGCAGCTCGAACCGTGGCTCGAATGCCAGCAACCCGTGGCGGACCGCAGCGACGGCTGCCGTAATTCGATCGGGTCCCGCATCCCGACTCAGCAGCCCGCGCACCCCTGCCGACCGGAGTTCCGCAGTTTGGGAGACTTCGGAGATCAGCGCCACCACTTGTGCGCCGGTCTCGACCAGCTCGGTAAGCGGGTCCCGCCAGCTGAGCCCGTGCTCTCCCCAGCCCAAGTCCCACAGCACCGCATCCGGTTGATAGGCCTCAAAGGCCTGGGTCACCGAGGCATCGCCGGCATTTTCGGCAGCGACTTCCAGCTCGGTCTGCTCTACCAGCAGCTTGTGGAGACCTGCCCGGGCCAGCGGATCATCGGCAACGACCAGCACCCGCAGCACCGTCATGGCATTGACCTGGCCCCCTGCGGGGAGCGAATCGTTCGGATGACCATCTGGGGTAACCAGTGCACCCACCCACCCTTAGGAGATACTGAATTGCTCCCGGCTTGACCCAAGATTCATTTTCGCGTGGCAGAAGGAAATTATAGAATTAAACTGAGGTTGAAGTCGGACTTCTTGTCGAGCGGGAGTCTGAAACTCGCCACATGCTCACCGAAGTCCGACGGCCTCCTACCAAATTACCAGGATTTCCTACGGCACAGACCGGTGCCAACCTTGGGCTGCGGGCGCCGTTCATTTTGGCTGAGGGGTGTTCCCTCACATGCGCAGAGCCGGGCGCGACGCGATCATCAACATCTCGTCTGTGGCGGGCAAGCGAGGATGGGCGAACGCCGCCTCGCGCACGCATCAGAGTCGCCCCAAACCGCCAGGATGCTGACGACGCCATCTTGGCCCATCTTAAGTGTAAGTCGATGATAGGAGGTGTCGAATGCACCCGACCATCTTTGTTCATCCACTCCCCCCTAACGAGGTAGCGAACCTGCAGAAAGCTTATCGATCTCCGCGCAGTGCTTGGTCACGAACGCTCATCCAGGTCGCGTTACTCTCCCATCATGGCTATCCGCCACCGACCATCAGCCAGATCGTTCACATGAGCAACGACTCGATGCAGCGCATCATCGGCGGCTATGAAGCGAAGGGGTTGTCTGGCCTGGTGCGTCGTCCCGGTGGGCGGCTCATAATCGAGGTGTTCCCCCTCACCCCTGAGCGGATAGAAGTGGCCGTGACTCGGACCTGTGATAACCCGGTGGTCATCGACGCCGAAGAAGAACTAATGAAAGAGATCGTTCGACTATGGCCCCAGGCTGTCATCAGAAGAGAACAGCCACAGGTCCCGACCGTGTCCCCCTCCCCACCTGGTGGAAAGCGGGGAGGGCCAGCCGGTACACCTGAAAACCAGCGGATCAAGATTGTCAGGGGATGGCTGAGGGTGCAGGGTCGCACTCATCAGGAGGTCTATGCCAGCAGCCAGGACATCTCTACCTCAACGCTGCGGCGCTGGATGCGCCAACTGAGAGAGGAAGGCAAGTTATGAGCGGTTATGAGCGCCGAGTTATGGTCTATTAACTGCTGCATTGTAAGGATTGGCTGGACCCGCCCTTGACTACAGGTGACTGTCCGGAATTAGAAGCGGTTCTGCCAGAGAGGAGAATGCGATGAAAGAGGGCCTTCGAATTTCTCTCGTTTTTCTGCTTCCCTCAGCCATCTTCGGCGCCTGCGCGCGTCCAATTCCTCAGCCGCCAATAAATGACAACACGGCTGTCGTCCCACAGACACAGATCGTCGAACAGGGCGTGACGACGACGGCGCCCACCGCAGCTCCAATGGCTGAGCCGCCGTCGGCATTCGACAGCCAGATCAGCGCCAACGTCGAGCAGATGATTGAGGACGGCAGAATTATCTTTCGATTCGACACGTTCGGCGATGAAGCCTTCTGGGGCGATACCCTCAAACTGCACCAAGCCATCGCGGGCGAGGAGCTTGGCGGCGTGGGCCCGGGTGTAAGCCCCAACACCGCCTTGGCTGTCGGCCTGAAGGTGGATATGGATGCACTTCCCACAGAGGTGGTCGACAAGATTGCGGCGGGAAACGTTGATCTGGATGATCCGGCCTCCACGCTGGTGCTGCTCAAACTCAATGCGGTCGTGGGCGTTACCGGCTTCTTCGAGCAAGAAGGAGAGCAACTCACGTCGATCGGCATTCAGTGCGCTCTCTGTCACTCCACGGTGGACGATGCGTTTGCTCCCGGGATCGGCCATCGGCTCGACGGCTGGCCCAACCGCGATCTCAATGTGGGCGCCATTGTCGCCCTTGCTCCGGACCTGAGCGCGGTCGCCGATCTGCTCGGCGTGGATGAGGAGACGGTGCGAACCGTTCTCGACAGCTGGGGGCCCGGAAAATTCGACGCCGAGCTGTTCCTGGACGGCAAAGCTTTCCAGCCTGACGGGGAGTCAGCCGCTACACTGATTCCGCCCGCTTTCGGTCTCGCCGGTATCAACCTTCACACCTGGACAGGATGGGGCTCGGTCACTCACTGGAATGCCTTTGTGGCAAATCTCGAGATGCACGGCCAGGGGACGTTCTACGATCCCCGATTGAACGACGCCGAGCGATTTCCGATCGCCGCCGCAGCCGGATTCGGAAACGTACGAAATGCGCCGGATCTGATCACTTCCAAACTGGCGGCTCTTCACTTCTATCAGCTCGCCATCCCTGCGCCGGAGCCGCCGGAGGGCAGCTTCAACGAGGAAGCAGCCACACGTGGAGATGCCATCTTCAACGACAAGGCGCAGTGCGCCGTCTGCCACGTGCCGCCACTCTTCAGTGAGCCGGGCTGGAATATGCATACCGCAGACGAAATCGGGATTGACGATTTTCAGGCGGCCCGCTCGCCGGATCAACGCTACCGAACCACACCATTGGGGGGACTCTTCACACGGATGCAGGGCGGCTTCTACCATGATGGCCGCTTTGCCACTCTGCAGGATGTGGTCAACCACTACAATACCTTTTTCAACCTCGGGCTGACCGAGCAGGAAATCAACGACCTGATCGAATACTTGAAATCACTTTAGATCAAACTCAAGGAGGGCATTTGCATGATTAGTGAAGCTGCGGTATCCCTTAAGACTAGCTTGCGGAAACTGTGGGCGGAGCACGTCATCTGGACACGCCAGTACGTTGTCGCGGCAGTGGGAGGGACCCCCGATGCAGACTCGGCCGCTGGCCGTTTGCTCAAGAACCAAGAGGACCTTGGCAATGCCATCGTTCCCCTCTATGGAAAAGCGGCGGGCGATGCGCTCACCGGGCTCCTCAAGCAGCACATCATGATCGCCGTTGACCTCATTGCCGCCGCGAAATCTGATGACCAGGCAAAATTCCAGCGAGAAGACCAGAAATGGACGGCCAACGTAGAAGAAATGGCGGCCTTCTTGAGCGGTGCGAACCCTCACTGGCCCAAAAAGGATCTGGTTGATCTTCTCCAACTGCACCTTTCGCTTACCAAAAAGGAAGTGGTGGCCAGGCTGAGCAAGAAATGGGACGAAGATGTCGCCGCCTTCGACGACATCTTCACCGAGATCAACACGGTCTCGGACGCCCTGTCTGAGGGTATTATCAAACAATTCCCCGACAAGTTTCAATAGGCTTTTACCAAAGAGGGGTGATATGGTAGATTGGCTGAATGGTGGATGCGCATCGCGTCCACCAGAGGGTGTTTCTCATGTTGGAAATAGGTCAAAGGGCGCCTGACTTCAAGAACTTAGCAGGAGTGGATGGAGCCGACTACTCGCTCGCTTCGTTCGAAGAGAAGCCGTTGCTGGTCCTGATTTTCTCCTGCAATGGTTGCCCAACTGTCAAAGCATCTGAAGACAGGATCATAAGGATTCAGGAGTCCTATGAGCCACAAGGTGTTCAGCTTGTTGCGATCAACTCCAATAATTCGTATCTGTCTCCCGCGGACACTTTCGCCGAGATGGTGAAAAGATCGAAAGAGAAGAGGTTCAACTTCCCATACCTCAAGGATGAAGACGGAAGTGTGGGAAGGAATTATGGCGCTCTGAGCACACCCCACGCCTTTGTGCTGGACAGGGACCGCACGCTTCGCTACAAAGGGAGAATAGACGATTCGCGGGACCCATCCAGAGCGACCTATTCCGATCTAGAGAACGCTTTGAGTGACTTGCTGGCAAGAAGGCCTGTAAGTGTGCAAGAGACAAGGCCGTTTGGTTGTGCCATTGTTCGATAAATAGCTGTAGGCAGCAGGTCTCAGCCTTGCAGACCTGGTATCCTGGCGAAAAGCGGTCTGCCGCGGGGCGAGACCGCCCATCCGGGTCTGAAAGAGCTCACGACCTCTTCTAATTGGCCCCGCATCCCATTCGCCAGATGCGTCCGTCGCGGGAGATGAAGGCCTCGGCCTCGGGAGGCCCCCAGCTTCCTTTACGGTAGAGCCCCAACGGAGGATGGTTGGGGGAGCTTTCCCACTCCTTCAGGATCGGATCGACCAGTTTCCAGGCCATTTCTATTTCGTCGCTGCGGGTGAAGAGCGAGGCGTCGCCTTTGAGGGCGTCGATCAGCAACCGCTCATAGGCATCCGGCAAGCCGGCGCCACCAAAAGAGGAGTAAAAGAACTCCATGTCCACAGACCGGGTCAACATGAGCGCACCGGGAACCTTCGTCTCGAACCGCAGCTGGATCCCCTCATCCGGTTGGATGCAGAGCGACAGGAAGTTGGGAGTGAGTTCATAATCCATCGGCAGCTGGAACAACACGTGCGGCGGTCGCTTGAACTCGATCACGATCTCGCTGGTCTTGGCCGCCAGCGCCTTGCCGGATCGCACATAGAAGGGCACCCCCTGCCAGCGCCAGTTGTCTACATAGAGCTTCAGCGCGGCGAAGGTGGGAGTCGCCGAATTCGGCGTCGCCCCGGGCGTCGAGCGATAGCCTTCGTATTGGGCCCGGACCGTGTCCTCCAGCCCGACCGGCCGCACCGCCCGCAGCAGTTTGACCTTCTCGTTGCGGACCGCGTCGGCATCGAACATGGCGGGGGGCTCCATGGCCACCAGGGTGAGCAGCTGGAGCACGTGATTCTGAATGATGTCCCGCATCACGCCGGCCCGGTCGTAGTACTCCGCCCGATGCTGGACATCGACCGTCTCGGCAACGGTGACCTGAACATGGTCAACGTAGTTGCGGTTCCAAAGCGGTTCGAAGATGGTGTTCAAGAATCGAAAGTAGAGGATGTTCTGGGCAGTGTCCTTGCCCAGGTAGTGGTCGATTCGATAGACCTGGTGCTCCTCGAAGGCGGCGTGAATGATCCGATTGAGCTCCACCGCCGACTGCAGGTCCCGGCCGAACGGTTTCTCCACGACGATCCGCCGCCATCCTGTCTCTTCGTCGCTCATCTTTGCGGCGCCCAGTTGATTCAAGATCACCGGGAAGAGCTCCGGGGCGGTGGCCAGGTAATACAACCGATTGGCGGGCCCCCCCTCCCGCTCGCGTAGAAAACGATCCAGTTCCGCACAGGCCTCGGGCCGGCCGACGTCGCCCGGGACATACCAGAGCCGGTCGGCGAACTCCTTCCAGGTCACGGCTTCGGGAACTGTCTCGGCCAGCGACTCCATCCCGAGCCGCATTCGGCTGCGGAACTCATCGTGCGAGAGTGGCGTACGGGCCGAGCCGACGATGTTGAACTGCCCGGGTATCCGCCCCTTGACCCGCTGGTGGTAAAGCGCCGGGACCAGTTTGCGCTGGGTCAGATCGCCCGTCGCCCCAAAGATCACGATCGAAATCGGCAGTCCGTTATCCATGCTCCATCCCGTTGCCCACCGCCCAACGCTGGATCGGGCTGGCCGGCGTCTCAGCCCGAAGGCTGCACCGGGTGGCCGCCAAACTGGGCCCGCAGCGCGGCCAGCAGTTTTGCGGCATAGCTCTCCTCTTGGCGGCTGACGAATCGCATCAGCAGGGAGAGGGTGATCACCGGCGCGGGCACGTCGAGCTCGATCGCCTCGGCCACGGTCCAACGGCCCTCTCCGCTGTCGGCCACCCAACCCTTGATCCCGCTCAGCGAGGGATCCGCCTTCAGCGCGTTGGCCGCCAGATCGAGCAGCCAGGATCGCACCACACTTCCGTAGCGCCAGATTTCGGCGATCTGTGAACTGTCCAGGCCAAACTCAGGCTTGCTGCGGAGAATCTCAAAACCCTCGGCGTAGGCCTGCATGAGACCGTACTCGATTCCATTGTGCACCATCTTGACGAAGTGGCCGGAGCCGCTGGGCCCCACATGTCCCCAACCCTGGTCGGGCGCGGGGGCCAGCGTTTCAAAGACCGGCTTGAGTCGCTCGACAACCTGGGACTCGCCTCCTACCATGAGGCTGTATCCCTGGGTGAGGCCCCAGATCCCCCCGCTGGTGCCCACGTCGACAAAAAGGATCCCGCGCTGGCCCAACCTCTCCGCTCGCCGGATGCTCTCCTTGTAGTTGCTGTTGCCACCGTCAATGATCGCATCGCCGGGTTCGAAGGACGCTTCAAGCGCACTCACCGCCACAGTCGTCGGATCACCGGCCGGGAGCATGATCCAGGCGGCCCGCGGAGGCTTCAACAGGCTGGCCAGGTCCCCCAGCTTGGCTGTGCCCCTCGCACCTCGGGCGACCGCGGCCTCGATCTTGGGAGGATTCCGGTCCCACACCACCACCTGATGCCCGCCTTGCAGCAGCCGGATGGTCATGTTCCCACCCATCCGGCCCAATCCAATCAATCCGATTTCCATTTGTCCTCCTGACTGAGTGCGGTCAGGCTTGGCTACCCTCGACGCAGGTGGCGCAGCCCACCCTGGCCGGCTACGATCACATCGGTCGCCAGGCCCAAGAACAGGCCATGGGCGACTACCCCGGCCCGGTGTTCGATCTGTTCCGCCACCGGTTGTGGGTCCTCTAGCGGTCCAAAGCCCGCGTCCAGGATCCAGTTTCCCTGGTCGGTCTCCAGTGGCTTGCCGTTCGCCGCCCGACGGAGCGATGCGGTCGCGCCAAGCAACTCAAGGTACTGAGCCACCACCCGCCATCCGAATGGGATGACCTCGACCGGAATCGGAAAGCGGGTACCCAGTCTCTCCGACAGCTTCGACTCATCGACCACGATGATCTCTCGATGACTGACCTGGGCCACGATTTTCTCCCGCAGCAGAGCTCCGCCCCCACCTTTGATCAGGTTCAAATCCGGATCCACCTCGTCGGCCCCGTCGATCGTCAGGTCAATCTGCGGATGCTCATCCAGAGTCGTCAATGGGATCCCGAGCCGTCGCGCTTCGGACTCAACCTGCAACGCGGTGGGTACTCCCAAGATCCCCTTCAGGTCGCCGACCGCCAACCGATGGGCGATCCTTTCAACCGCATAGCGGGCCGTGCTCCCAAACCCGAGGCCGACCACCATCCCCGATTCCACAAACTCAACTGCCCGCTCGGCCGCCTGTCGCTTGAAATCCTCAAACATCGCAGTCAGCCCACCGCGGATCTCAGCCGCGCCAGGCCCCCAGGTACGTCCTTGCCCAGATGGAAGCGGACCACCCGCCGCCCGCGCTGCTCCAGAGCCCGGCGGTCGCCAATCGCCTGAGCCGCCTTCAGCACGCCGAAGCTGATTGTGGAGGCCTGCTGACCCGGCTCATCCGGAATCGGTGCATCCCGCTTGTCATCGGCCGTGAGCTGGATGAACAACCCGGCCCCCGCGTCCCCTTTGTGCAGTTGGCCGGTGGAGTGCAGGTAGCGCGGACCGTAGCCCAGCGTAGTCGCCAGCTGGGTGTGGTCCCGGAGCGCCCGTCGCAGGGCCTGGAGCTCTCGCTCGATCTCCACCGTCGGTGGCAGGTAGGCTTGCAGTGCCAGGTAGGCCCGGGGCGGAGCCTGGGCGATGAAGCCGGTCAATGCCTGCTTCGCTCCCGCGAATCCGTTCGCGCCGAACACCGCGATTTCGCCATCTATTAGCGCCGGTTCATCGGTCGGCAGGCTGCCATGCTTAGAGTAAGCTGCGACCAGTTCCCTGGCCTGGATCTTGGCTGCCTCGACGTCCGGTTGATTGAACGGGTGGATTCCCAGACGATGCCCCGCGATCGCGGTCGCCAGCTCCCACAAGAAAAACTGCCCCCCTAGATCATAGCGATCCTGCAGCCGTACCCGGAGCACCGGATGCCCTGCCGTCTCCAGCCGGGCGACCTCGCCATCGAGGGTCTGATCGCCACTCAGCCTCAGATAAACGAAGGCTCGATCTGCGGCGTAAGCCTCCGGAGGTCCGACCGGTTCCCCGACAACCGGTAGAATGCCCGTTCCCTCTTTCCCGGTGCTCTCGGCAATCAATTGCTCGAGCCAGTCGCCGAAGCTGTCGATCGGGGGAGAGGCAAGCACGGTCAGCTTGTCGCGACCGGCCTTGGCCATTTCCGCGATCGAGGCCCCCAGCCAGGCTGCCGGATTGTCGGCGGTCTGCACACAAGAGTCCGAGCCGCAAGCGGCCGCCATCGCCCGGCCAAGCAGCCTGGGCAGGTCGAGGCCAATCAAGGCGGCCGGCACCAACCCGAAGAACGAGAGGGCGGAATAGCGGCCGCCGATCGTTGGATCATTGAGGAACACCGCCCGAAAGTCGAATTGCTCCGCCAATTCAGCAAGTTGGCTCCCGGGATCGGTGATGGCGACGAAGTGCGCGCCGGCGCGGCCGACCCGGTCAGCGGCGGCGACCTGGTTGTAGAAGTATTTGAAGAATGAAAGGGTCTCGACCGTGCCCCCGGACTTCGTGGAAACGAGATAGAGCGTGCGGGCGGGACCGTGGCTTTCCGCCCGAGCAAGTACGGCGGCGGGGTCCGTGCTGTCGAGCACTGCCAAGTCGAGGTATCCCTCTTGAATCCCAAAGGTCTTGCGTAGGACCTCTGGGGCCAGACTCGATCCGCCCATCCCCAGCAGCAGCGCTTGGGTGTACCCATCCGCGCGAGCCGAGTTAGTCAAGGCTTGCAGCAGGTGCAGGTTGTCCTGGATCACTTCGACCGTGTGGAGCCACCCGAGCCGATCCACGATCTCGACCGGTTCGGGTTTCCAGACGGTGTGATCGTGGGCCCAGATCCGAGCTACGACCCGCTTGGCCGCCAGCTCAGCCAACGCCTCGGTCACCGCCCGCTCATGTTTGCCGAGGTCGCCGCCGACAGGCTGCCAACCTGCCAGCAGCCGTTCGCGTTTCTCGGCGATGGCTTCCATCAGCTCGGCATAGGACTTGGCAAAGGCGGCTACCCCCTGCTCCTGCAGAGTGTCGGTGATCTCGCCAAGGTCGACCCCCAACTCCGCAAGTGCCCTGAGTTGTTCCTCGGCCTCCCTGACGCCCCGATCGAGAGTGCGGGCGACGGTCCCGTGGCTGAGGAAAGCCTTGAGGGTCGCCGGAGGCACCGTGTTTACGGTCTCCGATCCGATCAGCCCATCGAGGTACAGCGTGTCGGAATAGGTCGGGTTCTTGGTGCCGGTACTCGCCCATAGCGGCCGCTGGGGTCGAGCTCCCAGCTCGGCCAGCCGGACCCAGCGGGCTTCGGAGAAGACCTGCCGGAAATACGAGTAGGCGACTTTGGCGTTGGCGATCGCGATCTTGCCCATCAGCTTGTTCGCCTGTTCGGCTCGAGCTCCGACCGCCGCGAGCGCAGCGTCCACCGCGGTGTCCACCCGGCTGACAAAGAAGGAAGCCACCGAGGCAACCCCCAGAGCGCCGGATCCGGCTGCCAATCGGTCTTCCAGGCCGGACAGATAGGCTTCCACCACAGATTGGTAGTTCACCAGGGAAAAGATCAACGTGATATTGACATTGATCCCTTCCGCCGTCAGGGCTCGAATCGCGGGCAGCCCTTCCTGGGTAGCCGGGACCTTGATCATGACGTTCGGCCGACCCAGCAGCTCGAACAACCGCCTGGCCTCCAGAATCGTCCCTGCCGTGTCATAGGCCAGGGTCGGGCTGACCTCCAGGCTCACATAGCCGTCCCCGCCGTTCGTCTCGTCGAAGACCGGGCGCAGCAGGTCGGCGGTGCGGGCAATGTCCGCCAGGATCAGGGACTCGTATATCTGGGGGACCGGCTCGCCCTCGTGCACCAGGTCGCGCAGCTCCGGGTCGTAGTCGACGCTGCCGGCGATCGCCTTCTCGAAGATGGTTGGGTTGGAAGTGACACCCCGGACCCCGGCCTGGATCAGCCCGGCCAGCTCGCCCGAGTCCAGCAGGGCCCGCCGGAGGTTGTCATACCAGATGGACTGGCCGAGCTCGGCCAGCTCATGCAGCTTGGTGCGCACGCGGAGGTGTTCCGGATTGGGGCCCGTTCAGTCCTGCTTGCTGAACAACCAGACGGCCGGTACCAGGAAGGCAATTCCAAAGCCGAACATGATCGCCACATCCGTCGTGATCGGGTGCAGACGGAGGGTATCCAGGAAGGCCTGGGGAAGGCTCTCACGGAGGGCTACCTGGCGCAGCGGGTCTACCCCGTAGGTCACCGGGTTGACTCTTGCGAGGACTTCCATCCAGATCGGTACACCATTAAGTGGAAAGAAGGCTCCCGACAGGAAGAACATGGGCAGCATGATGAAGTTCATGATGACCTGGAAGCCCTCCATGGAGCGCTGCCGGGCGGCCACCAGGATTCCCAGGGCGCTCATCACCAATGCCAGCAGCAGCATCAGGCCGATCAGGATCAGGGCCTGGTCCAGGGTGAGTTTGATGCCCAGCAGCGGGGCGAACAGCAGCACCAGGCTCCCCTGAAACATCGCCACCGTACTGCCGCCGGCCAACTTGCCGAGGGCGACTGCCACCCGCGAGACCGGGGCAACCATCACCTCTTTGAGAAAACCGAACTCCCGGTCCCACACAATTGAGACTGCGGCGAAGATCGCGGTGAACAGCACCGCCATGGCCAGGATCCCGGGAAACATGAACTGCTCGAACTTGAGGTTCCCGCCGGCCATTGCCCCCATCGCCGGGGAGAGACCGGCTCCGAACACGAAGAGGAACAGCAGCGGCTGCCCCAGCGAAGCCAGGATGCGGGCTCGATTGCGGCTGAAGCGGATTACGTCCCGGTACCAGATCGTGTAGATGGCCTTCAGATTGTGCCTCACCGAATCTGCCCTCCGAGTGCCAACTGGCTAGCGCCTCACTCCCCGACCCCACATCCGCCCGCGCTGGCGCAGGCGATCCTTGGGGTCGGCCTCTTCCTGGCGGATCGCCCGGCCGGTTAACTTGATGAACACATCCTCGAGGGTCGGCCGGCGCAGATTGACGCTCAAAACTTCGACGGGCTTGGAGCCGTTAGAGAAACTCTCGATGATCTTCGGGATAAATCGGTCTCCCCGGTCGGTCTCCACGATCAGCTGGCCCTCCGGCCCGATGCGTGGCTCGATCTGGTGCTCCTGCTGAATTCGGGAACGAGCCAGCTCGTCGTTCGAGGTCCGCAGGGTGACAATGTCCCCGCCCACCAGACCTTTCAGGATTTCCGGCGTATCAACTGCCACCAAGCGGCCGTGGTCGATGATGGCAATCCGGTCGCAATGCTCGGCCTCCTCCATGTAATGGGTCGTCATGAACATCGTGACCCCCCGCCGGTCGCGCAGCTTGCCCAAGTATTCCCAAATATGCCGGCGGGTCTGGGGATCCAGGCCCAGGGTCGGCTCATCCAGAAACAACACTTTCGGCCGGTGCAGCAGCCCGCGAGCGATCTCCAGGCGTCGTTTCATGCCCCCCGAATAGGTGCGCACCAGATCGCCCGACTTATCGGCGAGGTCGACCATCTGCATCAACTCGTCCGATCGCCGGGCGAAGTCGCTGCGGGAAACGTCGTACAGCAGGGCGTGGAATCGTAAGTTTTCGTAAGCCGTGAGTTCTTCATCCAAGCTCGCATCCTGGAAGATCAAACCAATCGAGCTCCGGACCTCTGCCTGCTGCTCGGAGACGTCGAAGCCATTGACCTGCGCCCGGCCGGCTGTCGGCCGCAGCAGGGTGCACAGCATGTTGATGGTAGTGGTCTTGCCGGCGCCGTTCGGTCCCAGGAAGCCAAAAATCTCGTTCTCATGCACTTCGAACGAGATGCCGTCTACCGCGGTGGTGCCGCCAAACTTCCGGACGAGCGACTCAACCTGGATGGCGTTCATCGGGGCGCCTCGCCGTGCGAGTTTACCACCTGGCCCGATTGGCCAGCGCCAGCCACTGCTCGCGGCCGCGGCCTACCCCAAGGCCGGCCTCCAGCACTCCCGCCGCGAGCAGCCCCTCGAGCGCCCGATCGAGATCAGGCTTCCGCCAGCCGAACAGCTTCCGGATTTCGCCCAAGGGCACCGCCCCCACAGAATCGAAATACAGCTCCAGCAACCTGGCCCGCGCCTCGGGTTCAGTGATGTGGCGGGCCCGCTCCGGAATATCAGGTAGGTGGCGGGGCACCAGGTCATAAATGAAGGCGTAGTGCCAGGCACCGGCCTCAGCCACTCCGACCGGCAGGATCTTCATCTCGGCCTGCAGCTCCAGCAGCGCCCGATCGAACGAAGACTTGGCTCCGTCACTGGACAACCAGGCCGCCCGCCGTAGGGCCACCGTATCCAACGGTCCCTCCTTCAGCAGTGCTTCGTAGATCCGTTTGGCCTCCTGGGTCATCCGGCCCGCCTCGTATTGGATGAGGTAGTCCTCTTCCAGGGAGCCGTAGTTCTCGGTGAGGGCGTAGAAGTACGGGGCGGTTTCCAGCCCGATCAGGGTCGCCTTCTTGCGCAGCAGCTTGGCGTAATACCAACGCCGTTTTCCCAACAGGGAGTCCTTCCAACCCCACGTCACGTGCCCGGCATCGTCGTGCTCGCTCGGCACCGGTCGATCTCCCGCCACGGCGACCCAGAGACTGGGCAGCTCCACTCCCTGGATCGGCCAGAAATAGACGAAGCCACGTTTCCGGACGAACGCAATCGCTTCGGCCCTGGTGCGAATCGCGCCCGGGCGGTAAGTCTTTCGCCGGTAGGCCCGCAGGCGGACTTCCGGAATGGTGGGGGTCATTCTTGAGGTCTGGAACGGGTGGGGCGATCGCGGCCAGGCCGGCGGAGAGTTCGCCCCCCTCCTAAGTCTGCTGACGAAGATAGATGACGAAGTCGAGGTCGCCTGGCGAGTGGCCGAATTGGGTGAGCATCACCGCCGCTTCGCTGCGGTGCTGAGTCGCGTGATTCACCTGCTGCAGCATGAGCTGCCAGAGCGGGTAGGCCCGCGGCTCGCCTTCGATCGTCAGATAGTTAACGACTCCACCGAGCTGGGCCGGAGTCAGCTCGGAGAGGAACAGCTGAGTGTTGGCTTCGATTTCCCCCCAACGGGCGCGCACTGAGGCAAGGTCCGGGTACTCTGCCGGCTCGAGCCGGGATCGAGGCGAGGTCCCGGTCCAACGGTTCAACCACATCCACTGGCTACTCATGACGTGGACCAGCGTGTCGCGCAGCGAGCTGTAGCTCACTCCAACTTCGGCCATGAACTGCTCGGCAGTCGCCTTGGCCGCAGTATCCAGGATCCGCAGGTTGGCCCATGCGCTGTAGTGGTAGAGGGTTTGAATCAGCTCAACGATCATCGAACGTCCACCGGCTCGAGAACCAGCAGCGGAATTTGCCGCTCGGTGCGCCCGGCTGCTCCTTACATCGCAGTTGCGGGCTTCCTCAGGCGCAGCCCCACCCAGATGTACCAAATCGGCGCCGCGACCACACCGCCCAGGGCCGAGACGAACTGCAGAAGGGCGGGGATGTCGAAAACAAAGCTGACCACCACCAGCCAGTACAGCACCCCGACTGCGGCTCCCACGTAGGTCAGAGGTTTCGGCCACAGGTTCGATCGCATCGCCAGTACGCTGGACACCAGCACCCACAGGCCGACGCCCCCGAACCCGAGCCAGGCGTTGACATCCAGGCCAGCTGTAAAGGTGGGCGTGGCCAGGACGGCCTGGACCGAGGCATCCCCCTCCAGATAGGCCGCGGCTCGCACCGGTTGAAGCCCGATGATCCGAAAGAAGTCGATCGCCGTCACCGCAAAGCCCAGGTAGGCGACATTGCTGGTCCAGCGAGCCCACCCCTCACTCACCGATCGGATGCTTTCGGTAATTGCCGGCAGGGCGCCGAAGGCGATCACCGCCCCCAAGGCCAGTACCCAGTAGAACATCGTGATCACCGTCGAGCTCTGGGCATAGGAGCGAAAGAACGCGTCCACGGTGCCAGGCCCGACGGCTTGCTGTTCTGCCGGGGTCAACAGGTATAAGGCCCCCACAAGCACATACGAGGCACCTAGTACGATGGAACACAGCCCTCCAAGTTTGTTGAGACTATCGTCCTTCATTGCAGGCCTCCTTAAGGCTCGGCTCTAACAGGCGGCATCGGTGAACTAGACTCGCTTCATCCAGTACCCTCCTCTCCATAGTCAGTGGAACACCCGGGGCAACACCTGCCGGACCGCGAACGCTAAGGACGGACTCCTTCACCCATCTTAGCCAGGTAGACCACATAGTCGAGATCGCCCGGCGAATGACCAAAGTTGGTCAGCATCACCGCCGCCTCGCTGCGGTGGGCGGTGGAGTGGTTGAGCTGGTGAAACATCGGGCGCCACAGCGGGTAGCTGCGCGGATACCCTTCGGTCGTAGTGTACGAAATCACCTTCTCCAGCTTCTGCTCATCGAGCCCCGCCGCGAAGGCCTGCGTGTCCGCCTCGATTGCCTGCCAGCGGCCTCGCACGGACGTCAGGTCCGGGAAGTCTTTCGGGCTCAGCATCCGCGCCGGGGAAACCCCTTTCCAGCGTTCGAGCCAGATCCACTGGCCGCTCATCTGGTGCACCAGCGTATTGCGGACCGACCCGTGGCTCGGCCCGGCCTCCCCGACGAACTGCTCTGGGGTCAGCTGCTCGGCGGTATCGAGGACTCTCCGGTTGGCCCAATCTGAGTACTCATGCAAGCTGCGCAGCACTTCCAGGATCATGGCGGCACCTTCCGGGCGTCATTGTAATCTGCTGGCACGCTACGGTACCATCCTGGCGTATCCGGTGACAAAGGACGTCGCTCGATGAACAATAGCCCCCGGTCGGCCGGCGGCAGGAAGAGCTGGTTGGCAATTCCGGTGCTGGCGGCAGCCGTCCTGCTCGCCGCCCTCTTCTCGGATCGAGCTGGATTCCGCCCCATCGATTGGCAGAACTATATGATTGCCGCGGCCAGGCTGCGCGCCGGAGAGTCTCCCTATCAAGGGGTGGAATTCTTCGCACCGCCATGGATCGCTCTCTTGCTGGTCCCGTTCAGCCTGCTGCCGATCGACTATTCCTCCGGAATTTGGCTGCTGGTTTCCGCCGCGGCGGCGTTTTCGGCCACCCTGCTGTGGACCCGATCCGCGAGTTTCCCCGCGGCTCATCGCGCCAGGGTCCTCCTCTCCGCCCTGACGGCGGCTTCCCCGCTCGCGCTTTATGTGTACGTGACCGGTCAGATCACCGCCCTTGCCGAATTGGCCTTGATCGGTCTCGCCGCGTTGGCCGCTTCGAGAGGGAGGCGCCGAATCATAGTCCTGGCTGCGCTAGCCTCGTTGCTGGTCACTGCCAAGCCCCACATAGTCGGCTTTCCGCTCGGGCTGATCTTGCTCGAGGCGGTCCGATCCCGCCAATGGAAGGTGCCAATTGCGTTCGGTGCAACGATCGGGATCGCCGCGGCCGTCTGCTGGTTGCTTCGTCCGGACTGGCCCGGCGAGTGGCTCCGCGCGCTCCAGACTGGCGAGTTCCTGGGCGGACCAGGGCTCGCCGCCGGCGGATACTTTGGTCTCCGAGAGGCCGGCGTTCCGGGGATCCTTCTCTTACTGCCTGCCGGTTACTCCTTCTTCTACTGGATCCGGAAGGGCCTGACCCCGCCCGCCCTTGCCCTCTCCATCGCCAGCGGCCTGATGCTGCTTCCCTACCTCCGGGTGTATGACCATCTCGTGCTGTGGCCTGCCGCGGTGACTGCCTCGCAGCTGCTGTTGGCCAAAGGCTCACAAACGCTGGCCGCAGTTCCCCTGGTGGCCATGCTGCTGCTGCCTCTGACCGACCTGGCGATGCTGCTCCCGGTCGTTATCATGGGGGTGCTGCTTATGGGAGTAAGACTGGCCAAAGGCCCGTCCAGTTCAGCGCAGGAGCTCGGCTAACGTGAGAAAGGTTCGGCCACTTCTCACGCGTTGGCAGCACCGCTCGGTCGGGTTGGCCCTTTCATTGCTAGCGCTTGCCGGGTGCACCCTGCAGACTCCGCCCGTCCAACCGCCGTCCCCGCCGACAGCCGCTCCGCCGGCGCACTATACCTACCGGGTGATCCAGACCTACCCCCATGACCCAACCGCCTTTACCCAGGGTCTGGTGTTCCACCAGGGTGCCCTCTACGAGGGCACCGGATTGGTCGGCGAGTCGACCCTTCGGAAGGTGGAGCTCGAAAGCGGGGTCGTCCTGGACCGGCTGACACTGCCCCCAGAGCAATTTGGGGAGGGGATCGCGATCCTTGGCGAGCGGATCGTTCAGCTCACGCTGAACTCCGGGATCGGGTACGTCTACGACTTGAGCAGCTTTCGCCAATTGGCCACGTTCTCTTACCCGGGCGAGGGCTGGGGCCTGACCCACGACGGCCTCCGCCTGATCCTGAGCGACGGCACTCCAACCCTGCGCTTCCTCGATCCGGAGTCGTTGGACGAGATCGGTCAGCTTTCTGTGACCGACGGGGGTCAACCAGTTGGTGGGCTCAACGAGTTGGAGTTTGTGGAGGGGGATGTCTTTGCCAACCTGTGGCCGACCGATCGAGTGGCCCGCATCTCGCTCGAGACGGGGCAGGTCGTGGGTTGGATCGACTTCGCAGGCCTCTTGCCAGCCGCGAGCCGCACACCCGGCGTCGAAGTACTCAATGGCATCGCCTACGACGCCGAGCGAGGGCGGCTGTTCGTGACCGGGAAACGGTGGCCCAGCCTCTTTGAGATCGAACTGGTCTTGGTAGAGGAACGCTAGCCGGCCGCAGTGCGGCACTGCCGGTGAGCCGCCAGGCAGGGCCCTCTAGAGAGCCTTGGGTCCGGCTAGTCGTGCAGCACCTTGAACGCCAGGTGACGACCCTTCGCTCCGGATAGCACGACCCAGATCCTGAGGACGGCATCGAGCAATGGATCGGCGCTCAGGTCACCCACTCGGATCGGCCGCAGGCCAACCTGTTGGATTAGGCTCTCGACCGTCTGTTGGGCGGCGGCATCCGAGGAACCGCAGTAGAACAGATCTGCCGCTTCCCCGTCAAAGTTCGGGTGGGCGAAGTTTTCCCAGCCCAGAGAATTGAAGGCTCGAAAGATCTTGGCGTCCGGCACGTGCTTCACCAGGGTCGCGATGCTGCTCATCAGATCCGGGCCGAAGTCGTTAGTCGCGTCGATCAGGATCTTACTGTTGAGCTCGGAGGCGTTCGCCTGAACAATCGGCTCGACCGCTGTTGCCGGGATCGCGAACACGATGACTTCACCCTGCGCGATCGCGCCCTGCACCGTATCAACCGCCGCCATGAGATACGGGGTTGTCGTCTTGAGGGCTGCCTTCTTGGCCGCAGGATCGCGGACTCCGAAGATCACCTGATGCCCGGCGGCTGCCCAGGCCCGGCCCAGTGACCCTCCAACGTTCCCGGCACCCACCAAGGTGATTCTCATCCGTTCCCTCCCCAGTCGGGGAAATGGGCCGGCGTGGCGACCCGCCTGAATGATACCGCCTGCGAGAACGAGCTGGTGAGCTCGGCCAGCCGAGCAGCGGGATAACCTCCTTGAACTGTCCAATGTCATAATTGGCGGCGGACGACATGCAGCCTGGCGGCCCAGGCGTACTCTTACCGCGAACCCGCCTCACCGGAGACAACGACAATGGCAACTGACGCTGGTCGACTGATCCCCATAATGGAGACCACCCGCCCGCAGAAAGTGCTGCTCGGCGGGATCACGGCCCTGGCCCAGAGCGCCTGGATGGGCTTTGCGCTGGCTGCCAACGTGTTGGAGCAGCTGCGGCTCGCGCCGGCCGGCATCCTGCAGCGGCTGACGGTGGTCCGGCCGGGCGTTCCCCGCCGGATTCGGCTCAAGGACCTTCTGACCCGCGAATTCAGTATCGGCGAGGCCAGCTTCATCCTCATGGCCTCGTTCTTCTTGTCCGCGGCTTTGGGCGCGGCGCGGCAGGTGCTCTTCAACGCGCAGTTCGGCGTCAGTCCAGAGGCCAACGCCTACTACGCTGCCTTCCGCCTGCCAGATACGCTCTTCAGCCTCATCGCCGGCGGCGCGCTGTCGAGCGCCATGATCCCGGTGCTGCTAAGTGCCAAGCAGCAGGAGGGCGAAGCCGCCGGATGGCGGCTCATCAGCAGCGTGCTCACGACCCTGCTTGGCACTTTCGTCGTGCTGATCCTCGCCGTAGAAGTTTTCGCTCCGGTCCTGGTAGAACGCGTCCTTGCCCCGGGCTTTGATGCGGCGACTTCGGCCCTGACCGTCAACCTGACCCGGATCATGCTGCTGCAGCCGCTGGTCCTGCTGCTGGGGAGCGTGGCTACCGCGGTCCTGAACAGCCGTAACCAGTTCCTGTTGACTGGACTTTCGGTCGTGAGCCACAACATCAGCCTGATCCTCTCGATCCTGGCCGTCGGACAGTTTCCTGGTCTAGGCATTCTGGGTCCCACCCTGGGGGTGATCGGTGGTGCAATCCTGCAAGTCCTCATCCTGTCGCCGGGGCTGCGCGGTCAGGGCTATCGGGTGCGTCTGATGTGGGAGTTGGGGAACCGGCGACTGCGGGAGGTGCTCCGGCTGCTCGGGCCCAACGGGCTGTCGGTCGGCGTCAACTATTCCGGCTTCATTGTGGACACCGCGTTCGCCTCGGCCGCCCTCGATCCGGCGGGGCTGCCGGCGATCTACAACGCGTTTCTGTTAGTCGGGCTGCCGATCGCACTGCTGGGGCAAGCCATCGGCCAGGCCAGCTTTCCACGGCTCTCCGAAAAGGCAGAGGCTGGAGAATGGTCGGAGATGCGCCGGATCTTGTTCCGGTCGCTAGCGGGGGCCATCGGCCTTGCGCTTCCGGCAGTGGGGGCCCTGCTGCTCCTGGGCCGCCCCACTGTCCGCATCCTGTTCGAGCACGGCGAGTACACCGCTGCGGCCGGCGACCTGACCTACCGGGTGCTGGTGGCGTACGCGGTAGCCCTGCCTTCGTATGTGGCGACCGAAGTCGTCACCCGCGGCCTGATCGCGCTGCGCGACACCCGAACGCCGTTGTTAACCAATTCCGGCCAACTCATCCTGCGGGTCCTACTGATCTCACTGCTGCTGGACCGGCTTGGGGTGGTCTCCATTCCAGTAGCGTTCGCCATCTCGGCTACCCTGGAGACTTTGACCCTGGCCACGGTTCTGCTCACGAAGCTGCGCCGCCGGCTAAGGACCGCCCACCCATGAACGCAACTGCCCTCACCGCATTCCGTCCTGAGCGGGTTGCCTACTATGAAACGGCCGGATGGCGGGCGTACTACGAACATCGCTGGGCCCGAGCATTCTGGCTGATGGTCCGGCTGAATCGGGAGGAGTTCCGAATGCCGCTCCTGACCTCAGTGGCGGCCGCCCTGGACATCGTGCGGGCCAGCCTCGCCTTCGCCCCGGCCGACAACGACGTCCCGAAGGCCGCCAAGTACGTGCTTCGCTATTACCAGAAAGCCCGCCGCGCGGCAGGCCTCCAAGCCGACGCACAGACTCTGGCCGAACTGGAGTTGCGGTATTGGGTGGTGCACCGGGAACTTGCTCTGGAACGGATCCGGCAGCCGGATAAGGACAACCTCGGAGCGATGGTCGAGGACTTGACCGACCTGCATGCGGCGCTCTTTGAGATTTCGCCGCAGGCCGCCCGTCGCTCGGCCGAGCTGCGCGCCCTGGCCGCCAAGACGGTGGACCGCATCACCGGCCGCTACTCGACCGACGTGATGGGCGATTGGCGACAGGTGGAGGCATATTTGCAGCAGGCTTACCGGGCGGTCCAGGAACAGTAAGCCCGCGGTCCGGCGCAGCCAAGGGAGGCAGCAGAGCTACGAGCGCGCAGATCGGCCCTCGCTCACGCGGTGGCGGCGCGGCCGATCATCCCCAGGTGAGTGTGTTGGAAGGAGTCGCTGTACTTCAGCCCGTAGCCCAGCATCCGGTCGAGGCTGGAGTGGCCGAGGATCACCAACCCTGCGAGTTGCAGCAGCGGGATTTGGAGCGAGCCGCCCACGACAAACAGCAGGACGGCAAGGCCCTTATGGTGGGCGAGGTTGTAGCTGATGGCGCCGACCCGGGGGCCGGCTAGGTATCCCAGCATGCCGAGGTCGGGCGCCAGGAGCAGAACGAGATACCACCACCATGCGTAGTCCAAGCCCGCAAACAGATAGATCGACAGGAGGGCCAGCAACAGTTCTTCGAGCCTGAGCAGGTTTTTCATGGGTCA
>Ga0209108_10000184_pt1 | contig 33409 bp, 36 predicted proteins | sample Rifsed10ft1_FD_184003 | JGI IMG/M metagenome (GOLD analysis project Ga0209108, IMG submission 184003) | Soil microbial communities from Rifle, Colorado, USA - sediment 10ft 1 (version 2) | ecosystem: Environmental > Terrestrial > Deep subsurface > Rock core/Sediment | place: Rifle, Colorado...
TTCCAACTATTTGCGCAACATACCGAGATGGCGCGACAAGTGATCTGTAGGCGCTGCGTCCTTGAAAAACCTGCCCTAAAATAGTTGGAACGGCACTAGAATAGCTGGCGGGCTTGGCGCCGACCACCACGATGCAAACCCTCTTCGGTTCAACGGAGGAACGAGGCTGGCTCGACCGGCTGAGGCAGGCCGTTCGCTCGACCAAGCAGCAATTGGCCGCTCGCCTCGAGGACATCGTCGAAGGCGGCAAGGAAATCGATGCGGCTCTTCTCGAGAATCTGGAGGCCGGGCTCATCGGCGCCGACCTGGGCGTGAAGACGACGGGCGAGGTGCTCGAAAAGATTCGACAGCAGGTCAACCGGCAAACACTCAAAGACCCGCACGGGCTCAAGGCAGCTCTCAAGCAGGAGCTGCTCGGCATTCTCGAGTCGGTTACCAAGAAGGACGGGCCGGCGCCGGCGGTGCCGGAAGCCTTGCCGCGGGTGATTTTTGTCGTCGGCGTGAACGGCACGGGCAAGACGACCTCGATCGGCAAGTTAGCCTACCGCCTCCGCAAGGACGGCAAGCAGGTGCTGATCTGCGCCGCCGATACCTTTCGCGCCGCAGCCATCGAACAACTGGAGATCTGGGCCAGGCGAATCGGTTCTGAGATGATCCGGCAAAAGCCGGGGGCGGACCCGGCGGCGGTGGTGTTCGATTCGCTCGCGGCCGCGGTCGCGCGCAAGACCGATTGCGTCATCGTGGACACCGCCGGCCGGCTCCATACCAAATCGAATCTGATGGCCGAGCTCGAGAAGATGAAGCGCACGGCAGCCAAGCTTGTGGCTGGCGCTCCCCATGACGTTCTGCTTGTCATTGACGCCACCACTGGACAAAACGGCCTGGCTCAAGCCCGCGTGTTTACTGAAAGGGTGGGCGTGACCGGGATCATCCTTACCAAGCTCGACGGCACGGCCAAGGGCGGCATCGCTCTGGCCATCGTGCGCGAATTGGGCTTGCCCATCCAGTATGTGGGAACGGGCGAAACCTTGGAGGATCTGCTTCCTTTCCATCCCAAAGATTTTATCGAGTCGCTCTTTGCCTGAAACACACAGCCCAAAAGATTGGATGGCACAGGCGCTCGAGCTTGCCCGCCGGGGCGAAGCTCTCGCCAGCCCTAACCCTATGGTGGGCGCCTTGGTGGTCAGCGACGGAGAAATGGTTGGGAGCGGATTCCACACCTACGACGGCCGGCACCACGCCGAAGCGCTCGCGCTCGATCAGGCCGGCGAACGTGCTCGCGGCGCGACCCTGTATCTCAACCTGGAACCTTGCTCGCACGCCGGTCGAACGCCGCCCTGCGTCGAGCGCATCATCGCTGCCGGCGTGGCGCGCGTCGAAGCGGCGATGATTGACCCGAACCCGCTGGTCTCCGGCAAAGGCATCGAGAGGCTGCGGGGGGCGGGAATCCGCGTCGGGCTGGGAATCGCCGAAGACGAAGCCAGGCAACTCAACCAAACGTTTGCCAAATATGTCCGCACGGGACTGCCCTTTGTCACCCTCAAGATCGCCATGACCCTCGATGGACGAATTACTTCGCCTGACCGGGAAGAAAGATGGATTAGTTCGGCAGCGGCGCGGGCGGAGGTGCAGCACTTGCGCCACCGCCACGACGCCATCCTCACTGGCTCGGGAACGATCGCCGTTGACGATCCTGAGTTGACCGACCGCAGTCCCGTCGCTACCCATCCCCGGCGCCGGCCCCTTCTCCGCGTCATCCTGGACAGCCGGCTGTCCATTTCGCCCGCGGCACGCGTGATTCAAACCGCCGCCCATGACGTTCTTCTTCTCACGGCTGTGACCTCCACCGAAGCAAGCAAGCGATTTTCCGGCGGAAGCGTTGAAATCGTTTCAGTGGGTGGCGAGGCCCCGTCCCATGCGGTACGGGGCGAGGCGCAGGTGGACCTCAAGGGCGCTCTCAAGGAGTTGGGCCGGAGAGAAATCACGAGCGTGCTCGTCGAGGCGGGCGCCAGGCTTTCCACAGCCTTCCTCAAGGCCGGTCTGGTGGACAAAATGATTCTCTACTACACGCCCAAGCTGATTGGTCAGGAGGGCACGCTGCCCCTCGTTGCGCGAAATTTTTCTCGCCTTGCCCAGGCGCCCACGTTGCATAATGTCACCGTGCGGCAGCTTGGCGACGAAGCGGTGGTGGAAGGATACCTGCGCGATGTTTACCGGAATCATTGAAGAGGTAGGGAAGATTGACTGGCTCGCAACGCGGCCCGAAGGCGGCCGCCTCCGGGTGCAGGCGCCGCGGGTGGCCGCTCACCTGGAAGTGAGTTCAAGCATCGCGGTGAACGGTTGTTGCCTCACCGTGGTCGAGCGCGGGCAGGACTGGTTCGCCTGCGACCTGGCCGATGAAACTCTGCGCCGCACCGGCTTTGCGCGACTCGCCACCGGGGCCCCGGTCAACCTGGAACGGCCTCTTGCGGCCTCGAGCCCTCTCGGCGGACACTTTGTGCAGGGGCATGTGGACGGAGTCGGCGAATTTCTCTCGCTCGATCCGAGCGGCGACAACTGGTTGCTCCGCGTCCGAGTGCCGCCGGAGGTCGAGCGCTACGTTGTCGGGAAGGGTTCGATCGCCATCGAAGGCATCAGTCTGACGGTGGCAGGGCTTGAAGGTTCGGTCGTCGAGGTGGCGATCATACCGTTTACCTACCAGAACACGAACCTGGCCGCCCTCCAGCCCGGCCATCCGGTTAACATCGAATGCGACATTTTGGCGAAGTATGTCGAGAGGTTTCTCCAGGGGAAACGGGAACCGGCGGCCGAACCCGCCTCATCCCGGTTGACCATGGAACGTCTGCGCGAAGAAGGTTTCTGATGGGGCCCCGGAGCGATCCCGCAGAGCGGGACCGCTGCGAGTTAGAGGAAGTTATGCTCAAAGCAAAAAAGAGGGCCGGCAAACCACGCAAGAAACATTCCCAAGGAGCGGCGCGAAAGATTTCCGTCGTGAAATGGCGTGACACGGACAGCGGAGGCCACTTCGAAATCTATCTCCCATCCACCTGGAAAACCAGGACGAGCCAGAACCCCGGCCAGAAACAATGACCCGAAATAACCCCTGAGGAAGCAGCGCAGGGTTTTTGTTCTCCAAGACCTTGCGGTCTCTTCCCGCCGGCGCAAAGCGGCAGGCTTCCGCCAGGGGCGCCATTCCTTCCGCTAGCGAGGCTTCCGCAGAGGAATCTTGATCAACCCGTAGGCAATCGCGCCAGAGGCAACCAGCGACAAATAGCCGCCCCAGGCAGCGTAAAAGGAAGGCGTATCCACGCCGGCGATGAGCCGGATCATGGAGGACCCGCTCAGAAGGAACACTCCGGCCAGTATGATGCCGGTGATGGCCTCGCCGGCGATGAGTCCCGATGCCACCAGCGTGCCCCGCTGCTCGATGCTTGCTCTGTCTTGCGCGGCACGCCGGGCCGCAACCCGATCGGTGACCCACTTGAAGACGCCGCCCAAGAAAATCGCTGAAGTCGTTTCCAGCGGCAGATACATGCCGACGGCAATGAGCATGGGTGAGGGAGCATCAATCATCACGAGCGCGACGCCGAAGAGGCAGCCCATCAGGATGAGGCCCCAGGCCATCTGCCCGCCTACAATGCCCTTGGCCAGCGTGGCCATCAGTCCGGCCTGGGGTGCGGGCAATTCCCTGCCGCCGATGCCGCCGGTCGAAAGATTCGCCTCGTGCAGCCACATCATCGGGAAAACCAGGAAAAACGACAGCGCCACGACGCTCAAAATTTCCGCCACCTGCATCTTCCAGGGTGTGCCGCCCAGCAAATACCCGGCTTTCAAATCCTGAATCAAACTGCCGGAAACACAGCAGGCGCAGCAAACCACCGAAGCCACGCCGAGTACCGCTGCCAGCCCGCTCAATCCGCGAACGCCGATCGCCACCATCACCAGCGCGGCCACAACCAGAGCCGAAAGCGTCAATCCGGACACGGGCTGGTTGGAACTTCCCACCAACCCCACCAGATAGCCGCCGATGGCTGAGAGAACAAATCCGGTCAACGTCATCACCAACGCGGCCAGGAGGGTTCCGGCGAAGCTCTGCGTGAAGTGGTAGTAGATGAACGAAATCGGTATCACCAGGGCAGCGATGGAAATCACAATCCACCGAAGGGGGATGTCCACATCGAGGCGACTGCGCCCGGCTGCTTCCGCCTGGCTCAGCTTGGCGGACGCCATCGCTCCTTTCAGCGAGCGAAACAAGGATTCGCGCATACTGTAGAGCGTATAGACGGCGCCGACCAGCATCGCCCCCACGGCAATCGGCCGCACGATGTTGTACCAGACGCTGTAAGCAAGCAAATCGTAAGGGGCGCCGGCAGCGAGCCCCGCCGGAAAACGGTTGGGCAAATCGGGATCAAGGAAAAGGACCAGCGGAATCAGGATCCACCAGGCAACGACTCCCCCGGAAAAGTTGATGGCAGCGAGGCGCGGCCCGATGATGTACCCGATCCCGATTAACGCGGGTGAAATGGAGGGCGTAGAGAAGGAAATGGCGCCGAGATGCTCGACATCGCCGATTGGTTTCTTGCTGAAATCAAAATGATGGATGACGGACTTGGGAAAACGAATCAGCCCGGCAATGGTCTCTTTGAAGACCGGGAAACCCTTTTCGTCCTTGAGGAGCTGGAGCAGCGCGCCGACGCCCAGGGCGCCGAAGATGTAGCGCGGCGCGGCGCTGCCCGTCGCTTGCCCTGCCTTCACAATCTCCGCGCTGGCCGTGCTTTCTGGAAACGGCAAATCGGAATCGACACACAGCGGCCTCCGCAGGATGATGATGAAGAAGATGCCGAGCAGCCCGCCGGCGAGCAGGATCACCACCCCTTCCCAATAGTGGCCGCCGAAGCCGCTCCAGAGCTTCTGCCCGTCCAGGTCCACCAGGACGAACGCAGGAATCGTAAAGATGGCACCGGCCACGAGCGCCTCGCCGACCGAAGCGGCGGTTCGCGTCAAGTTTTGTTCGAGCACCCCGCCGCGAAAAAACGGAAGACGAAAGAGCCAGATCGCCACCACGGCCGCCGGGATGGTGGCGGCGACCGTTTGGCCGGCCTTCATTCCCAGGTAGGCGTTGGCAGCTCCGAACACGGCGGCCATGAGGATGCCGGCGACAACGGCTTTGAGCGTGAATTCAGGTTCCCTGGAATCGTGGGGAACGAACGGGCGAAAGGAATCACTCATGAGCTCCTCTTGAACTTGGAGTAGGGCGCGCCCGGCGGCGCAGGGAGCCAAAACCGTCAACCGCCGAAAGGAGGAAGAGGGAACCGGCGCGAGGAGGCAGGCGAGGGTCTATGCCGAAACCTCCAGGATGGGAACGAGTTCGTCCTTCAGGCGAAAATCGCGCAGGACCGGAACTGGCGATGCGACGAATTCCAGCAAGCTGCCGAAAAGCGTCACGCGGCCTTCATGAAGAAAGACGATGCGGTCGGCTACCTTGCGCGCCAGGTGAGTGTCATGGGTAACGACGACGGCGGTCTTATGGAGCTGCCGCTTTAATTTCAAAATCAAGTCGCCCACGTGAGCGGCCATTACCGGATCAACTTGCGTGGTCGGCTCATCATAAAGGACAGCGTCGGGCTCGACCGCCAAAGCGCGGGCAATCGCCACCGCCCGCTTCACCCCCGTCGAGATGTCCGCCGGGTAGAGCTCGGCGTACTCTTCCACCTCGAGCATGCGCAGAAGCTCGCCGGTGCGCTGGATGACCGCCTCTTCATCGAGTTGCCGTTCCCAAAGGGGATAGGCAACGTTCTCGGCTACCGAGAGAGAATCAAAAAGGGCGCCGGATTGAAAGACCATCGTCACGCGCCGGCGAATCGGGATAAGCCGGTCTTCGTCCCAATCGGTGATGTCCTCACCATCCACAAAAACGCGGCCCGAGTCCGGCTTCAAAAAGCCGACGATGTGCCGGAGGGTGACGGATTTTCCTACGCCGCTGCGCCCCATAATGGCGAGCGTTTCCCCTCGGCGGAGGTTGAAACTGACGTCCACGAGCACTTCCTGCTCGCCAAAGGATTTATAAACGTTGCGGAATTCAATGAAGGACGGGCTCGGGGCACTCGAAGGTTTCTCGTCGGTCACCGGCGGCCCTCCCACCATGCTCGCGCTTCTTCATACTCGCGCGCCGAGTTCATATTCTTGAACAAGCGACCTCCAAAATCAAACGGTTTCAGCTCTTCCGCTGTCAAAATGCGAAGGCGCAGCTCGCGGTACGCCTCGGTGATTTTCGGATAGCCGCTCACCAGCAGGCTCTCATAGACCGGCAAGGTATCGCGGCGGTACGCAGCGGCCAGTGGTTGATAGGCATCGCCCGGCGCCGGAACGACAACCTGCGCGGCGGAGAGCTTCGCCGTGCGGATGAGGTGTCGCAAAAAATCGGCAGTCAGGTAGGGAAGGTCGCACGCGAGGATGAGGCTCCAATCGGTCGAGCTGGCGCTGAGCGCCGCGCAAATTCCGGCTACCGGACCGCGACCCGCAACCGGGTCAGGAAGGACCTCGACACCCAAATGGCGATATGCTTCCGGCGAACCCGCAATCGCCACTCGCCCCACCAGGGGACGCACCATCTCGATCAAGTGCGCCAGGAGCGGACGACCGGAAAATTCCAGCAGCGCCTTGTTCCGGCCCATGCGGCGGCTCCAGCCGCCGGCGAGGAAGAAGGCTGAAAAGGTATCGTCAGGAAGCACTGAGGTCATTTGCAGTTGGGCCCGGCGGGGATTATAGCCGGGATGTCGGAAGAAAGCGTAGCCGATCCCGGCGAAAGCCCATCCAGGGCGCGCGGGGTCAGCCACCGGCAGGCTTGTGCGAGGGCGCTGGCCAACCATCAGCACCATCCAGAACAGACGGGCGGATGACCCCAGAAGCGACGGTTAGCGTCGTCTTCGAGGCTCACCCCGCTTCCCTGACAGCGAACCTTTTCGCAGTTGCAGCCGGGAGGGGTAAATTGGCTGGTATCTAAATGAAATAAAAGGGATTGTATTACGGAGACAGAGCGCGGGCGGAGTGTGGGACGCGCCCATCGTTCTATCCCCTTGACAATGTTAGAGCAAGGTCGCTATAGTAGCACTCTTTACCGGAGAGTGCTAATCTTTGCCGGTAAATTGTGCCTGCAATTGACATTACGAGTCTCAAACTAATCCTGGAGGAAGAGGAACTATGGCCTTGAACGTGAGACCGCTGCACGACCGTGTTATGGTCAAGCGTTTGGAAGAGGAAGAGGTCGTGAAGGGGGGCATCATTATCCCTGACACGGCCAAAGAGAAGCCCCAAGAGGCCGAGGTGATGGCCGTGGGGAACGGCAAGATCCTTGAAAACGGCAACCGCGTTGCGCTCGACGTCAAGGTGGGCGACCGCGTCCTGTTCGGGAAATATTCAGGCAGCGAAATCAAGATCGACGAACAAGAGTATCTCATCCTGCGCGAGGAAGAGATTCTGGCGATTGTCGGCCACGCTGCCAAAGCAAAATCGGGCAAGTAGTGGAGATATTTCCCCGGCTGATCCCGATGCATCGGGAGAAGTCGGGGTCGCGATTCCAACATTGGGAGGAGAGAAAGCATGGCCAAGCAAATCGTTACCGGCGAGGAATCACGGCAGGCGATTCTTCGCGGCGTTAACATTCTAGCGGATGCAGTCAAAATCACGCTCGGCCCCAAGGGCCGCAACGTGGTGATTGAGAAGAAATTTGGCCCGCCGGTCAGCACCAAGGACGGGGTGACGGTGGCCAAAGAAGTCGAGTTGAAGGACCCGCTCGAAAACATGGGCGCGCAGATGGTGCGCGAGGTGGCTTCGAAGACTTCCGATGTTGCCGGCGACGGCACTACCACCGCCACGGTTCTGGCGCAGGCGATCTTCCGCGAGGGAGTGAAGTGCGTGGCCGCGGGTGCCAACCCCATGGCCTTGAAGCGCGGCATCGAAAAGGGCGTTGAGGCGGCCGTGGAAGCAATCAAGAAGCTCTCCAAGCCGGTCAAGGGAGAGATGATCGCCCAGGTCGGCACCATTTCCGCCAACAACGACCAGGAGATCGGGAACATCATCGCGGAAGCCATGAAGAAGGTGGGCAAAGACGGCGTCATCACCGTGGAGGAGTCGAAGACGATGACGACCGAACTGGAAGTGGTCGAGGGCATGCAGTTTGATCGCGGCTATCTCTCGCCCTACTTCGTGACCGACCCGGAGCGCATGGAAGCGGTGCTCGAAGACGTCCGCATCCTCATCCACGAAAAGAAAATCAGCTCGATGAAGGACCTGCTCCCGTTGCTCGAGCAAATCGCCAAAATGGGCAAGCCGCTTCTGATCATCGCCGAGGAAGTTGAAGGCGAGGCGCTTGCCACCCTGGTGGTCAACAAGCTGCGCGGCACGCTCCAGTGCGTGGCCGTGAAGGCGCCGGGCTTTGGCGACCGCCGCAAGGCGATGCTCGAGGACATTGGCGTGCTCACCGCCGGCCGTGCCATCAGCGAGGACCTGGGCATCAAGCTCGAGAATGTGAAAATCGAAGACCTCGGGCGGGCCAAGAAGGTCACCATCGACAAGGACAACACCACCATCGTCGAGGGCGCCGGCAAGGCCTCCGAGATCGAAGGCCGCGTCAAGCAGCTACGCGCCCAGATCGAGGAGACCACCTCCGACTATGACAGCGAGAAGCTGCAAGAGCGGTTGGCGAAGCTGGTGGGCGGCGTGGCCGTGATCAAGGTCGGCGCCGCTACCGAGACCGAGCTGAAAGAGAAGAAGGCTCGCGTCGAGGACGCCATGCACGCCACCCGCGCGGCCGTCGAGGAAGGCATCGTCCCCGGGGGCGGCGTGGCTCTCATCCGCGCCGTGGAGGAGCTCCATAAGCTCAAGCTGGACGGCGACGAGGCTACCGGCGTCAACATCGTCAAGCGCGCGCTGGAAGAGCCTCTCCGCCAGATTGTCCAGAATGCCGGGCACGAAGGAGCCGTCGTGGTCGAACGCGTCAGGAACAGCAAAGCGATCAATTACGGCTTCGATGCGGAGGCAGCCGAGTACGCTGATCTGGTTGAGGCCGGGGTGATCGACCCGACCAAGGTCACCCGGCTGGCGCTGCAGAACGCTTCCTCGATTGCCGCGCTCATGCTCACCACCGAAGCCCTGGTCGCCGAGATTCCTGAGGAAAAGAGGGAAGGCGGCGGCCCTCCGGGCGGCAGGATGGGCGGGATGTACTAAGGCAGTGACCGTTGGCCAGCGACCGGTTTTTGGTTCCGGCGCCGCTGGCCGACGAAAACCTACCCACATTCGACAGCCCTGAACCGGAAGGTTCAGGGCTGTTTTGCTTTCCGGGCGCGGCGGCGCGAGCCCTACCCTTGTTTTTGCCATGGGAAACGGGCAGATTGATGCCTCGGGGACCTGCCCGACACGATTCAGCAAGCGGGCCGATAAAAGGCCACCGGTGCCGACGATGGTTGCGCGGTTCGCCAGCATTCTGGCCGCATACTCGATCCTGGTTGCAAGCCCTTCGGTGCCGGGGGCTTCGGCGACCGCCGAGGAAAGGTCGCTTACCATCGCGGCCGCTGCCAATATGAGTGACGCGCTGGAAGAGATCAAATCTGCCTATGCGGCCAAGCATGCGGTCAAGCTTGTCTATAGTTTTGGGGCCAGCGGAAGTCTGGCTCAGCAGATCCGCCACGGCGCGCCGTTTGATCTGCTGCTTTCGGCGGATGTGAGAACAGTTGCGAAATTGCTCGAAGAAGGCTGGATTCTGCCGGGGACGGCGAAGATTTACGCCCGCGGGCAGCTTGTGCTCTGGACGGAGGAATCCACCCACGTCCGGCTGAACACCCTCGAGGATGTATTGCAGCCCGCTATCGAGCGCATTGCCATCGCCCATCCGGCGACGGCGCCCTACGGTCGAGCCGCCGTCGAAGCGCTCGAAGCAGCCGGACTCTGGGATCGGGTCAAGGACAAAATCATCTACGCCGAAAACGTCAATCAGGCGCAACAATACGCGGCCACGCGCAATACCGACGTGGCCTTTATTCCCCTCGCCCTTGTCCGTCGCGCCCCCGGCCGCTTCGTCCGTGTGGACGGGAAACTCCATGTGCCGATTGACCAAGCGCTCGGCGTCGTCCGCAACAGCGTTCATCATGCCGAGGCGAAAGAGTTCGCCGAATTTCTGCTGAGCGAGCAAGGCCGCGTCATCCTCAAGAAATTCGGCTACACTCTCCCTTAAATTCGGAAAGGAGCGGCTCACCCTCGAAGGTCGAGGGCGGGCCCGGAGGGCCGCCATGTCCTGCTCTGCCATTCTTGCCTTCGGCCTCTTTGGAGATATCGAGTGGTTTCCTATCCGCCTTTCGTTCCAGGTCTCCCTGCTGGCAACGGCGATAGCGCTGGTTTTGGGGGTCGGCTGCGCCTGGTTGTTGGCCAAGAAAAGCTTTCGCGGCAAAGAACTGCTGGATGCGGTGATTGCTCTGCCGCTGGTCCTCCCGCCCACGGTTCTGGGATACTACCTGCTCGTGTTGCTGGGAGCGCGCAGTCCTCTCGGGCACGCTCTCCAGGATTGGTTCGGCATCCGGCTCACCTTCACCGTAACGGCAGCGGTGATTGCTGCCACCATTCATGCCCTGCCCCTGATGGTCAAGTCGGTCCGGGCGGCACTCGAAAGCGTGGACGCGGCGTGCGAGAATGCAGCTCGAACCCTGGGCGCCTCGGAGGGGCGCGTCTTTTTCACGGTGACGTTGCCGCTTGCCCGGCGCAGCGTGGTGGCGGCAAGCGTCCTGGGTTTCGCCCGGGCGCTGGGCGACTTTGGCGTCACGATCATGATTGCCGGAAACATCCCCGGGAAAACCCAAACGGCGGCGGTGGCCATCTATGACGCGGTGCAGGCTGGCCGTGACAATTACGCTCTCCTGTTGGTGGTCGTCGTATCGCTTCTGTGCGTGGCCATTCTCTATGCCACCAACCGCCTGGCCGGCGGGCGCTGGTAGCCCCGGCAGGACGGGATGAACCATGCTTGAAATTGCGATCCGAAAACATCTCTCGATTCAGGGCGTCGCGTTTGACCTCGCGGTCGAATGTGTGGCGGGCGATGAGATCACCGTGCTTTTCGGCCCCAGCGGCGCCGGCAAATCGCTTACCCTGCAACTCATCGCCGGGCTGGTTCGCCCCGATGAGGGCCGGATCGCGCTGGACAGGGCTCCGGTTTTTGACTCTGCCAAAAATATAGACGTACCGGCTGCCAGACGCCGCATCGGATACGTATTTCAAAGTCTGGCCCTTTTCCCCCACCTGACGGTAACTCGAAACATTGCCTACGGGCTCAAGAACTCATCGGGTGAGAAAAAGCGGCGCGTGGAGGAAATTCTCAACCGTTTTGGAATGGGGCGGTTTGGGAATAGCCTGCCGCGTGAAATTTCCGGCGGACAGCAGCAGCGCGTCGCGCTGGCGCGAGCGCTCGTGACGGAGCCGAAAATGCTCCTGCTGGATGAGCCGCTCTCCGCCCTGGACGCGGCGACCAAAGAAACGCTGATGCAGGACTTGCGGCGCATCGGTCGCGAACAGAAGATTCCCATCCTGTACGTGACCCACGACCGGAATGAGGCGATCCGCCTGGGTGATCACATGTTTGTGCTCGACGCCGGAAGGATCGTGGCCGCGGGCTCTCCGCTCGCCGTGCTGGGAGTTCCACGAACCGAAACCGTCGCCCGGCTGGCAGGGGTGGAGAACATTCTGGAAGGGCGGGTGGCGGAAAAAAACTCTTCGCCGGGAATTGATCGCATTGATTGTGGCGGGTTTTCTCTCTTGGTGCCGACAACGAAACTGGAAAGCGGAACTCCGACAACGGTGGCCATCGCCGCCGCCGAAATATTGCTTGCCGGGGAGAAACCGGGAATGCTCAGCGCCAGAAATATCTTGCCGGGAATCGTGAGCCAGCTCTTCCCGCAGCACCCGCTCATGCTTGTCCGGGTGGAGTGTGGTCGCGGGTCTCCGCCGCTCCTCGTCTCCCTCACGGAATCCGCCAGCGGCGCGCTCAGCCTTGAGCCGGGCAAACCCGTCTGGGTGATTATCAAGGCCAATTCCTGCCATCTGCTTGAAAGATGATGTGCCCGGCGGTGGAAGGCCCGTCCGCCAGCGGCGAATTGGAGCGTTCCCTTTTGCCGACGGGGAAGGCTCAAGCCTTCCTCGGCTTTTTCGCAAAAACCGCCTGAGATTGTGCTACATTTTTCACTCTTGCCGATACGTCGGGGAGGACAAGGTGCGACGCCGATGGAATCTGTGTATCTACACGGGGTTTCTGCTGACGGTGGCTGGTTGTCTCAGCTATTTTCTGTTTTTCAACCGATTCCCTGCTCTGCGCGACTTCCCCTGGCTTAACCTGCCTGCGCAGATTGTGGGGCTCGGAATAGTCGGTCTTGGGTTCTGGCGGGCGTATGCTCGACCGGCCGGCTATCGCGGTAAGGTGGCCGCGCCGGTTTCGAGTTTGCTCAGTCTCGGCGTGCTGGGACTGTTCTGCTACTACGTATTCTTCCTGTCTTATAAAGTTCCCTCGGCAAGCGCCGCGCCGCAGGTCGGCCAGACAGCGCCGGATTTCACCCTGATGGACCACAATGGACAAAAAGTGCGGTTGGCTTCTTTGACCTCTCCCGGTGGTACATCGGCTGAAGGCCACTATGTCCTGCTGGTCTTCTATCGCGGCTATTGGTGACCCTTCTGCATGTCCGAGCTGCAAGGTTTGCAGCGCCACATCGCTGAGTTCGAAAAGCGAAACTGCAAGGTTTTTGCCGTGTCCGTCGATCCGCCCGAGCTGAGCCGGGAGCGAGTGGTGCGCCGGCTGCGGTTGAGCTATGCGATACTGTCCGACGTCCGCCGCGAGGTCATCGAAAAGTATCAAATCGTCCACCGTGGCGCCGGGATGGGAGGCACCGACGTTGCCCGGCCAGCCGAATTCCTGATTGATCCTCAGGGCGTGATCCGGTGGACCGAATTCACGGAAAACTGGCGGGTTCGCGCCCGGCCGGAGCAAATTCTGGAGGCGCTGGACGACGTGCAGTCGAAGAAAACCGCGCTTGCAACCCAGGACTGATATACGGTTCGAAGCTAAACGCTGAATCCTGGCCTGCGGCGGAAGATGTATGTAGTTCCGTTCGAACTTATTGTGCCTGGCCCGGCGGTGGAAGCCGCTGGGCTGAACAGATTGAACAACCTTGCGCTCACGTTCGGCCCACGGGCTTCTGCCCGTCGGAACCATCTCGTAGATTCCACTAGGCTCAGTTAGTTGGAACGAGACTAGTTGAAGACTGCTAGGGATGAGGACTCTGCGCTGAGTGAGGATTCTGGGTTATACTGAAAAGGCGCATGGCGGTGTGGCCGGGAGCCGCGCTCGCAACCGTCCTGGTTTCCGGCGCCTCGGATAGCCTAGAAAAGCCATGAATCCGACCCAAAGCCCGTTCGCCCCCATTCCTGAAGCGATTGAAGAAATTCGCCAGGGGCACGTGGTCGTCGTCGTGGATGACGAGGACCGGGAAAACGAGGGCGACCTCGTCTGTGCCGCCGAAAAAGTCACTCCTGAAATCATCAACTTCATGGCCAAGCACGGCCGCGGGCTGATCTGCGTGCCGTTGACCGAGGAGAGGCTCGACCATCTGCGCATCCTGCTGATGAGCCGGGAAAACACTTCCCCCCTCGGCACCGCCTTTTGCGAATCGGTCGAAGCCCGCCGGGGGGTGACCACCGGCATTTCCGCCCAGGATCGGGCGACGACCATCCTTGCGCTGGTGGATCCACGCACGCAGCCGGCCGACCTTGTCCGCCCCGGTCATATCTTTCCGCTGCGCGCGCGGAGGGGCGGGGTGCTGGTGCGCGCCGGCCAAACGGAAGCTTCCCTTGACCTTGCCCGGCTGGCCGGGCTGGTTCCCGCCGGGGTGATTTGCGAAATCATGAATGAGGACGGCACGATGGCGCGCGTGCCGCAACTGGTCGAGTATTGCCGGCTACACAGCCTGAAAATGGTCACCGTCGCCGACCTGATTCGTTACCGCATGCAGACCGAGCGCTACGTGCGGCGCCTGGCCGAGACGGTTTTGCCGACTGCTTTCGGCGACTTCCGGATGATCGCCTATGCATCCGAGCCCGACCAGGAGATTCATCTGGCCCTGGTGCGCGGTGAGGTGGGCGGGGCGGAACCCACCCTGGTACGGATGCATTCTCACTGTTTGACGGGGGACGTCCTGGGATCGTCGGCTTGCGATTGTCGCCGGTTGATCGAGCGGAGCCTCGAGCAGATTGGCGCCGAGGGCCGCGGTGTCTTTGTCTATTTGCATCACACCGGCCGCGGCTTCGACCTGGAAAAAAGGGAAGAGCGCACCGCCATCCGCTACCACGACCGGCACCACATTGATACCGACCCGCGCCGCCAGCGAGAAATCCAGCGGGAATCGGGCATCGGCGCGCAAATTCTTTCCGACCTGGGGCTCAGCGTGATCCGGGTATTGACGAATCATCCGCGCAAGGTGGTGGCGCTCGAAGGGTTCGGGTTGAAGATCGTCGAGCAGGTACCCATCTGGCTGGGCGCTCCCGAGCAATCTCCTACATAATTATGAAGACCTTATCCCATATTTTGCTTCACGCGGCACAACTGGGCGGCGCCGTCGCCTTTGCAATCTTCTTCTTCGAATGGTTCGCGTGGATCCTGGGCGGGTCGTTCCTGATTTCGCTGTTGCTTCACCGGCTCGACTGCATGGTGAACGCCCCTGAGCCCTCCTGAAAACAACCCGCGCTGCCTCTTCCTTTTAAGCTGGCGATTTTCAAATGGGACGCCCGGTTCTTTGCGGCAGAGTCAATCCAGGCGGAGATGGGGCTTCCAGGACTCAAACTTCTTTCGACTCACTCCCTGGATGGCCAGCATCTCTTCCAGGCGGCGGAAGGGGCCGTGTTTGGTCCGAAATTCTACAATACGCCTGGCAAGCACCGGGCCGACGCCGGGTAATTGCGTCAACTGTTCGACCGTCGCCTGATTGATGGCAATCGGATGCGCCGGCCAGGTTTTCTTGGCAGCAAGACTTGGACCGGGCGCGAGGAGAACCGCCGCAGCCAGGATGGCCCCGATCAAGATAATGTTCGAGAAAAACGTGATGAGCCGCATCCGTTTGTTGGCGGCGAATTCCCCGCGACTTGGACTCGCGTCAAGCATAACGTCTCATCTCCCGGCCCAAACTCTTCGGAGAGCTCGCCGGAGGTCAGGCCTGGCAAGGAGATGGATGGAAAGTTCTGCCAGGGCGCGGTAGGCGCGACGGTAGGCAGGCGGATAGCGCCGCAGCTCGCGCCAATGGGAGCGAATGGTGGCAACATCGCCCCGCACCAGTGGCCCCGTCCATGCCTTGCCGGCGCCGAGGCTTGCCCAGTAATCAAGCGTCTGTCGCATCAAGGGCGACAAGGCGCGCGCCGCATCCCTCGGCCGGCCCGTGCTGCGGGCCATCATCCTTCCCGCCATTTCGGCCACCGCCAGCAGGAGAGGCGAAGCCACCGTCGCCGCGGCGTGGTAGTTCGCCTTGCGCCCGGCAAAAAGGCGAAAGAGTTTCCCTCCCAGCTTGCCGACGATGCGTTGCGCCACCGGCACCGCAGCCGCGTCGCCTTCGAAGGCAAACCACACTCCGCGGGCGCTTGCCGGCTTGGTTCCCGGAAAGGTTTGAAGAGGATGCAGCGAGCCCACCGCTGCACCCGCCTTCCTCAAAGGAGCAAGGTCAGCCGAAGTGCGCACTCCGCTTGTGTGCAAAACCACGCGGCCGCGCAAGCCATGCTCTCCCGCTGCCCGCGCAAGCCGCCCGGCAACGCCGCGAATCCTCTCATCAGGAGTTGCGATCAGGAGGATCTCCGATTGGAGCACAGCCGGCGAGATGCGACTTTCGGCGCCACCCGCGCCAATGAAGCGTACCGCCGCCAGGGCCGTCCGCCGGCTTCGCGTCACGACCGGCCCAATGCGCTGCCCTGTCCGGCAAAGCAAGAAACCAAGCGTCCGCCCGAGCCGCCCGCCACCGATGATCGCCATACGTCTTCGAGGCATGAGGTCGAAGCGGGATAATAGCCGAAGCAACAAGAAAGGTACAGGCGGCCAGAAGGCCAACTCCTCAGGGCACGACGAAACTTGTCCCGAGCCGAGTCGCAGGAGCCGTGCCGCCCACTATTTTGAGGTTTCTGTCCGGGCGGGAGCCAAAGTTGGCTGGAAGAGGGCACCGAGGTCTTTCTGCTTGAGGGCGCGAACGCGGTCGCGGAGCACAGCGGCTTTTTCAAATTCAAAATTCTTGGCGGCTTCTCGCATGGCTGTCTCCAGCTTCACGATCGCTTCCCGCAATTGCTCCTCCGTCTGAAACTCGTCGAAGGCGGTTTCGGCGAGGGAAACTGTGGCGTAGTCGGCCTCGACAATCGAGGCCAGCGTCATGTCCACCGGCTTGAGGATGGACTGCGGTGTGATGCCGTGTTCAGAGTTGTAGCGCACCTGGACAGCGCGGCGCCGGTTGGTCTCGCTGATCGCCGCGTTCATGGAGCGGGTCATGGTGTCCGCGTACAAGAGCGCCTTGCCGTGGATGTGCCGGGCGGCGCGGCCCATGGTTTGGATGAGCGAAGTGCGCGAGCGGAGATAGCCTTCCTTGTCCGCATCCAGAATGGCCACCAGCGAGACCTCGGGCAAATCGAGGCCTTCGCGCAAAAGATTGATGCCGATGAGCACGTCAAACTCACCCCGGCGCAAATCGCGGAGAATGCGCACGCGCTCGAGCGTCTCGATTTCGGAGTGGAGATAGCGGCAACGCACGCCAACCTCGGTGTAGTATTCCGCCAGATCTTCCGCCATGCGCTTGGTCAGCGTCGTGACCAGGACGCGCTCGCCTTGCTCGGTGCGCTTTTGAATTTCGGCAAGCAAATCGTCCACCTGGCCGCGCACCGGCCGGACCTCCACTTCCGGGTCCACGAGGCCGGTGGGACGCACAAGCTGCTCGACCAGCACGCCGCCCGCCCGCGTCTGTTCCCATTCCGCCGGCGTGGCCGAGACGTAGATGACCTGATTCAGCCTGTGCTCGAACTCCTCGAAGGTGAGCGGCCGGTTATCGAGCGCCGACGGCAGGCGGAATCCGAAGTCCACCAGCGTCTGCTTGCGCGACCGGTCGCCGTGATACATCCCCGTCACCTGCGGGATCGCCTGGTGGCTTTCGTCCACAAACATCAGATAGTCATTCGGGACGTAGTCGAGCAGCGTCGGCGGCGCCTCGCCGGGCAAGCGGCCGGAGAGATGGCGCGAATAGTTTTCGATCCCGTGGCAATAGCCGATGGTGCGCATCATCTCGATATCGAACATGGTTCGCTGATAGACGCGCTGGGCTTCCACGAGCTTGCCCTGCTTATCCAGTTCCGCCTTCCACCACTCCAGCTCTTCCAGGATGGACTCAATCGCGCGTTCGCGCTGGTCAGCCCGCATGACATAGTGCGACTTGGGATAGATGGGCAAGCGCTCGTAGGTCTGCTTGACCTGGCCGAAGAGCGGATCAATTTGCGAAATCTGTTCGACCTGGTCGCCCCACAGTTCGATGCGGTAGGCGTTGTCCTCGTAAGTCGGATAGAGCTCGATGACATCGCCTCGGACGCGAAACATCCCCCGCCGGAGCTCGCCGTCGTTGCGCTCGTATTGAATTTCGACCAGCCGCTTGAGCAGCTCTGATCGCGGCACCCGCTGGCCTTTCTCCAACATCACCAGCATCCCGTAGTAGGCCTCCGGCGAGCCCAGGCCGTAAATACAGGAGACGCTGGCGACGATGACCACGTCGCGCCGTTCAAAGAGCGACCGCGTGGCTGACATTCGCAGCTTGTCCAGCTCGTCGTTGATCGTCGCTTCCTTCTCAATGTAGGTATCGGTGGCGGGGAGATAGGCTTCCGGCTGGTAGTAGTCGTAGTAGCTGACAAAGTATTCGACGGCGTGGCGCGGAAAGAAACCCTTGAACTCGTGGAAAAGCTGAGCCGCCAGAGTCTTGTTGTGCGCCAGAACAACGGTCGGGCGGTTCGCCTGCTCGATGACCTTGGCCATGGTGAAGGTCTTGCCCGAGCCGGTCACGCCCAAAAGCACCTGGTGGCGGTCTCCGCCGCGCAGGCCGCGCACCAGTGCCTCAATCGCCTGCTCTTGATCGCCTCGTAGGGTGTAATTGCTGATGAGTTTGAAGTCCATCGCGCAGCCGGCCGCAACGGCTCAGCTCGAAACCTCCATTATATCGCGGGAAAGAAGACAACCGCCTGGAATTTCGCTCACGGTGAGCCGAGGATTTGCACTTGCAGGGCGCGCTCGCGCGGCCCGTCGAGTTCGGCCAGGATGATGGACTGAAAGGTCCCGAGAACAAGTTCGCCGTCCTGTACGGGCAACGCCAGGCTATGGCTTAGCAGCATGGCCCGCAGGTGGGCGTCGGCGTTGGAGCGGTCGCAGTCGCTGAACCTGGGGTCGTTGTGTTTCCAGTAGTTGCCCTGGACGACCATCTGCTCGAGGAATGTGCGTATGTCCTCGAGCAACGCCCCCTGAAACTCATTGATGAACAGCGCCAGCGTCGTGTGCAGGGAGTTGACCAAGGCAATGCCGTTGCGCACGCCGCTCTCGCGCACGCACTCGGCTACCCGCGGGGTGATGTCGAGCAACTGCACCCGCTCGCTGGTGAGGATGATGAACTTCTCTCCTCGCACATGAGAAACTGACGTGACTGCCGAAGCCAGGCTGCCGACTGTGTCCTCCATACGCGTCCTCCTTTTAGCAGGGGAACGGCGTCTGCCGTAGCAGCGCGTCGCCGACTACATCCGACAAGCAGACGTATTGCGGCCCCGCCCGCGCGGTCGGTTCCGGCTGAGGTTCAAGCCGGAATAAGACCCTCTTGTGAAACGGGCTGTTCTCGTGTCCGATGAGCAGCCACGTGGGCCAGACCGGGGTGGTGATGAAGAGACGCGGATTCCTGATGCCGGAGGGGAGGTCAAAGACCACATGCGTCGTATAGGATTCGCCGGGCCGGAGAAGTTCGGTGAACGGAATGCTCTTGCCCTGCGCTTGTTCGAGCACTTTCTGTCCATCCGGTGAGGGGCCGTACTCTCTCCCCGATTCATCCACCACGGCAACGGTCCGGGGATTGGGCGTGAGCGGCATGTTCCGGTCGCGGCGAGAGGAGATGGTCCTCTCGTCGAACCAGACCTTGACCGTCACCACGTAATAGGTTCCCTCGGCCGTCTTTTGCTCCGGCGGGGCGCCGAGCGTTTTCGTCGCCCGGACGTTCACTACCGAGTACGCCTCGTGGCAGTCCACTTCGCAAAAATACTTCTGTTCGCCCGCGCGCAGCACTCTCTCGTGGCTCGCAAGCGAAGCCGCCAGCAGCAGAGTGACGTACAGGCCAGCGACGGCAAGGGCCACCACCAGGACTTTCTGGACCAGGCCACCCTTCTTGCGGACCAGACCGTAAATAACGCTGATCCCTGCAACGCCGAGCAAGAAGCAGGTTCCCATAAACGTGAGAAGTGCCAGCGGCGCGAATTCCGGCATGAACTCCAAGGGATCCTCCTTTTTCTGTCTTGTGTCTTCTCTTTTCTATTTTTTATTTTCTATTTTCTGTCAACTCGCCGCCGCTTCCGGTAGCCGGCCGAAGCGGCGTTCGCGGGAATGAAACTCTTTGACCGCTGCCGCCAGATCGGCGGCATCAAACTCCGGCCACATCCGCGTGGTAAAAACGAGTTCCGCGTACGCGCTTTCCCACAAGAGAAAATTGCTCAAGCGCTGCTCGCCTCCGGTGCGGATCAGAAGATCCACATCGGGAGAGGGCGCACCGTCGTGGATCGCAGCCGCCAAGAGCCGGGAGAATGTCTCTTGCGACACCTTTGTCCTCCCGTTCAAGCGGCGCGCCGCGCGGAAGATGGCATCGCGGGCGGAATAATCCACCGCAAGGCGTAGATGCAGCGCGCGGCCTCGGGCGGTTCGAGCCTCGGCGACTTTCACGGCCGCGCGCAACGGCGCCGGCAGCCGGTCGCGCCGGCCGATGACGCTGATTCGTATGCCGTGCTTCGCGCACGTGTCGGCTTGCGCCTCGAGAAAACGCTCGAAGAGCTGCATGAGCGCGGCCACCTCGCCCCGGGGACGCTGCCAGTTATCGGAAGAAAAAGCATAGAGGGTCAGCGTGCCGATGCCCAAGCCGGGCGCGGCCTCGACCACGCGGCGCACCGCCTTCTCGCCCGCGCGATGGCCTGAGGCCCGCGGGCGCCCGCGCGCCACCGCCCAGCGCCCGCTCCCGTCCATGATGATCGCGACGTGCAAGCCCGCTGGCATGCCATCCTCCCGACCGCTTGCCCACTGCTCCCGCGCCCCATCCAGGGCCTCAGCCACGAGACGGGAAATCATCGGTAAATCACTTTGTACGGCAAAGTATAATCCCAAAAAAATTTTTGAGCGCCTACCCTTCCCGCGCTGTGCGAATGAGGGCCTCCATGTGATCGAGATAGCGTTCGAGCGCCCGGCGTCCGCCTGCCGTCAAGCGGTACTCGGTCCTCGGAACGCGGCCCCGAAAGGACTTCTGGCAGGCGATGTACTGCGCTTCCTCGAGCTTGCGCGCGTGCACGCTCAGATTGCCATCGGTTGTTTCGAGCAATCTCTTCAGATCGTTGAAGGCCAAGCACTCGTTGACGGCAAGCGCACTCACGATTCCGAGCCGCGTGCGCTCGTGAATGAGCCGGTCGAGTTCCCTGGGGCCCCTCGTTCCCCCGAGGCCGCGCACGGCGCGCATCTCGCCACGATTCAATCGGGGCTCGCGCGTCGCGCCGCCCATTTTCGACTGACGTTCCAGCGCCAAACCGCTCTGTTTAGCCACCGTGCCTCCTGGCGATGAGGATGCCGAAAAGGATATGGAGGCCGCCGAAACCGGCCGCCAGAAATGCGTTCCCCCACGCCGCCGGAGAGAAGAGCGCCATTGCGCCCGCGAGCATGAAGCCAAGGCCCATGACCGGAACAATCTTTACGGAGAACGCCCCTCCGGTCACGATGCCCGTCCCGTACAGCAACAGCCACGTTCCCGGCAGCACGCTGGCCAGTCCCCGGCGATACAGGACGAGCGTCAGCAGGGCGCCCACAAGCAGGGGCGGTGAAAAACTCAACGCGAATTTCCGGCCCGGACCGGACAGGAGCGGCATCTTCGCCGCGCGCGACTTCCGCACCATCGCCCACCCGGCGATCCCGAAGGCAAGAAGTGCTTCCCCAAGCCACGTTCCGATCCAGACTTCAGGGGTCGCCTGCCGCCGAGCCACCAGGGCCGCGCCGAGGGCCGTAATCCCCATCGCGACCCCGCCCCAGCCGGGAACGGCGGTGAAGGAGCCCGCGCGTTCCATCGTCTCGCGGATGAAGCGCAGGTTATCGGCAGCGTGCGCGTCAAGCGCCACGGGGTCTGGGGAACGCGAGCGAAGCGGACCGAGGCGAGTCATGCCCCTATCCTACCTATCGGGACTACTCTGTCAAGTACTTTGTATTTTAAAGTTATGTCCCGTAACCCTTCCCCGCCCTCACCGCCGAGGTGCTCGCCGGAAGGGAACCGACCGCCGCTGTCGGCGATGGCGAGCGCCACATGGTGGCGTGCGAGCAACTCGAGCGGCTTTGACTCAAGCCAGCTTGCGTGACGCGGCTCGATGGCGTAGCGCTTCCCTTCCGGCAGCCAGCTCAGGAAGCACCCCACCACGCGCGCGTCAAATTTCAGGCTCGGTGGAAGCTGGAAGAGGATGACGCCAGGCTGTTCGCCCAGTTCTTTGGCCGCCGCGAGAAACTTCTGCAAGGGCTCGCGCTCCTTGAGCCGCGCGAAGTGCGTGATGCCACGGTGGGCCTTCACCGCCCAGAGAAAGCCCTTCGGCGAGGCCTGCTTCCAGCGTGCAAACGTCGCCGCGTGGGTCAGCCGGTAGAAGCTCGCGTCCAGCTCAAGTGTGTCAAACTTCGACTGGTAGTACTCGAGCCACCGGCTGCGCCCTGAACCATACGGTTCGGGGCTGCGCGGCAGGTCTTTTGGGTAGAAGAGGCCCGTCCAATGCCAGTAGTTCCAGCCCGAAGTGCCGATGCGAATTTCGGGGCGAAGCATGGAGGCCCGCCTGGGCAGGCCCTGAACCGTATTGGTTCAGGGCAGGCAACGAAACTATAGCACCCGCTCACACCCCGCCGCGACATGGCTAAGAATCACGCCCGGACCTGCCAGCCACACCGATACGGCGCGTCTGAGGAACAACCCCGTGCCGATGGCGCCGCCCAGCGCAATCATCCCAAGCTGCCGCGGCGTCAGTTGCCGCCGCAGACCGGCATCGCATTGGCGGACAGCCCGCTCGGTGGAATCGTCAGTTGTGAACACGCGCACAGGGATCGGCGGAGAGGGAAATAAGTCAGGCGCGGGCATTGTTTTTCGTTTCAATCGTCCCTACGGGACTTGCGCGAAATCGGCACCGGATTCCCGGCGATGAATCGCCGGGCTATTTTCAGTTCAGAGGCAGAAGACGCCTGCTCGAGCAGAAGGGTTGCATCTTCTCCGCCGACGCAACATTCTCATGGTGGCGTGTTCGGAGATGCTAGCGTTCCGGGAGGCGTCTTACATTCGATTCGGTATGAACGTGGCCGCGGAAAGTCACGTTGCCCCCGATCTCAGGAGGCCGCTCGAAGGTGAGTTCCACGTGTTCGTCGCCCTTCTGCGTGGAGCTGAACAGCAGTCCGGAATCGAGCGCGAGGTAGCTCAATCCCTCGCCCGTCGCTTCTGCCCGGGAAGTCATCCGGGTGCCGCCTTTCCCTTTGACTTCTTGAGCAGCCGGGTCTTTCTGACGACTGGTGTAACTCGTCAGAATCACCGCGCACGTTCCCGTCGCGCCTGGCACGCTCTGGTCTGAGGCCTCACCCGGAGGCGGAAGGATTCCGGGCTGGCACGGTTCATTGCGCAGATAGGTGGAGCGGGCCTGCCAGATCATTCCGGGGATCGAACTCCATTGCATCGGCAACTCGTTTTCCCAGCTTTCTCCGGGTGCGACCGGACGGTTGGGAGTCTGCCCGGCAAAGGCGCTCTGGCTCAGCCAGGACTGCATCGCCTGCATCGCTTCTTGCGATTCGATCGCGTGCTCGGGGTCTTCGAGCTGGCTGACCCGCCCGTCCGCTGCCAGGGTGAAAAGGATTGCCTTTCCCTTCAACTTGGCGTAGAGCACCTCGAGCTTGGCGACGTCCGGATCATTCGCCTCCCCTTTGACGTCCACACTCGACTCTTCGTAAGTCAAGCTGAGGCGGGTCCCCTTTTCAGCAGAGACTTCGAGAGCTTCGACGCGGACGGTGGTGGTGATCATGCCCTCAAAGACGTTGGGGGGATTGGGACCGCTGATGAGACCTTCGCTGGTCGATTCCGAACGAATGCGCAGCGCCACCTCGTAGCGCATCCCTTCACCGGCGCGGAATCTGGGCTTGAGCAGAACCTTGAGTTCTTGCCCGGCCCCGAGCGGCCGCGCCGGACTCGCCAAGCTGGCCAGAAGGAGCGGGAGGAAAAGAAACTTTGACCGCGGCATCAACACGTTTGGATGCCTTCGTCTCCGGTGACGATGCCCCGCCGCCGCGGTAAAGCCTGGCTAAAACTGAAGCGACCGCTGGCGACGCTCGATGTCGTGGTAACCGCCGTCGAATTCGGCCATGGCAAGCGACGCGGACTTCTCTCGGACTACACCTTCGCAGTGCGGGATGGCGACGAATTGGTGGATATCGGCAAGGCCTATTCCGGGCTGACCGACCGCGAGATCGTCGAGTACACCGATTTTTTCAAGCGGCATACGCTCGCCGACGAAGGGTTTTGCAGAAAAGTGGAGCCGATCGTGGTTCTCGAGGTGGCGTTCAATAATGTGCAACGCTCCGGGCGGCACGCGAGCGGCTTTGCCTTGCGTTTTCCCCGTATCCTCCGCATTCGCGCTGACAAGCCGGTCGAAGAGATCGATACCCTGGAGCGCGTGAGGCAGATCCACAAGCGGCAGGCATCCGCCCAAGGCTCGGTAACAAAACCATCCGAGAGAGATTAGTTTCGCGCGGCAAACTAGCGGCCGGGCTGAGTCAATCCGGTAGCAACTGTGAGTCTTGATTCCCAAAGGGTGCCGGTCAAGGGGCATTGGAGGAAAACAAGCCCGTCAATCAGATTGCATTCGAACGGGTAGTTGCCGTCACAGCCGCCGTCGCATAGACTAGGCGCGACCCAAATGGGATCCTCATCCTGGGTACGGATACGACCCGGAACATTGTGGCAGGTACGAGAAAATGCTTACCGAACGGACAATCGAAGAAGTGTGCGAACGCTTGATTTCTCAATTCCACCCTTTGAAGATCATCTTGTTTGGATCCCGATCGCGCGGCGCGGGGACGGAAGCGAGCGATTTGGACCTGCTGGTGGTAGTTAAGGGGGATGGGTCAAAACGGGCTCAGGCTGCTGCCATGTATCGGGCTCTGCGCGGCCTGGACGCCGCTGCCGATATCGTGGTCGTTACCGTCGAAGAGTTCGAGAAATATCGTAACGTGGTGAGTACCATCATACGTCCGGCCGATCGCGAGGGAAGGGTACTCTATGAGCGTACCCCCTGAGGTCGAAGCGATAGTTGTCGGCTGGGTGCTAAGAGCCAGAAATGACCTCAAGGCCGTAGAACATCTCCTGACGCTGGCCGATGATTCCCCATTCGACGCGGTTTGTTTTCACGCGCAGCAGTGCGCTGAGAAGCACCTGAAGGCTTTGCTCACCAGCCACGCGGTTGCGTTCGAGAGAACACACAACCTTCGGCGGTTACTTGATCTCTGCGCGATGGAGGCCGGGCTGGAGGCAGAGTTGCCTGATCTCGAGGAATTGATTCCCTATGCGGTGGAGGCGCGCTATCCAGGAACGTGGGAGCCTGTCACCCGCGCTGAGGCTGAACGGGCTGTGGTTATCGCCCGCCGAGCGGCAACTGCCATCTGGAAGCGACTGGAGCAAAGGGGAATTCATCTGGCGCCCTAAGCTGAATTTTAGCGGCCGGGCTGAGTCAATCCGGTAGTAGCCGTGAGTTTTGGTTCCCAAAGAGTGCCGGTCAGCCGGTAGCTCCGGGTGGGGCTCAGGGGTAGCGTGGCTGCCGGACGGGAGTCGTCCGCTGTGACTCGTCGTCCTGCTTCGCGGAACTCTTCTGCACGAGCCGCCATGGCTGCCTTCGGATAAATTCGCAGCGCCAGTTTGCCATCAAAACCAGCCGTGCCGACAAGTTCCAGTTCTGTTCCCTCCACCGTGAGCGTCAGCGACCGGAAATCCAGCCGGCGACCGGCAATGAGGAAATGGGCAGTGGCCGAGCGAAAGGCAGTGAAGCCGATCCCATGTCCTGCGGGGCGGGATGATCTCGGCCTGGTTGCCGCTTCCATGGCCTGGCGCAAATCGAAGTGCGTGACACGGCCATCGTTCCAGTTTAACTGGACGCTGCCGGTAAGAGTATCGATCAGCTCGCTGGGGGTGCTCCCTGAGCTTTTCAGCGTCAGGGTACCGTCCAGCCAACCCGCCAGCAGAGAACCCGAATCGGGTAAGCCGGCAACTGACATTTTGGCGGGCAAGCCGCTATCTCTTCTCGAAAAGGCGGCTCCTTCCCCTTCTGAACCCGGCCGGGCCCACAGGCTCTCGGCAAGCACGCGGTCAAACTTTCCCTGCATGTGGTAGGAAGGACCGACCGGGGCAGGACGAAAGTCGGCGCGGAACCAACCTTCAAACTGGCCGCCATAGGCGCGCATCGTCATATGGTCGAGGCGCATCTGCCCGCCGGAAAGATCAGCCGTCGCTCGCAGATCTTCCGTCCTGACCAAACCGACCTCGAGTGAGCCCACCGCCAACTTGCCAGTGGCGCGAACAGAATCTAACCATCGCGCGCCTGGTTTTGCCGGAAACTGGCCGAACGGCCCCATCCGGGCGGGGGGGAGCAGAAAGCGATCTGAGTCGCGCGGGTTGAAAGTCTCGTCGAGGGCAGCCAAATACAGACGATCGGCGGAAAGAATAAAGCGCCACTCGCGCCTGGGCCGCGAGTAGAGGTGGAGGCGGCCTTGCCAATTTGTCCCGGCAAAACGGGAGGCGTCCAGGAAAATGCGCGCCTCGCCCTGGCGAAATTCGGCGCGTCCTTTGCCGATCTGGATGTCACCCCGCATGCCGGGAGCAGAAACGCGGATGCCATCGAGCAGCAGCCTGCCTTCGGGCCACGCTTCTGTTTTGGAGCCCTCGACCGGGCCGCGCAGTTGCCCGCGCCAGCGGAGCGACATGGCGGTGGTGCCGACAAGCCGGATGGGGCGCGGCGGCTCGATCCCCAGCGCTTGCTCGAGCCCGATCACACCCTCCAGCGGCACGTGATCCGATGTCGCTTCCCAACGATACGGCCGATGCAAATTGCGAAAGTTGACAACGCCGCGAAGTGTCAACTCGCCCTGATCCCATCGGGGCCAGCGCAGAACGATCGGCGAGATCTGCAAGATGCCGTCCCTCAGGCGAGCTTTGATTTCTCCAACCCGGAGCTTCATGACCGAGGAGCTCCCGGCGAGGTCAACCGTGGAAGTTTCCAGATTGCTGGGCGGAACGGAGATCGTTCCCTGAAGCATCATCGGCGAGCCGGAAGCCCTCAGGTGAACTCGAGCCACCCCATCCGATTTCAAAGTGGCATCCACGTTGGCACGAAAGCCCGGCAGCCATGCGGCAAAATCGGCCAAATGCATCTGGTCGGAGTCTAACTGCGCTTCCCATGCGGAGCGACCCGGCCGGTCGCGCCCATCGCCCCAGGCGACTCGGGCACTGAGAATTCCTTTCGATCTCTCCGTGCGAAACTCAAGGGAATGGAGACCGAGCTCGCCAGCCGTCAGGTCAAGAACTCCATTTGCTTGAAGCTGGAGGACTGGCGAATCCGGCCCGGAAAGCAGTTCGGCGCCGTGAAGATCGCTAAGCTGCACGGCTGCCTGAACGTCGAGCCGGCGGAGCGTTCCTTTCCCGCTGGCGCTGATCTGAGGAAGTCCGCGCCAGCCCGCGTCGTAACCGAAAAAGAGCCGGGCGATGTCGGAAAGGCGGCTTTTTTTCCACTCGGCCTGAAACTGGAACGGCCAATCTCGCCAGTGGCTCGCGCTCGCCTCGCCCTTGGCGCGGAACGCAACGGTGCCAATCTCGGCCAATGACATATCCGTGCGAAGTGGGCTGAACTCCGCCTGCAGCTCCCACTGATGATTCTCCAGCGAATACCGCAACTTCGCCGAAAGGTTGTCGAGCGTGTGCACCAGCTTGTTGGGACCCGATTTGAAATTAATGCGGGCCGAATCCAGGTCGAGCGCCACCCCGGCCAGCGACCCCCTTGTGTCTTCCAGGGGCCGCCCACGGCGCCCTAGCAGGCTGGACAGATTCCACTCGCCCTGCCCATTCCGCACCAGGTTGATGCTCGGGCTGCCGAAACTCAAAGAAGAGATCGCCAACCGGCGCTGGAGGATAGAGAGAGGGCGGAAGGTGCAACGCAGCGTGGGCGCCCGCAAAAAGGGTTCATTGCCGAAGTGCGGATCCTCGGCCACGGTGACGTACTGCGCTTCCAACGCCGGGGTGCCCAGCAAGCTAAAGCGAACCGCGCCGATCTCGACTTTACGGCCGAGGGAAGATTCCAGGCGGGCGATGAGGTGGGAGCGGAAGCGATTGGCGCTGATCAGAAAGGGCAATGAGCCGGCCAGGAGAACGGCCAGCGCCAGCAAGAAGCCTATCCGACGCCAGAAACGTCGCGTCATAAGGTGGTAGCCTGCGTGACTGGCCCGTAGGGGCTCGAGCTCGATCCGGCGCTTCAGCGGACAAAATGGAACATCCGATTCCAGCGGGTGCGAGCCGGAAACTCGAAAATGATTCTGACCAGGTTGAGGAGGCGGCGACCGAGACCCCGCTGGCTGTAGTCGCTTTCGTTTGCCTCAAACGACCAGTAGATGAGAATGGGGCGCCCCATGATGTTCTCACGGTCCACGAAACCCCAGTAGCGGCTGTCCAGACTCGAGTCCCGGTTATCCCCCATGGCGAAATATTTTCCAGGGGGAATCACCAGCTCATCGTCATAAGTGTAATGGACCAAGGTTCGCGCCCACCCCTCGGTGATATTGCCTGTGAAAAACCCGGGCGAACTGGCCGAGGGCGGGAAGTTGTCGCCGTAAGGGTCGCTGCCCGGGTTGGAGTGGCGGGCGTAAGGCTCGCTTAACGCCTTGCCATTGATGAAGACCTGTCCACCCACAATCTTGAGGCGGTCGCCCGGCAAACCGATCGCGCGCTTGACGAAATGAGGGTGAGTCGGCTCGTGGGGCGCTTTGAAAACAATGATATCCCCGCGCCGCACCGCTCGATAGGGTAAAAATTTATCGAAGATTCCGCCCCGGCCACCATAGATGAACTTGTTCACCAGAAGGTGGTCGCCAATCAACAAGTTTGGTTCCATGGAGCGCGAAGGGATCTCAAACGCTTGCACGACAAAGCCGGTGGCAAACAACGCCAGGATGATGGTGACGAGGATCGAATCCACATACTCGCGCACCGTCGAAGGTTTACGCTCCTGTTCGGCCATCGCCTCAACTTCCCTTTTCGATCGTGATCTCATGCCCGCGAAGCATCTCAAGCGTCAAGCGTGCGGCGGCTTGTTCGGCCACCTTCTTGCTGGCGCCTTCGGCTCGCGCCAGGACGCGCCCGCGCCATTCCACCTGCACGGTGAATGTCTTCTGGTGCTCGGGCCCGCGCTCGGCGATCACCGCGTAGTGGACGGTAGGCATCCCCCGCGCTTGCAGCCACTCCTGGAGCGCTGACTTGTGATCGGCGGCTGCCAGCCGCTCGGCATCGTCGAGGATCCTTTCCTCGAGCAAGAACTTGCCCAAGAAAGCGGTGGCCGCTCCGAGACCACCATCGAGGTAGAGGGCGGCGATGACCGCTTCCACCGCATCGACCAGCAGCGCCCGTTTTGTCCGACCGCCGGTCTTTTCTTCTCCACGACCCAGCCGGAGAAAGCGCCCGAGAGACAGCCGCTCGGCCACCCCCGCCAGCGAATGGGCGCTCACCAGGTTGGCTTTCATCTTGGACAGCCGTCCTTCGCTGAATTCGGGGAAGCGCTCCACCAGCCGCTGGCTGACGACAAATCCAAGAATGGCATCCCCGAGAAATTCGAGCTGCTCGTTGTCAAATGCCGCCATGCCCGGCTGAGCATCCTTGGGATGAGAACTGTGAGTCAGGGCTCGGGCGAGCAACTGCCGGTCGCGAAACGCGTATCCGAGCAGCATTTCAAGCTCTTCGAATAGCTCCTCGGCCATAGCTTCAAGCTACCCGGTTACGGCTTGGGTGGCGCGGGAGTGGGTGGATTCGCCGCCAGTCTCTTGGCGTTCGCCAGTTGTTGATTCACCACGTCTTTGAATGGCCCTTGCGTCTCATCGTATGCCCGCTGAAGGGCCGTCACTGCCTCAGCGTATTTCTGCGTGTTCATGTAAGCCAGGCCGAGCACGTAGAAATCCACCGGGTCAACCTGCGCGTACTTCGGCTCGGTAGCCACCTTCAGTTCATCCACCGCGAGGGCATACCGCCGACTGTTGAAATAGGTAACCCCGAGGCCGGAATGGGCCATGATCGCAATGGTTTCTTTATGTCTCATAAACTGATCGTCAGCCATGCCGGCGGGTTTAGGCAGGGTTTCGATCAACTCGAGCGAGTGCTTGGCATAGGTTTCTGCCTTCTGCATCTTGGCCCGGTAGTCCAACTCGCCCAGTCTGGACCGACGGGCGTAGAGTTGCGAGAGAATAGCCAAGACATCCGGTCTGTCCGGATCCAACTCCACTGCCTTTTCGCCGAACGCCACTGTCTTGTCGGCATCTCCCAGCGACAGGTGTAGTGCCGAGAGGCTCGCGTAAGCATGCGCTTTCAAACCGGCCTGAGGAAATTTCTCCAGGAATTCGTTGATAGCAACAACCCGCTTGGCCGGATCTTGTTCATTGCTGAGGGCTGTCCAAGCGTCAGCTTCCGCCTGGTCGTTGGCCAGCAACCGAGGCTGGGGCGGTTCGGTCTGAGGCTGGCCGGCGGTCGGCGGCGCGGGCGGCTGCTGGGCAGGCTGTTGAGTTTGCTGCCCCTGCTGAGGCTGGTTCCCCTCACTCGCAGCCACCAGCGGCATGGTCCGCGAAAGAGCCAACGTGGCGGTCAAAATGAGACTCGCCAGGATGATTGCTTTCCCGTATTGCTTCATAAAGTCGCTTCTCCTTCCCTTATTCCTTGATTCTGCCGGTCCAACGTTCCCGGCCAGTACTGTGGTGTATCCATTCTCGCGCGAAAACGCCTTTCCGTCACTCCGATTCTGGCGTCGCCGAACCGGGTACGGCTGGTTTGGGCGGGCGGAAGGGTTTCTCCAATCCTCGATGGGCGGCGGAGCGCACCGCCTCGGAAGGGTCGCCAGCGGCGAGCGCTGCCCTGTACTCGCTCAGCGCCAATTCACGGCGATCTTCCATATCATAGATGCGTCCAAGATAGATGTGCGACCACGCCAGCAGACGCGGTTCGCGGGCGCGCTGCAAAGTGCGCTGGAAATATTCTTTGGCCTGTTCGGCATCCTTGTTGAGGGTTGCCATGACGGCCATACCATAAAGGGCGCGCGGGTTGTCTTCATAGCGGGCGAGGATCGAGCGCAGGAGCGGCTCGGCAGCTTCCGGCCGGCCTTTGGCAAGATGTCGATCCGCCTGCAACAGAGTTGCATCCAGTTCGTTCAACTCGAGCTTTTTCGGCGCCGCGTCCGCGCGAGCGAATGGGAAATTCGCAAAACGGGCTGTCTCAGACGCCACATCAATCTTGGTCACGAGATCAGGAAAGAAATAACGGATGGAGGGCTCAGATTTTTCAAAGTCTTCCAGCCCCGCTGCCAGAGAACGTACCAGAATGAAACCGTTGCCATCCGCTTCCTGCAGCCTGTGGGCGAGCGCTTCCCCTTTGACCCTGTCCATGCGCAACTCAGTGGCCTGAACCAAGCACTCGATCACCAATAAGCCGAAATCATCGCGGAAATGACCGGGCAGATTTTCGGCGCGCTGGGCGATGGCCAGCAAAGCGGAGCGGGCCTGAAGCAGTTGGGAAAAGCGAGCCGCCAGCGGATCGAGAAGAAAGTGAAGATAAGCATGCCGGATTTCGAGAAGGGGCGATTCCGCGCCGGGCGAAAAGACCAAGTAGTAATTCGCGCCGTAGTTGCGGGCATTGGTCTGCCCGGGCGCTCCCAGCGGATCGTAAAGCACAACATAGCTGCGCTCAGGGTAGCCTTCCTGGAAGCGCAAGTAGCCGTTCGTGCGCTCGATCATCAGATTGATTTGGGGTTGATACACGGCCAGTTGACGCTCCATCTCCGGCCGCGAACTTTCCCAAAGCCGGGCCATGCCCGCCTCCCGGTAGAAATCCCGGATCAGCTCATCGAGCCCGTCGAGCGCCAGGACGTCCGGCGGCAGTTCGCTCTCCGGCATGGCGAAGGGAAAGTTCGGTGGCCCGCCGATCACAAGGGCAAAGGAGACATATTGAGCGAGTTCCGCACTCGGGTCTTCACGATGGTGATCCACAAAGAACTTCTTGAGCGCAGTCAACGAGGGAGCTTCGCTCTGGGCCAGGCGGGCGCGAACCCGGTCGCGCACCGGGTTCGGCCAGGCATAGGCGCCGGCGTCGTATCCGGCAGCGTTAATGGCAGCCATCACGGTGAAAACAGTCGGACTCGTATCCAGCGAAACCCTGAGCTGGGCGGCCGCGTCTGGAGCCAAGCCCAGCCAGGCTGCTGCGAAAAGGGTCAGCCGCCGTGACAGTTTGGATGGATTCACCGGTCGCGTGGTCAACTCTCCGTAGCGTACGCTCGGCGGCAACGCCGCCTCAGCGCGGGGCAGAAGGGGCGGTTGCTCAAGGTACCATCGGGCGAGTCTAGTCAAGCGATTCGGGCAAGTCAAGGCGGCTGGTGGCGCTCCAATTGTCTCCCCTTACGGAGTTGGCCCTTGGCAAGATCTCATGGTTGGACATGCGTCCGTTCAGCCCTGCGTGAACAGGTGGCAACGGCACTAGCCACGCACGTTCACGCGACGGAAGCTGAGGATCAGGCGGCCCGCGGTCGGCACGCCAAAGGCGGTCGCCGGATGGAAGCGGCTGAAAATGAGCAACTGGTCGAGTTGCCGCCCGAGCCTTGGCGACGCCGGACCAGAAAGCACCCGATAGTCGCCAGCGTGGCCGCGGGCATCCACCTGAACTTCGATCACGACCGTGTCGTCAATCGTGTTGAACTCAGAGGGCGCCGCGCTGACCAGTTGCGGCGGAGTGGCCAAGCTGAGGGGCACGTCGCCCACCACCGCGCCGCGCGGCATACCACCGAAAAACGATCCCATCAAAACCCCAAAGAAGATCAGGGTGGTCAGAACCCCGGTGGCGGTCGGCACCGCCAGCGGCCGCAGAACGTTTTCAAAGGCAAGCCCGCACCGCGCCCACCACATCGCCCTCTGCCGGGAAGCAAGCACGCGAATGGCCAGCGCCAAATCGGGTGGCGGGGCAAGGCGAGGCAAATTCAAGAGCACCTGCCGCAAACGCCGGTAGTATTTCAATTCCGCTTGGCAGCCCACACAAGTCTCCAGATGCTGGCCGAGAGCGCGATTCTGTTCCGCGGTGAGGGCCTCATCGAGGTAGCCCGCGAGATTCTTTCTGAACCCGGCGCAACTCATGACTCCCTCCCCGCCCCGGCGCGGCCTGTTCCGGCCTTGCGATGCCCGTTGAGATGAGGTTCGAGAATGGCCCGGAGAGCTTGGCGGCCGCGCAGGATGCGCGATTTCACCGTGCCCAGGGAGATCTCCAGAACGTCGGCAATTTCGTCGTACGCCATGCCCTCAATGTCGCGCAGCACAACGGCGGAGCGGTAGGGTTCAGCAACGGCCTGCAAGGCGCGATGCACCACCCCTTCCAGCTCGGCGCTCATGGCGGCCGCGAGCGGCGATTCGCCGCGATCCACCAGCGCCTCGCGCACCGCTGCCTTGCCCCATGATTCCTTCTCCTCGATGGCAACCTGGTGCCGCCAGTGCCGCCAGAACCACCGCTTCTGGTTGGCAGCTTCGCGGATAGCGATCCGATAGATCCAGGTTTTAATCGAACTCCCGCTATGAAAACCGTTGATGCCGCGGAACACCTTCAGAAACACTTCCTGCACCGTGTCCGCGGCGCGGCCCGAGTCGCCAAGAATGCGAAACACGAGGTTATAGATCGCATCCTGATATTGAGCCACCAGCCAGGCAAAGGCCGTCTCCGAACCAGTGCGCAATTCCTGGACGAGTGCGCGCTCGTCGCAGGAAGTCTCGAAGGTGGCGATCAGTTCGCTCATGCCATGCGCCATGTCCGCCCACACCCTACCG
>Ga0209108_10000185_pt1 | contig 33085 bp, 43 predicted proteins | sample Rifsed10ft1_FD_184003 | JGI IMG/M metagenome (GOLD analysis project Ga0209108, IMG submission 184003) | Soil microbial communities from Rifle, Colorado, USA - sediment 10ft 1 (version 2) | ecosystem: Environmental > Terrestrial > Deep subsurface > Rock core/Sediment | place: Rifle, Colorado...
AGGATAGAGGGATGAAGCTGATAGGCCAACCGACGCACCACATCAGACAAATCCACAACCCGGTGTTGTATCGCGCGGACGGCTCGGCCTACGTGACCTGGTGTGACCCTGAGCTGCCGCTCTACCGCTTCGATATCCATGGCAAGCAGCGCGAGTCGTTGATTGATGTCATCGTGCAAATCACGCGAGATACGACGCCGCTCTTCCTCCTGCACGCGCAACAGTTCGAACGCCAACTTTTGCAGTGCTTGCTTGCTGCATTCGAGCGACACCTCGGTCTGCATCCGTTCAGCCACTTCCGCTACCAATGATTCGTTGACGGAGGCCAGCTCTTGTGTGCGGACCTGCACACGCCTATCCAAGGCCTCGTTGAGTCGTTGCAGTTCCTCTTCGTGCGTGCGGCTCTGCTGCTCCGTCCGCTTCCGCGCCGAGATATCCCGCACGAATGCGCTGAACGTATAGGCCCCCCCCTGCCCCAAGGCCGGCGAGATCGCCAGTTCCACCGGAAACTCGTGCCCGTCCTGGTGACAGGCCGTGATCTCGATCCGCGTGTTCATGATCGGTCCTTCGCCGGTGGCGAGGAAGTGGCGCAAGCCACGTTCATGGGCTTCCCGGTGTTGTGCCGGGATGATGGTGGCGGAGAGGAGTCTCCCGATGGCCTCCTGCCGGGGCCAGCCGAACATCTGTTCGGCTTGGACGTTCCAGTCGGTGATGACGCCCGCGGCATCCATCCCGATGAAGCCATCGAGCGCCATCTCGACGATGCGCCGCGTGTGTGCTTCACTCTCGCGCAGGGACGCCTCGGCGTCCCTGGCGAGCGCACTCTCCTGCTGCGCGCGCAGATGTTCCCTCTGCACGCGTCTCATGGTCCACAGCAAGAGTCCAAACGTGGGCCCCACTAAGGCGGCGCCCGCCAGGCCAAGCTTCCAGAGGACTTCGCGAATCGGCGCCAGCACGTCGCGTCGATCCATGCGCATCAGCACCGTCCACTGTAGACCCTCGAACCCGCCACGGGCTTGAGTTTTGGCATAGCCGGTGATGACCGGTACATGGCGACGCAGGTGCTCTTCCTCGACGTAACTGGAGAGGGACCGTTGGCTTACCAGTGCCGACGGGAGGCCAAGTTGTATGAGATTGACCAAGCCCTTATGCGAGAGATCCGAATCAATGAAGGCCACCCCCTTCTCTGTCAGGAACTGGTATTCCAGCGCTCCCCAAAATCCCTCCCGCTGCCGGAAAGCCAGAAGGGTCCCCGTCATGACGTGTTCCAGCCCAGAAATCCCCACCCGCATCGTCACGACCCCCAGAAATTCCCCGTTCGGTCCGGTGATGGGAGCTGTCACGGCGATGGTGTCAGGACCGCCCATCACGGCGAAGGGCTCCACGTCCCCTATATGGACCGCTCGCCCCTTACGCACGACTTGAAACCAGGGTTGGGCGCTGTAGTCCCGCCCCACCGTGGCCTGGTCGGTGGCGACCACGATCTGGCCGCGTTCGTTCGTGGCGCCGATCCACAAATAATCCGGGTATGCGGTCTTCATCCGGGCGACATAGGCCGACTGAAACTTCCGATTGTGTGGCTGCACACTGAACGTCTCTGCCATCATCAGCACATCGCCATGCCGTTCAGATAGAAATCGGTCCAGTTTGTCCGAGACTTCGGCGGCTGTGAGGGCCAGGGTTTCTCCGGCTGTGGCAACCATGCGGGTTTCGATGTAGCGGAGCGCGAGTCCGCCGATGGTCAGAATGACGACCGTCATCGCGCTGATGAGGATCGGCAGCCAGGAATACGGGCGGGGAGCCGTGGCTTCAGACATGGTCATGCATCTTTCGTGGTTCCCCAGGAGCGGCAGGACCACGGTATCGAGACGGATGAACCTTGGGGAACAGGCGCGGAAGCGCCCCTGAGTACGAAGCGGGCGCGGCCGCAACAGCCGGAGCCGAGGCAACTGCAACCGGACCAGTTCTCGAGAGACGGCCTGGCGAATGATGAGTTGTGGGAAGACGGTCTACTGGAAGGCCGGGACCTGCACCAGATCGAAGGCACAGGCTGTGGCAAATCTGCTTGCGTTGATGCACGGCCGTCCGTGCGTTCTCCTGAGAGGTCGTGGAGCCCTCCTCCTGGATGAGGGTTCCGGCCCAGTTTAGCGGATCGACGATTCATCGTCATCATGGACATTCACAATGTCATGACACTAGACACCTAGACCGATTGCGAGAAGACAGGCGCCCACCGATTGGCTTCTTGTACGACGCTCTTGCGGTTCCCCTCCTGAATGTTCGATGCGAGCCCTCCTGTTTCACCGGAGGGCTTGCGATAGAGCAACAAGCCCCCTTCCGGTTCGCCCTGTTCGGCCAAGTAGGACACCATGGTCCATCTCTTGCCTTTTGACCTGATCGAAAAACGTCGTTTTCCCCTGCTCAGCCAGTAGCCAGGAGGTACTTATACCGATCTCTTGCCCTCCCGTCAAACAGGCCTTGCGCGCCTAATCCGGCGTAGCCTGCCGGTATCCTCGCTTATCCAACTATGCTAGACTGCGGGCCGGTACAGAGGAGACGAATTGACCATGGCTCATCATCCACGACTTGCGCTTGTCTTTCTAACCGGAATGATCCTGGCTTCGTCTGCCTGCGCGACAGGACCTGAGCAGGACTTAACGATCCATGAGTCCGAACGAGGTGCGGTGTATGTGGAGCGAATTCCCGATCGGTCCTTTCAAGCCACCCACCCCATTGCGTTATCGGCAGATACGATGGCCCGGGTCCTTCGGGGTGTAGTTCTCAAGGATAGCCGAGGGCTCTTGGGAAGCCTGGTCGCCGGCAAGCCGGAGACCGTTCGAGCGTTTGGGGACAAGGACATTGAGTACCTGGCGCCGCTCCTGGTCGAGGGGCTCACCAGAGCAGCGCCGGACCAGCAGGTTGGCTTTAGCGTCGTCCAGATCGATGCGCCGACCTCTCCGAAATCCGTCGGACCGGTCTTCTGCTCATCTTCTGTCCGTTTCCCCGGTGTCTGTTCGTCAGAACAGCCACCGGGGGAGGCTTCAGCAGAATCGACGAAGGGTTCGCTCTACGCCTACGGACGGTCACTGTATCTGACCTTGACCGAGTATCGCCACCGGCCGGGGCGAGCCGACACGACTACATTGGCGAGCCGCACGGTGCACTTCGTCCCGGAATCCGCCAAGCGCCCCGATAGCTATCGAAACGCTCGCTCAACCGACGCAACTCTGGTGATCGACTACGACGCGCTTGCCACAATGCCTGCCGCATCGGACCTACGATCGACTGCCGCTCAACCACCGACGCCTGTGAAGGGGGAACCCACTCAGCGAGATACTGATCTGGACGAGCTACGGAAGGAGTTGCAGGACATCAAGAAGAAACTGGTGGAGCAAGAAGCGGAGCGGACCCGCTCCATTCCCTCGTCTTCCACGAAGCCGACACCTCGATCGACTCCTTAACCAAACCTATCCCCGTTGCTTCTCAGCCCTCTGGTCGAGTTCTCCAGCTAAGAGCACGGCCTCGGCTATCTCGCGCATCGACTTCCGCAAATCCATACTTTGCCGCTGAATGAGTTTGAAGGCCTCTTCTTCAGTCAGCCTCTTTGAGCGCATCAGGTAGCCCTTGGCCCGCTCCATGAGCTTCCGAACCGCCAGCGCTTCCTGCATCTCAAAGGACTTCTCGACCAGGGCCGTATGCTCAATGGCGATGGCAGCCTGATTGGCGATGGCCTGGAGCAACTTGACCTCTTCGCTGGTAAACACGTGTGGAACGGACGTGTAACTATTGATCACGCCCATCGCCTTCTCCCGCACCATCATCGGTACCGAAAGCAATGAGCACAGCCCTTCCTGCTTGGCCATATCCCGATACATATAGTCTCGATCAGTGGTGACGTCGGCCACGATAATCGGTCGACGGTCTTTCACAGCGCGGCCACTGATACTCTGCCCAACTTTCAAATTGGGCTTGCGACGATACTGTTCGCTGAGGCTCTGCGTCGCCTCGACCCGCAGTTCTCCCTTGGATTCGTCCAATAACATAATCGAGCAGATCTTAGAGTTCATCATTTGCCCGGTCATCGTCACCAGGAGTTGAAACACGTCTTTGATCAACCGATTGGACGCCACCGTCTCTGAGACCTGTGACAACATTTCCACTTGTAAGGCTTTGCGCTGCATTTGATCGTAGAGCCGCGCGTTCTCGATCGCTCCACCGACTTGACTGGCGATGGTCGAGAGTAACGCAATCTCATCCGGCTGATAGCGCCTTGGGCGCTTATGTTGGACATTGATCACGCCGACCACTTCTTTTTTGGCCATAATCGGTACGGAGACAAAGGCTTGATGGCGATCTTCTGGAAGGTTATGAAAAAACTTAAACCGTGGATCGTCGTTCGCATTACTCGAAATCACGACGCGCGTTCGTTCCTGAGCGACCCACCCGGTGATGCCCTCTCCCAAACCGATCGTGATGCGTCCAATTAATTTCGGATGAGGGTTTTTCGAGGCTCGAAGAATAAGTTCGTCTTGGCTGTCCGACAATAGATATAGGAGGCAGGCGTCCGCCTTGGTGACTTCGACGACAACTTCGACGATATGTTTGAGAATGGCTTCGAGATCCAGTTGGTTGCTGATCGACGCGGAAATCCGATGGAGCACATCGACTTCGCGTGTTTTTTCCCGCAACGCCTGTTGGAGATATGCCACGGATGGTGTGCGTGTGGTCGTCATAGCGATTTACCTTCGTGCACGGGCCTTTCGTCGCACAGGATGCTTGCCTGGCTGGCGGCCTCTCGACGGTCGGCTCCCACGGCCGTGCTTGCTCTGAAACCACGCTGCACAGATCGGCTGCTCGAGTGGCCGAATGACCACCTCCCCAATCCGCACTGGCCATACCCCGATGACGCGCCCCCCGACCACCTTCTTGTCATGTTGCATCGCGCCCCAGAGGGAGGTACAGGATGCCTGTGGGAGCTGTTCGGACAACCCAGCACGCTGCACCAGACTTCTGATCCGTTCGACAACGTCTCGCCCGCACAGGCCCATGTAACAGGCCAAATCCGCTTCTTGCACCAATCCGATCCCCACCGCTTCACCATGGATCAACCCACGATAGCCCGCGAGTGACTCCAGTGCATGTCCGATCGTGTGGCCGTAATTGAGAATGCGTCGGCGATCCGACTCCCGCTCGTCCGCGGCAACTACCTGCGCTTTGATCTCGCAGGATCGTTGAATCGCGTGCATAACCGGCTCTTCCTCGAGTTTCAACAGCGCAGGAATCTCCTGCTCCAGAAAGGCGAAGAATTCCTCGTCAGCGATAATGCCATATTTGATCACTTCAGCTAAACCAGCAATCCATTCGCGGCGGGGCAGGGTACGCAGCGTGAGGGGGTCGATCAAGACCGCGCGCGGCTGGTAAAACGCCCCGATGAGATTCTTGCCCAGCCGATGGTCCACGCCGGTCTTGCCCCCGACACTGGAATCTACTTGCGCCACAAGCGTGGTCGGCACTTGTACGAACGGAATTCCTCGTTGATAGATCGCGGCGGCAAAGCCGGTGACATCACCGATGACTCCGCCACCGAGAGCCAGCAACAGGGACTGACGTTCAAACTTGTGCTTGGCTAAGGTATCGAGAATCTTGGCGATTGTACCAAGTGTCTTGGTTCGCTCTCCCGGTGGCAAGATGATCGGAGTCGGGTCGAATCCCGCCTTGCACAGCGAGCGGAGAGTCCTTTGAAGATACCGGCTTGCCACATGCCGATCTGTCACAACCCCGATCTTCGGAGAAGTCGTAAGGGCGCTGAGCCTGGCACCCACTGTCGCAAGTAACCCAGGATGAAGGACAATGTCGTAGCTTCGTTCCCCCAAGGTCACCGGTATCATCTGTTCTGCCACACCGGCGATGCTCAACGACGATCTCTCCTGACCCAAGATACCAGTCGCCCATCCGATTCTTCCTGGATAGGAAGGCCTGGATTGACGACACACTTCGCCTGCGGTGACGATGAATTACGCGGGCTTCAATCGGGGGGATAGTACCACAACGGGTCGGAAACTAGAAGGTTTTCAGTCCGTCTCCAAGCCAAATGATCTCGTTTTACGGCCTCAGGAGTACCCTCGTTAGCAGGATGCTGAAAAAGTCCTCCAGCGCCACGGACCTGGCGCGTGAAGCGCGAGACATGCGAGAAAGGCGTGACGTGGACAGAGTGGGTTCCCCCCTCGTTTTTCCCATCTCGCTCGTCTCACCAGTCGCGCCTTTCCCGCTCGTCTCGCGTGCCACAATAGTTTTTCCGCAGCCTGTTAGACGTATCGCGCATCACGTTGGTCAGTACAAATGGTCCTCGCCTCTTCTCAGGTCATGCTGTCAGTTGGATTGCCGATTGTTTTGCACGCGCATACGACCGAGCGCCCGTCGCATTTTCTTGCGACGAGCAGGGCCAGCATTGATCATGTCAGATATAAGCAGAGGACTGGAGCGTACGTCTTGGAGGATCGAGATGAAGCACCAACCGTGAAGCGCTCACCACCTTGAGCGCCCCCATCTATAACACTGTACCGGGACTGACGGTTCGCTACATACTCTTCACGATACTGGGCGTCAAGAAGATGAGCAGCTCTTGTTTCGCTACAGACTCGGTCTTCTGCTTGAAGAGCCATCCCAAAACAGGCACGCGAGAGAGATAGGGGATGCCGGCCACGCTGTTGTTCTGCGTATCGATAAAGACCCCGCCGACCACCATGGTCTCGCCATCGCGGATAATGACCTGGGTCGTGGCTTCGCGACGGTCAATGCTGGGACCAGCCGGATTGCTTCGTGCACCGACGGCGTTTCTGGTTGCGCGAACCTTCATCATGATCTGCTTACCGACTTCCTTGGGATCTCGCGAGGTAATCTGAGGAGTCACATTCAATTCCAAGTTCGCATCCACAAAGGTCGTCTGAGTTCCCTGGAGGGAGGTCGTCTGGAAGGGGATCGATTCCCCCTGTGAGATCTTGGCCTCCCGCTTGTCCAGGGTCGTGACCTTCGGCGCGGCAATGACTTTACTCAGACCAAGCAACTCACCTGCCGACAACCGCATATCCAACAACGTTCCATCTGTTTTCCCAATCGTGAACCCGACACCAGGAGTCGACGACAACCCACCGACTGCGGCGGGAAGATTGACTAGAAAATTAGATGCTTGAGCTCCAAATCCTCCGCCAGCACCCGCATTCAGCGTCCTAAAAGCCGCGATCCCACCATTTGAGAGGTTGTTCACATTCGCCACGCCCCACTGAACACCCAGTGAACGGGAATAGGTCGTATCAGCCTGCACGATCCTAGCTTCGATTTGGACTTGAGGTACTTCGAGATCGAGTCCATCAATCAGCTGCTTCATCACCCCAACCTGGCTTTCCGTATCCCGAACGATTAAGGCATTAGACCCCTGACTGGTTTGCATTTTCCCTCTCGGGCTCAAATACTGCCGAAGAGACGTCATAAGCTCCATCGCTTGCAGGTTTCTAATATAGAACACCCGATCAACCAGTTCTTCCGCTTTCGTCTTGGCATCCTTCGCCTGCGCTTCTTCATTCTGCTGTTTAGCAATGTTCGCCAGCGAATCGATCCACAGGATATTACTCTGCCTGATCTTGCCTAACCCATTCATCTTTAAAATCATATCGAGCGCCTGATCCCAGGGTACACTCACGAGCTTCATTGTGACCTTACTCTTGACCCCTTCACCGACGACCATGTTAAACCCGCTCACTTCGGCAATGAGCCGCAGCACATTACTGATGTCGGCCTGCTGGAAATCCAGCGAAATGCGCCGGCCGACATAACGCGTTTCTCCAACAACCAAATCTTCCTTTGGAGTGCTTTTCTCACCACTCTCCGCCTCGGAGGTCATCTGGACAGGTCGCACATGAAATTTCATTGAAGACCGCCGAAGCGTAGCCATTGCCCGCTGAGGCGCCCGAGAGATGACAGTCGCCTGGACCGGCGGCATTACAGGAGTCTCCGACTCGATCATTTCGACCGCCTCACCACGGGAAGGGTCTGTCTCTGCGCCTCTATCCGTACCGGCGCCTTCCCGAAGAGTCACAATAAGATTCGCGCCTTGCGGTTCGACCGAGTAAGCAGCCTTGCCGGCAAGATCCAATACCACTCGTACTTTATCGGCATGATAACCCAGACGCACTTGCTTCAAAAACTTATGCTCCACGGATATGACCGGCTTGCTTATGACGGACGCCACGCCTGGAATGTCGATCATGAGACGCCGCTCATCAAGGCGTGTCACCTCGTGGGCCAGCCTGCCATCCCCCGAGATGACAACACGGATGTCGTCCGTGCCGCGCTGAACATCGACGCGGGTCAGGGTCTGTGCCGGACCTCCCTCGATGCTCGAGGGCATGCCTGCATCGACAGCAGGCACCTCGGTTGACGCCCCCATCGATGGCATGGCTATCGGGACACTGAGTGCTCCCACCGCCGAGAGCACGCGAACAAATGCTGTAGTTGTCATCGTCAGCTTAGGTGTCATTCTGCGCCCTCTTTCGGGTGAAGGAGCTTGACATACTCCCGCTCCTGTTTGCTCCCATACACATCTGTAAACCTTTCTTGCACCACAATGCCTTTCTCCGTCACGGCACTCACCACGCCATTATTGGGACCGATACGCGTTCCTCGACGGACCGTATATCCATTCCCATCTGGCGTCTGAACCATAGCCGTATTGCCGTAGGCTCCCCACACTACAGCGATCAGGTTCATCTCAGTGAGCCCGACGCGCTGGAGCGGAGGTAACGTGGGGTCAATCGGCCCGAGCCCCAACTGTTGCAACACTGGCACGAACGGATCGCGCCGCCCAGAAGGGTCATAGGAACGTGCGCTCACTGGCTCCACCATTGAATTGGGTGCAACTGGTTGCGCACTCTCATCGCCAGCTGCGGCAGCTACGGTTGGAGACGGTGCGTGCCTTGGCACATCATTGAGGGAAGGCACTTTCAGAGAATCCTGCCGCATTGGGCTAATTTGTCGGACATGAGAACTCATAGCTGCCTCAGCAAGGCCCAGGCTAACTACGACGAGCAGGCCGACACATCCCACACATCCTATCAGAGTCATTCTTGTTGTCTTCATGATCAACCGCCAGTTTTCACAGATGGCATTCATCGCTCAGGCCTCGCACGAGACTCTGTGCCCTATTTCTTCTGAGGAGTCGCCGGAACAACCGCAGCCAGCTTGGTTTCCTCTGGTGCCGCATAGGCTACAAGGTCAAACACGGTCTGTGTGACAACCCGTCCCTTCTCAAACTTTGGAGCTCCCATCTTGAGGCCAGACACGGTCACAATCCGAGGCAACGCGTTGATTCGATCGAAAAACAAGGCAGCGGTATGGTAGCCACCAGAGACCTCTACGTTCACCGGCATCCGCACAAAGAGTTTCGATGCATCCTCGCTCTTGGGACTCGGTTTCCACAGCTTAATGTCCAGTCCAAGGCGAATCCCCAAGTCTGACACCTGCTTGAGCAACATCACCGCCTCTTCTTCAGGCGGCAGGCGTTCTTTCTTTTTCGCGAGTTCAATCTCTAGTTGTTTGCTGGCGGCAATGAGTTCATCGAGATGCTTGACTTTAATGGTCAATGTTTGAATTTCGTTGTCGAGCGTGCCGATCTCTCCTTGAAGCGCTACAATCTCCGTCGACTTTGGCTCGGCCACATAATAGTAGAAGCCCACGATAATCCCCGCAAGAACCATCAGCAGAAGCCCCACCTTCTGAACCAATGGGATGGACCGCAATAGGTCAAGATTAATAGTAGGCAGCTTCATGATTCTTACCCTTTGAGACGGAAACCGAGTTTAAACTGATAGATATTGAGTTGGCTCTCCACTGCAGCTCGACTTTCTTGAAGATTGATATTCGTGAAATAGTCGGTACGGCGCAGGTTGTTCACGAATTCCACCACATCATCGTTGGTCGCCGCACGACCCTCAAGATCGATCTCTTTCCCGGTGACCGCGACCTTCACTAGCCACACCTTCAGCGGCTCCAGACTCTGACTGACATGGTCGAGCACCTTGACAGGGCCAACACGTGACTTTTCCAATTCGTCAATAATACGATTCTTGTCTTCCAGCACTTTCTTTCGGCTTTCAAAATCAGAAACCTGCTTCACTTGTTCCTTCAGCTGCGCGACCTGCTTCTGCTTGTCGAGTTTTTCGGTCTGCCGAACGGTTATCTCATCATCGAGTGACGCCGAGTACCACCAGCATCCCGCCAGGGTGATGAACAACATCCCCACACCCAACAGCGCCTGTGCTCTGACGTCATACTGCGGCTTCGCCTTATGCCCCTTGGGCCCTGGCAATAAATTAATGCGAATCATCGATCCCCTACCGATCTAAGGGCCAATCCAACCCCCACGGCAGCCAGCGGTGCCATTTCAGCTAACGTATCCTGATCAAAATCGCTCCCTGAGGTATCGATTTCACCGAACGGATTAGCCACCTCGACAACAGCTTGCATTCGATCTCTCAGTTGCGGAAGCAGGCCCTTGACCTGAGCGCCCCCTCCGCACAAAAGAACATGCTGAACGTCCGCATCCGACATGGTTGACTTGAAATAATCGATGGTTCGCGCAATTTCCGACGCAACCTCGGCATTGACACTGTCGACGACCGTGGTCACCGCGGCCTGATTATTCCCTGCCGAACGCTCGCCTTTTTTCGTTTCCTCTGCCTCTTCGTAGGACATGCCCATCTCTCGCTGAATGGCTTCCGTATAGCGATTCCCTCCGATGGGAATATCACGCGTGAATAGCGAGGTGCCGCCTCGAACAATATTGATATTCATGACACTGGCACCAATATTCACGAGCGCGGTGGTATCCTCTTGCGAGACGGGATAATTGATCGCGTGCATGTTTTCGATCGCGAAGGCATCCACATCCATGACGATCGGCACCAACCCCGCCCCCTTGACGAGTTCGGTCAGCTCATTGATCTTGTCCTTCTTGGCCGCGACGAGAATGATTGACATCTCTCCCTGGGTATCGCCCCCGGCCTCGGAAGAGCGCAACACACTGAAGTCGATGTTCACCTCATTAATATCGAAGGGGATGTATTGCTCCGCGGCAAGTCTCACCTGCCCCTCCAACTCCTCATCAGGCATCGGCGGCAGACTAATTTTTTTAATGATGACCGCATGGCCAGAAATCGACACGGCGACTTGCCTCACCTTGATTTTCGTTTCCTCAAACAATTCCTTAATCGCCGACACTACCCGCCCCTCATCCATCACCGTACCATCGACGATGACTTCCGGCTCGAGTGGCTTGAAGCCAAACTTCTGGAGAATGTACCGCCCTCGGCTTTCCTTCAACTGGACGAGCTTGATACCACTCGACCCGATATCCAGCCCAACGAGCTGTCGCTTCGGGGTGAACATCGAGAACAGATCAGTTTCGGCGAGACCTTTAAATGAATTCAGCATACGCGCCTCTGACTGTACATGACTGTCCGCGCAGGACAAATCTTTTTGTGAATATCGCGCAGACTGTCAATCATGACCATACCCCCGCATGTTTCACCCTCGTAAGGAACGCATTCATATCGAGACCGTCCTGGCTATACACGTGCTTCCTGCCCTCCACGTCATATTTCACTTTATGAGGAGCCGCTTCGAACTGAATCACATCCGCCAAACGTCTGAACTGTGTGTCTACACTGAGGATCTGCTTCATGCACATGCTAAGTATAGTCCGTATGTTCTACCTGTCAAGGAAATCGCTTTCTGTGCACAGGTAGAGGGATAGAGACGAGGGCGATGGTGGCACGAGGAAGAACCTGACGGCCCCGTGGCTATGACTTATTGAGATCGCGATGGGCGACGGTCACTTGATATCCAAGCGCGGAAAAACTTTCTTGGAGCCGGCCGGCAATGGCCACAGACCGATGACGTCCGCCGGTGCAGCCAATCCCGACATTCACATAGCTGCGGTGTTCTCGTTCGAAGAGAGGAATGAGGAATTTAAAAAGGCCCTCCAGCTGTCCAATGAACGCGATGGCGTCCGGATCGGTCAGCACATAGTTCCGCACTCGCGGATCTTCCCCGGTTAATGGTTTGAGGTCGGGAACGAAGAACGGGTTCCGCAAGAACCGGACGTCGAACAGGAGGTCAATGTCGTACGGCACGCCGAACTTGTAGCCAAATGTCACCAGCGAAATGGTCAACCGGCGAGGTACGCCCTCCTGCCTGAACTGCCGGGCCAACAACTCTCGCAATTCATGCACCGTCAAATCGGAGGTATCAATAATACGGTCGGCGTGTCGCCGAAGATCAGCCAAACGCTCCTTTTCAAACCGCACTCCTTCCAAAACCGGGAGATGCGGCAGGAGCGGGTGGGGTCTCCGAGACTCCGAGAATCGACGGACCAGCACCTCTTCACGAGCTTCAAAGAATATCAACTCAACCGAATGGCCAAGCACCTTCACCCGCTCAAGAATCCCCACGAGATCAGAAAAAAACACGCGCTCCCGGATATCGATGCCAAGCGCGACATTCTTAATCTCGCCCCCCTGCTGATGACACAACTCGACAAAGGTCGGCAGGAGAGCCGGCGGCAAATTATCAATACAGAAATACCCGACGTCTTCGAAGCACTTGAGGGCGTGCGACTTCCCTGAGCCAGAAAGACCACTGATCACAACCAACTTCAGTCCAGCCATACAAATATAAACTTACGGATCAATTAGGACCACTCGATCACGATCGATACGCTGCAGAATCTGCAGTTTTCCCGAGGACAGGGCGGTGAACACCACCAGCGAACCGGGCAGAGGATCTAGCCGACCCTTGGCTTCCTCCAGGGTCAGCACAGCTCGGACTGGACGAATAACTTCAATGTCTTCCTCTTCCTTACGAATAACTGGCCGCGGACTCTTGCGCACTGATCTCTTGGCCGGTTCTTTATGATCAGTCTGGCGTTCTTTCTGCTTTCGTATCTGGACACCCAAGCGGTCTACGAGCTGGTCGATCGTCGCGTACATTTCCTGCGTCGAGGCTTTTGCTTGAATCCGTCGCCGCTGCATTGTGCAGACGACCTCCGCACTATGCTGAAGCTTGCTCACACCCAGGATCACTTCCAGATGGCTCAGCTTCACTTCATACCGCGCGAGCCGCTCAAACCGACTTTCAATATGCTGCCTGAGCGCCGGCGTCACGACGAGATGTCGTCCTGTAATTTTCATGGACATTCATCCTTTCAAGCTGGATAACTGCGGCCCCACTGCCATTCGACTATGTTTGTTGGTTCTGAGCTCCCACAACACCAGGGGAGACACCAGCGCAGGAAGCAACGACGAGCGCAGCTGGACAGGGAAGGTCTACCAGGCTGCGGAAAAACTATTATGGCCCGCGAGACGAGCGGGAAAGGCGCGACTGGCGAGACGAGCGAGATGGGAAAAACGAGGGGGGAACCTACTCTGTCCACGTCACGCCTGGCTCGCATGTCTCGCGCTTCACGCGCCAGGTCTGTGGCGCTGGCGGACTCTTTCAGCATCCTGCTAAAAGAACCGCTTGCGCTGAGTAGCGGATGGGATATGTTCTTCCGCCCGATACTTGGCCACAGTCCGTCGCGCGATCACAACCTGCTGCGTGAGCAGCCGCGCCGCGATCTCTTCATCTTTGAGGGGGTGGCTCGCATCTTCCTCCGCCACCATTTTCCGAATCATCTCTCTCACCGTTACGGACGACATCATGTCGGAGGGCTGATCCACTCGCTGCAGGCCGGCATTGAAGAAGAATTTTAGATCCAGCATCCCCTGCGGGCAATACATATACTTGTTCGCCGTCACACGACTGATTGTCGACTCGTGCATTCCAATATCCTCAGCTACCTGCTTGAGCACCAACGGCTTAAGATGCTGCACGCCCTTTTCAAAGAACTGCTCCTGAAACTTCACGATACTCGACACCACCTTTACGATCGTCTTATTCCGCTGTTCGATACTGCGAATGACCCATTGTGCCGCCCGCAACTTCTCCTCCAGATAGGCCTTCGTCTCCGCCGACCCGCTCTCACCAGCCCCCATCAATTGCTTATAGTACGGGCTGATCCGCATACGGGGCAGTCCATCGTCGTTGAGTACGACCACCCATTCCCCTTCATTCTTAACGACAAATACGTCAGGGACAATTACATAGTTCTGGGTGTTCGTAAACGGTCGCCCCGGCTTCGGCTCAAGCACTTCGATGACCTTGGTCGCCTGAAAGACCTCTTCGACCGTGACATCTAGGGCTTTCGCGATCCTCGCATACTGTTTCCGCTCCAAGTCTTTGAGATGGTGCTGAACAATGGATTCAACAATCGATCCCTTCAAGGCGCCGGGCCGAGCCCCTAATGATCCCATGGGACTTTTCCCCAAATGTCCGATCTGTAACAGCAGACATTCCGCAAGGTCTCGGGCTGCCACCCCAGTCGGATCAAAGCTCTGAATATCCTTGAGGACTGACTCCGCCTCACTGTCGGTGAAGTCGGTCCCGCTGACCATCTCTGCGAGAGACATGCGCAGGTACCCATCATCGTCAAGGTTACCGATGATCAACCGCCCGATCCCCTTTTCACGATCCGATAAACCGGAAAACGACAGCTGCCAGAGGAGATGGTCTTCCAAGGATGTGGCTTTCGCCATGGTTTGTTCATAGGAAGGAAACTCGTCCTGCGAGGACGACTGAGACTCGGATCCGCCGATCCGACGATCGCTCCCAAAATACTCTTCCCAACCAGCCGCTGAGGCCTCATCCGGGGTATCGCGTTCTTCCGGAGTCGACTCCTCCACATTCGATGGCTCACTGTCCGCTGATGCCGCTGCATCTTCCGCCTTTTCCTCTGCACTTGCGGCCTCGCTGTCCTCCGCCTCAGTGGGGAGATCCTCCAAGAGTGGGTTTTCCATCAAATGTTGCGTGAGGCTCTGCTGGAGTTCGAGTCGCGACAATTGCAGCAGCTTAATCGCCTGCTGCAATTGTGGAGTCATGATCAGCTTTTGACTCAGCCGAAGGTCGAGCCTGAGCTTCATACGCACCGATCCTTACGCATCATAGCTTGAACCGTTCCCCTAGGTAGACAGCCCGGGCCGTCTCACTCTTGACGATGGATTCGGGAGACCCGGCCTCAAGAATCAACCCTTCGTTGATGATGTAGGCCCGATCCGTGATGGACAGCGTCTCCTGGACATTGTGATCGGTGATCAAAATGCCGATCTCCTTTTCTTTCAATCGGGTAATAATTTGTTGGATGTCCGCGACGGCAATCGGGTCGATCCCTGCAAATGGTTCGTCGAGCAACATGAATGACGGGCTCGTCGCGAGTGCCCTGGTAATTTCCAACCGCCGACGTTCCCCACCCGACAACGCATACGCCATACTCGTTCGAATATGGGTGAGGTCCAGTTCCTTGAGCAGGGCATCGACCCGGTCGCGACGCTCTGCCCGAGAGTAGTTCAGCATCTCAAGAATTGCCAGAATATTGTCTTCAACCGACAAGCGTCGAAACACCGATGATTCTTGCGGAAGATACCCAATTCCTTTCCGCGCACGTCTGTACATTGGCAGATCCGTGATCACCTCTTCACCCAGAGAGATCGCCCCTTCATCAGGCTTACATAGACCAACAATCATGTCGAAAATGGTGGTCTTCCCAGCTCCATTGGGCCCCAGTAAACCCACGATTTCCCCGGCACGGACTTCAATCGAAACGCCTTTCACGACCTTGCGCGAGCGAAAACTTTTCACCAGTCCCGTCGCGCGTAAACCCATACCATCTGTTCTGTTCACCGGGGAGCCAGTCGACGCCGCATTCCCCTGAACCGCCTCGATCACCGGGGCGCCCCCCCTTCCGGCTCGATCCGGACATGCGAGCCTCCTTCCACCACACTCCGATCCTCTGCCAAAAACATCGTGATCTGTTTGCCGCTAACTCGGGTTCCCTTATCCCAGGCCACCGGGTCGCCCGTCAGGACAATCTTATCCCCATCATGGTAGTAGATCGCTTTCTCACAGGTCGCACTCCCTGAATCCTTCTCGATTTTGACTCGTCCGGTCGCCTCAATCCTGTTGACTGAACGATTCGACACAGCCGGGACGGCATCAGGCCCTTTCGAAGGCGCGGCGCCCTTGACGGCCTCAGGACCTTTCTGGTTATCGCTCGCAGGTGGATCTTGCACGCGAAACATCACCACCATGCGATCGGAATAGACAACCAATGACCCACGAGTCAGCACAACTGCCCCCTCGAACACCGCTTGGCTATCCTGATTTTTTACGGTCATCTTCTTGGACGTTATGGTCGTACTGACCGCTTGCTCGACACCACCCTTGGGCAAGGCTGCGTCAGCCGATTCACTCAATGAAGCCGTCCCAAACGTGAGCAAATTAAGAAGCAGGAGCCATATCAACATGTACATCCTCAAGTACTTCAAATTCTTCGCGGTCCAAATGTCCCAATAACCCACGCCCCGTCACCTCTAACCCATGCCCAACGATACGGACGGGATCTTGCGTGCGTATCTCTCTCGTCTGATCAGTCCAAGCCAGATGGTTGGTATAGATCACGTAGCCGCTCTCAGTGTGAATCACGAGTGGCTCTGATCGGTTCACGAGTACAAAGTTCTTCGTCTCCGTATCCAATGTCCCTTCATCTCCGGTCACCGTCAATTCCTTCCCCTGCTGGCCGAATAGTGTGACTGCGACGACTTGGAGCATCGCCCGCCTGTCCCGTTCAAAAAGTCGAGCCTCTTGCGCCTGCACCTGCCATTGAACGGTATCGCCCTTGGTTTGGGTGAACGTAAACTTGGAAATCGTGGCATCGGCTGTGTCCATAGAACCGGGCGCCGCCGACGTCGGGGTGGGAACCACTATCGAATTGGTCACCAGCAGATAGACGAGGAAACAGGCCAACACCACACTGAGCGCTAACAAACCTCCCTGTACCCAGCGTTGCCACACTTTATCCCTGCTTCCTGTTAAATAGCATGAAGAAAACTGGCACGATAGTAGCATGCGCTCAAAACCAAGTAAACTTATGCCGGAACTACGGCAGGGTCTACTCGGTAGAAATGGAGTGAACGAGGTGGAAGAATCGTCGACACGATAACGCGGCGCCGCGCCCGCGACTAGATCCCGTCGCAGGGGACCTAGTCAGCAGCGGGACTCGCGGGAGATGACACTGTAGATACTTGTTTCTTTACCGACGCAGTATCGGGCCGCGTGACGAGTTCAATTGCGACAAGCTTCGCGGCATCGCCGATCCGCCGTCTCGTCTTCACCATCCTCGTATAGCCACCGGGACGGTCTTTAAATCGAACCGCCACGTCGCTGAACAATTTTGAGACGACGTCCTTACTTCGGATAAACGCAAGGGCTTGCCGCCGAGCCGGCAACGTCCCCTCCTTGCCGAGCGTAATCATCCGGTCCGTGAACCCTCGAATTTCCTTCGCCTTGGCCTCAGTCGTCTCGATGCGTTCATGTTCGAGCAGCGAGGTCACGAGACTTCTGAACAGGGCCCACCGATGTTTGGTCTGTCGTCCGAGCTGTCTACCTTTTTTTCTATGCCGCACGGGTTCCCTCTTGTTTCGTTACTCGCTCTTCGGACTACCGCTATTCTGTTGCACTGCATCCAGCTTCACACCGAGACCCAGACCCATTTCCGTCAAGATTTCTTTAATTTCGTTGAGCGATTTCTTACCGAAATTCTTCGTCCTCAGCATCTCCCCTTCCGTCTTCTGGACTAAGTCGGCGATGGTCTTGATGTTCGCATTCTTCAAGCAGTTTGCGGCACGGACCGACAACTCCAACTCGTTCACGCTACGGAACAGATGCTTATTGACCTCACGTTGCGCCTCATCGCTCCCAAGATCAGCACGCCCTTCGACTCGCTCATCAGGATTGATAAAAATATCAACGTGATCACGCAGAATACCAGCCGCCGTGGACAAGGCATCCCGAGGCGAGATGGTCCCGTCCGTCCAGATTTCCATGGTCAATTTATCATAATCGGTCATGCGACCGACGCGGGCATTCTCCACATGAAAGTTCACGCGCTTGATGGGCGAAAACACCGAATCGATCGCGATCACACCAATCGGCAGCCCCTCTTCCTTATTTCGCTCGGCGGGCACGTAGCCCCGCCCATGCTTCACCGTCATTTCCATATCGAAGGAGGCATCCTTGTCCAACGTCGCAATATGGAGATTCGGGGTCAGGATGGTCACGTCCGCATCATGAATAATGTCAGACCCCTTCGCTTCTCCGGGTCCCTTCTTTTTGAGACGGAGCGTCTTCGGCTTGTCGGTGTGTACAGCAAGCCGCAGTCCTTTGACGTTCAAAATAATGGAGGTCACATCCTCCGTGATACCAGGAATCGTGGAGAACTCGTGCAGGACCCCTTCGATCTTCACCGTGGTCACCGCCGCACCCGTGAGCGACGACAACAGCACACGCCGTAACCCATTGCCAACCGTCGTCCCAAACCCACGTTCATAGGCCTCTGTTGTAAATCTGCCGAACGTTTGGGTATGCGTATCTTGGTCGACTTCTACCCGCATCGGGATCTGAAAGTCTTTCATCGCTTTAATCATGACTCCCCCTTCATCTCATCGAGTAGCCAGCCACTGAACCGCCGCAGTTCGCCGCAGGGACCAACCCCCTCGCCCAATTCAGCATTTACCTGGAATACAACTCCACGACCATCTGCTCATTCACCGGCAGCGAAATCTGGTCTTTCGACGGCAACGCTCGTACCATGCCCTTAAAGGCCGTCTTGTCCAACTCCAACCACTCTGGAATGCCTCGCCCATCAACAGACTCTAACGCGGCCTGGATCGAGATCAATGTGCGACTTCGCTCCCGAACGCTGATGATATCGCCCGCCTTGACCTGCGCACCAGGCGCATTAATTTTTCGACCATTCATGGTCAGATGCCCGTGGTTCACCAGCTGCCTGGCTTCTTTTCGCGAGGCGCCGAACCCCAATCGGTAGGCCACATTGTCCAACCGACATTCCAGCAACCGCAAGAGCACCTCGCCGGTAATACCCGACTGGCGTTCCGCACGCTCAAACACGCCACGGAACTGGCACTCCATCAAACCGTAAATTCTGCGCAGCTTCTGCTTTTCTCTAAGCTGGGTGCTGTACTCTGAGTTCCTCGGACGCTTTTGCCCATGCTGCCCAGGAGGATAGCTCCGTCGCTCGATGGCGCATTTCTCTGTCATACAGCGCAAGCCTTTCAGAAACAACTTCTCACCCTCTCGCCGACACAATCGACAAACGGGGCCGCGATACTTTGCCACTGCTCTACCTCCGGTTACCGGACATCACCACATGGGTGCGTCCAACAATTCTCGTGTATTCGACTCTCCCGACCTACGCCACTAGACGCGCCGCCGCTTAGGTGGACGGCACCCGTTGTGCGGAATCGGGGTCACATCACGAATCATATGGATCCGCAATCCTGCGGCCTGAAGAGATCGAATCGCCGATTCACGACCCGACCCAGGCCCGTTCACATAGACATCCACTTGCCGCATTCCGCTCTCCATCGCCTTGCGCGCAGCCGCCTCGCCAGCCCGCTGAGCCGCAAAGGGTGTGCTCTTGCGGGAGCCCTTGAAGCCTTGGTTCCCTGAGCTTGCCCACACGATCGTGTTGCCGCTCAAGTCGGTGATAGTGACGATCGTGTTATTGAAGGAGGCCTGGACATGGGCCACCCCGGTCTGCACGATCCGGCGTTCTTTCTTCTTCCCTTTTTTGATGCTCATACAGGCTCCCTACTCACGTAATGGTCCCGCACTACGCTGAACGCGCAGGCGGTTTCGGTTTGCTTCCCACACCGGAGCGACGGCCTTTTCTCGTCCGCGCATTCGTCTTGGTCCGCTGCCCGCGAACCGGCAACCCTTTCCGATGGCGCAGACCACGGTACGTGCCACTATCGATCAATCGCTTGACGTTCATCGAGAAGGTCTTTCTCAGATCGCCTTCGACCTGATAGCCCTCCTGAATAATTCCTCGAATCTTGACGATATGCTCTTCGCTCAAGTCCTTGATGCGAATTGATCCGTCGATCCCGGCCTTGCCCAGGATAGCGAGTGCGGACGCCCGCCCGATCCCATAGACGTAGGTCAGACCGATATCCGCCCGCTTCTCCCTCGGCAAATCCACTCCAGAAATACGAGCCATAATTCCTCCTACCCTCTTCCCCTACGTTCTCACCGGCCGGGGCTGGGTGAGCCTCAATTGCGCGCATCGAACGAGCGCCGTTTCATCGCGCGCGTTCTGCGAGCACGGAGGCCACCCAGCCCCGGCCGCCCCTCACCCTTGGCGCTGCTTGTGGCGCGGATTCTCGCAGAGGATTCGCACCACGCCCTTACGTCGGACCACCTTACATTTGGCACAGATCGGCTTGACGGATGATCTTACTTTCATATCTATTTCGCGCTCCTACTTAAACCGATAGGTGATCCGTCCGCGTGTCAGATCGTACGGCGACAGCTCCACAGTCACCTTATCGCCGGGAAGAATACGGATAAAATGCATGCGCATTTTCCCGGAAATGTGTGCAAGAATCTTATGGCCATTGTCCAGCGACACACGAAACATCGCATTCGGTAACGTTTCGTTTACCGTGCCTTGAATTTCAATCACATCTTCTTTCGGCACGTACCTCTATCCTTTCTCCCCGCACTGCAGAACCACCGCGCCAGCTCCTCAGAGCTGACTCAAAATATGCGGCGGTCCACTCGATTCAATCACGATCGTATGTTCAAAATGCGCAGAAAGACTTCCGTCTACCGTCACCGCCGTCCATCGATCCTCAAGAACCTTGACGGCAGCGCCGCCCATGTTGACCATCGGTTCGATCGCAAGGACCATCCCTGCCTGCAACCGTGGTCCTTGCCCTGGCTTCCCATAATTCGGCACCTGGGGCTCTTCATGCAACTGTCGGCCAATCCCATGGCCTACGAACTCCGTCACGACCGAGTAGCCGGCAGCCTCCACATACTGTTGGACTGCGTGCGAAATGTCTGACAGCCGATGACCCACTACCGCTTGCTTGATTCCGAGGTACATCGCCTCTTCGGTCACTTGTACCAAGCGAGCATTCCGTTCGGTCGTCTGTCCCACCGCGACCGTGATCGCCGAATCCCCGTAAAACCCGCCGACGATCGCCCCGAGGTCAAGCCCGATGATATCACCCTCCTTCAGCAGTCGCTTGGAGGGAATCCCGTGGACAACCTGCTCATTCACCGAGGCACAAAGCGTCTTTGGATAATTCCGATACCCCTTAAACGCCGGCTTCGCACTACGGGACCGAATCTCTTCCTCGGCTATGCGGTCCAGTTCATCGGTCGTAATGCCGGGCCGGACGGCTTTCTTCAATATCTGTAGTGTCTCTGCCACTACTCTTGACGCCTGGGCCATCACCGCAATCTCGTCCGGCGTCTTGAGAATGATCATATCACCCGGTACGGTGCCAGCTCCTGAGAGAGATGCTGAAAGACGACGTCCACGGCACCCGATGCATCCATCGGAAACAACAACTTCCGCTCGTCATAATAGCGAACAAGCGGGACCGTCTGCTCGTCATAGACTTTCAAACGCATCTCGATCGTATCGCGACGGTCATCGCTGCGCTGCACGAGCGGCTCTCCGCATCGATCGCAAATCCCATCCATCTTGGGCGGCGCAAAGTCTACATGGAACGTCGCTTGGCACTTCGGGCACGTTCGGCGTCCGCTCAATCGCCGCACAACATCTTCACGCGAAACCTGAAAATTCACGACCCGGTCCAGCGCGATCCCTTTGGAGGTCAACACCGTTCCCAATGCTTCTGCCTGCGGAACAGTCCTGGGAAATCCATCCAGAACGAATCCATTCACGCAGCTGGGATCATCTAATTTCTCCCTGACCAGCCCAATCACCACGGCATCAGGAACCAAGCTCCCCTGATCCATGTAACGCTTCGCCTCGAGGCCCAGGGTAGTCTGATTGCGAACCGCCTCGCGGAGAAGATCACCGGTCGAAATCTTCGCCACCTGATACTGCGCCGCAATACGGTCAGCCTGCGTCCCCTTGCCTACTCCTGGTGCACCGAGAAACACCACCCGCATGCTACCCCTCAACCACTCCGTCCACGAAGGGGAGCCATACCTTTACCGAGAAACCCTTCGTAATTCCGCATCAACATGTGGGACTCAATCTGCTGGGCCGTATCGAGACCGACACCGATCACGATCAGCAACGAGGTACCACCGAAATAGAACGGCACACCCAGTTTATAGATCAACAACTCCGGGATCACACAGACGATCGCGAGGTAAATCGATCCGGCAAACGTAATTCTCGTGAGTACCTTATAGATGTAGTCGGAAGTCCGTACACCAGGGCGAATCCCGGGAATGAATCCACCGTACTTCTTCATGTTGTCAGCCATGTCCACCGGGTTCAAGACCACGGCGGTATAGAAGAAACAGAAAAACAGAATAAGGCCAACGTACATCAGTGTATATAACACCGACCCAGGCGCGAGATGGGCGCCGAAGTCTTTGACCCAGGGCGTCTCAAAAAATCCGGCAATCGTCGCAGGAAACGCAATAATCGACGATGCAAAAATAGGCGGAATTACCCCCGCTGTATTGATCTTCAGTGGAATATGCGTGCTCTGCCCGCCAAACACTCGTCGCCCGATGACCCGCTTCGCATACTGAACCGGCACTTTCCGTCGTCCACTTTCCAAGTACACAATGGCTGCCACCACCACGACCATCAGCAAGGCGAGGGCGACCAACAAGATAATGCTGAGCTGCCCGACCTTGTATAAATCAAAGGTCTGGGCCACGGCGGCCGGCAAACGCGCGACAATCCCCGCAAAAATAATCAAGGAAATGCCGTTCCCGATGCCTCGCTCGGTAATCTGTTCACCGAGCCACATCAGGAAGCCCGTACCGGCTGTCAAAGTGATGACCGTCATAAGACGGAATCCCCACCCACCGCTCATCACGAAGGCCCCGTTATTCATTTGTTCGAGACCTACGGCAATCCCGAAGCCCTGAATCACCGCAATGCCGATCGTCCCGAACCGCGTGTACTGAATAATCTTTTTTCGACCGCGCTCGCCCTCTTTGGCCAACTTTGTTAGGTGAGGGACCACCACGGTCAGCAGCTGAAGAATAATCGAAGCGCTAATATAGGGCATAATGCCCAGCGCTAAAATCGTCAATCTCGAGAGGGACCCGCCTGAAAATATATCCAGAAATCCGAGCAGTGCACCGCCTTGCTTTTGCAGAAATTCGGAGAGGGCCTCGCCGTTGACCCCAGGCGTAGGAATATGCGCCCCGATCCGATACACCACTAACATCCCCATGGTAAAGAGGATACGGGTGCGCAACTCGGGGATTTTAAAAATATTCTGAAAACTGGTCAGGAGTCTCTCAAACACCGGGAATGACCTCGACTCTCCCTCCAGCTGCTAGGATCTTCGCCTCTGCGGACTTACTAAACTTGTGCGCCTGCACAACGATCGCCTTCGTGAGATCTCCATTTCCAAGAATCTTGATCGGCAACGACTTGCGCTTGACCAAGCCGACGTCAACCAGCGCCTGTGGCGTGATGGTTCCGGAGATGATCATGTCACCCAAGCTTTTCAGGTTGACAATCGAGTACTCCTTACGAAATATGTTTGTAAAGCCATGCTTCGGTACTCGACGGATCAGGGACATCTGGCCGCCTTCAAATCCGCCCGCCTGTCGGCTCCGACCACCGGACCTGGCCAACAGACCCTTATGGCCCTTCCCCGATGTTTTCCCATGTCCAGAACCTGGGCCACGACCGATACGCTTACGTCGTTTCCTGGATCCTTTTGCCGGACCGATTTCATGTAAGTTCATTGTGGCTGCACTTCCAATAGATATCCAACTTTGCCAATCATCCCTCTGACCTGTGACGTATTGGGACGAGTCACTGTCTGTCTGATCTTCCTCAAACCGAGGCCCGTCAACACAAGCCGATGCTTTTGCGGTGTGCCAATAGGACTTCGTCGCAAGGTAATAACGAACCCCTTGGGGGCAGCCTTGGCGGTCTTTGCTGTCGGCATTAGGCACTCACCCTATTCTCTGCGTCGCCCACCACACGACGACGCATTTTGAGAACGTCTTCAGCGTTGCGGAGCTGGCAGAGACCGTTGAGCGTAGCGCGAACCGTATTAAATGGATTTCCACGGCCCAGCGTCTTCGCAATAACGTTATGGACGCCGGCGACCTCGACCACAGCCCTGACGGCACCCCCGGCAATTATTCCTGCTCCCTTCTTTGCGGGCTTCAGGAGGACATGCTCGGCCCCGAACAGTCCGTGGACCTCGTGCGCAATCGTCCCAGACGTGAGGGAGACATGCACCAGGTTTTTCTTGGCCTGTTCAACCGCCTTCGAGATCGCGACGGGCACTTCGGCCGCCTTCCCTTTTCCGATCCCGACCCATCCCTGGCCATCTCCAACAACAACCAGCGCACAGAAATTGAACCGCTTTCCACCCTTCACGACTTTCGCCACGCGATTGATAAAAACAACCTTATCCTTCAGGCTTAGTTCATCTGGATTAACTCGCACCTAACATCTCTCCTCTTTGTTCCTCTCGCTCCCGCACCGTGACGGAAGCGAGGCACGACCTAGAACTGCAGACCGCCTTCACGCGATGCCTCAGCCAACGCTTTGACGCGTCCGTGATACATCCGACCACCACGATCGAACACCACGGCCTGCACTTTGGCGGCCTTAGCCCGTTCGGCCAACAACTTTCCAACAGCCTTTGCCCCAGCGATGCTGCCGGTGGATTTCACCGACGTGCGCAGAGACTTATCCAGGGAAGACGCGGCAGCCAACGTGGCCCCCTTGAGATCGTCAACGATCTGGGCATAGATATGAGAACGGCTGCGAAACACGTTGAGACGTGGACGCTCGGCCGTTCCAAACACTCGCTTTCGCACCCGCTGTTTCCGCCTGGTTAACCGACTCGTTTTATCTGCAGTATTCATGGATCACCCTACTTCCCTGTCTTCCCGGCTTTCTTACGCAACACTTCCCCGGCATAGCGAACGCCCTTTTGCTTATAGACGTCGGGCGGCTTGATTGCTCGCAAGTTCGCCGCAACCTGGCCCACCAATCGCTTGTCAGCCCCCTTCACATTGATCAGCGTTTGCTTGTCCACCTTCACGTCGATTCCAACAGGAATCGGATAGATGATTGGGTTGATATAGCCACAACTGAAGCTCATCGTCCGACCCTGCACGGCGACCTTATACCCAACCCCGGTGATTTCTAAGTTACGTTCGTAGCCCTTCGTCACACCCTGAACAATGTTACTCAGCTCTGCGCGCGTCAACCCGTGCAATGCACGGATTTGACGGTCCTCATTTGACCGACTCACGACGAGATGTCCGTCCGCGACCGAGACCCCGAGGCCTGCGGACAACGACCAATCGATCTTCCCGAGCGGGCCCTTCACGGATACGACAGGCCCGGCGACTTTTACATCCACTCCTGCCGGAATCTGGATTGGTTTTTTCCCTATGCGTGACATCGATGCCTCGTTCCTCTAGCAAGCCTCTGCAATGACAATTTGGTTCGCTCTACCCATTACCACACCGAGCACAGCACTTCTCCACCCAGTCCAGCGCGGCGAGAATCCTGATCCGTCATCAACCCCTTCGATGTGGACAAGATCGCCACACCAATGCCGTTCTTGACTCGCGGGATGTCTTTGATCCCTACATACACACGGCGACCCGGCTTGCTCACCCGCTGCATGCCGGTGACCATGGGTTGCCCTTCTGGCATATACCGTAACTGCACTTTCAGCACGGGATGTCCATCCGCGGCGTCCGCCTGGACGCCCTGGATATATCCTTCGTTCTGGAGAATCCGAAGGACCTCGCGCTTGAGACGGGAGGCTGGAACGCTCACGACATCGTGACGTCGGCGATGCCCGTTTTGCAATCGTACTAATAGGTCACTAATGGGATCTGTAACCATACCAACCCTTTCACCAACGTTCTTCGTGTGACCAGACGGGGATCACGAGTCCGGTGACGTGAATAGCGGATAATCTACCAACTCGACTTCCGAACCCCCGGGATCTCACCCTTCAGGCTCAGCAACCGAAAACAAATTCTGCACATGCGAAACCGGCGCAAGAACCCTCGCACACGCCCACAGATCTCACACCGGTGATAGTCTCTGACCGGAAACTTCGCCTTGACAGCCGATTTATTTCTGAGCGCTAATCTCGACACCTGCAGCTCCTTCGCTTGACATTACGTCCGGAATGGCATTCCCAAATGCTTCAACAGTGCCCGGCCTTCATCGTTGGTCCTGGCGGTCGTGACAATCGTGATATCCATACCATGGATGGATGCGACCTCGTCATACTTGATCTCGGGGAAGATGAGCTGTTCTTTCAATCCCAATGTGTAATTGCCTCTGCCATCGAACGACTTTGGCGAGACACCTCGGAAGTCTCGAATCCGTGGCAACGACAACGTCACGAGACGATCGAAAAACTCCCACATCCTGCGACTACGCAACGTTACCTTTGTGCCAATCGGCATCCCCTGGCGCAACTTGAAGGAGGCGATAGCCTTCTTCGCCTTTGTAATCAATGGCTTCTGTCCTGTAATCGCACCCAACTCCCCCGCGGCACTCTCCAGCAGTTTCACGTTCTGAATGGCTTCCCCCATTCCTACGTTCAGCACAATCCGTTCGAGCTTCGGGACCTGCATGATGTTTTTGTAGCCGAACTCTTTCATGAGTGCGGGCACAACCTTCTGCACGTAGGCCTCACGCAGCCGTGGCTTGAACTTGGACTCTTCGCTACCCTCGTCCATCGCCTGCGGCGCCGACGACCCTTCTTTTTTCTTGGGTGGTCGCCGCTCCGACGTCTTACTGCCTTTTCCTGATTCAACCTTCGCCATCTGGCGTCCCCACTCCTACTCGACTGAGTCGTTCGATTTTTTACTGAACCGGACCCGGCGGCCATCATCGAGCGTACGCACGCCCAGCCGGGTCGGTTTCCGTGTCACAGGACACAGATACATCACATTTGAGATCGAAAAAGGCGCTTCCCGTTCGAGAATGCCACCTTGCTTGACTTTCTGATTCGGCTTGGTGTGGCGCTTGATCATGTTCACCTTTTCGACCACAACCTTTCCCACTTCTGGATCAACCGAAAGCACTTTCCCGGACTTGCCGCGATCGCGCCCGGCGATCACGACCACCACATCACCCTTACGAATTCGACTCTTCCTCAACGCCTGCCTATTCATCCCGCCGTCTCCACTCTCGTTAAAGCACTTCCGGAGCTAGGGAAATAATCTTCATGAACTTCTTCCACCGCAACTCACGCGCGATCGGCCCAAAAATACGTGTCCCAACGGGATCCCCGTCCTTATTGATCAGCACACAGGCATTCCGATCAAACTTGATGTAGGAACCATCCTCGCGACGCACTTCCTTGGTCGTCCTCACGACCACGGCACGGCTCACATCACCCTTCTTGACCGTTGCCGCAGGAATGGCCTCTTTCACTGCCACGACGACAATATCTCCAAGAGAAGCATATCGGCGCCTGGTTCCACCAAGCACATGAAAACACATGGCCTGCTTGGCACCGGAATTATCGGCCACGTCCATGTATGTATAGCTTTGAATCATAGTCCCTGTTATTCCTCTACCCTTCGCACGATCTCGACCTACTCACCCCGTCCCTTTTCCACAACCTCGATAACCCGCATATGCTTATCTTTACTGATCGGCCTCGTCTCGACCATGCGCACACGGTCGCCGATCTTGCAGGCATTATCCTCGTCGTGGGCCTTGAATTTCGTCACCCGTCGAAGCACCTTCCGATAGAGCGGGTGAATCACCGAACGCTCAATCTCGACGACCACGGTCTTATTCATCTTATTACTGACCACACGCCCAACCCATTCACGCCGTTTATTAGCTGACGCTCCCATTCTCAAGCCCCTTTCGCCGTGGTAGAAACTGGGTCGACCTGCGCGATCTCGCGCTGAAGCGTCTTTACCCTGGCAATGGATCGTTTCGTCTTTCGAATCTGCATAGGGTTTTCCAACCGTCCAGTCCCCAGCTGAAAACGAAGATTGAACAGTTCTTGCGTGAGCTGCTGCGTCTTCTCCGCCAGCTCAGGCCCCGTGAGTTGCCGTAATTCCTTCAGATCCATGAATGCGCTCCCCTTACCCTTGCGTCCGATTCAATTGACGCTAAAACTCGCCGCGTATGACACACTTTGTGGCAATGGGCAACTTATGCGAAGCCAAGCGGAAAGCCTCTTTGGCAACATCCGGCGTCACGCCATCCATCTCATAGAGAATGCGGCCTGGCTTAACGACAGCGACCCAATACTCAGGGTTGCCCTTTCCCTTACCCATTCGAGTCTCAGCCGGCTTCTTGGTAATCGGCTTATCGGGGAAAATTCTCGTCCAAACCTGGCCACCGCGCTTCACGCACCGAGTGATCGCGATGCGCGCCGCCTCAATCTGTCGGCTGGTGATCCACCCAGGCTCAAGCGCCTTGAGTCCAAACTCTCCAAGGGTAATCTGACTGCCTCGATAGGCCTTACCGGTCATACGCCCCTTCATCATTTTACGGAACTTAACTTTCTTTGGTGCTAACACGGTATCCTCTTCAATTACCCGAGCCTGCGGTCAAATACTGATTCCTTATTGAGGGGCTGCAACGGAAGGACTTCCCCCTTATAGATCCAGGTCTTGATCCCGATCTGCCCCATCGTCGTGTGGGCTTCGGCAAACCCGTAATCGATGTCCGCCCGGAGCGTATGGAGAGGCACACGGCCTTCGCGGTACCACTCTGAGCGCGCGATCTCCGCCCCACCAAGACGGCCCCCGACCATAATCTTGATACCCTGGGCTCCCAGACGAAGCGCGGACTGCACACTTCGTTTCATGGCCCGGCGGAATGCCACTCGTTTTTCCAACTGGGTGGCGACGTTTTCACACACCAACTGGGCATCCAGTTCTGGCTTCTTGATTTCCTTCACCGTAATGTACACCTGACCGGAGTAGTTCTTCTCCAATTCCGCCTTGAGTTTATCGACCTCAGCCCCCTTACGACCAATGATGATACCGGGGCGCGCGGTGTGAATAATCACACGCGTCTGGTCTCCAGATCGCTCGATTTCAACCTTGGACACACCAGCATGAAAGAGACGCTGCTTAACCATTTTGCGAATCCTGATATCCTGATGGAGCAGCTTCGCATAATCCTTGCTGGCATACCATCGCGATGACCAAGTAACGTTGTACCCCAGCCTGTACCCGATCGGATGTGTCTTGTGCCCCATAAATTCTTGTGCCTCACTCAGACAGGAAATGAGCCCGTTCCGTTAGCCAACTCTCTCTACTTCTTTTCCTTCACACTCGCAGCCGACACGACGACAGTAATGTGACTCATCCGCTTTTGAATCGCATTCGCGCGCCCTTGCGATCGAGATCGAAAGCGTTTCAACGTCGGCCCGCAATCAACGAAGGCCTTCGACACCACCATTGATTCACTGTCGCCCATCTCTTTTTGCTCCGCATTGGCCACGGCAGACCGCAAAATCTTTTCGACCACCTTGGATGCCTGGCGCGGCAAATTTCTGAGCAATGCCAACGCCATTGGAACTTGCTGCCCACGGATCAAATCGATCACTGGGCGGGCTTTCCTCGGAGAGACACGTACGAACCGTAGAACTGCTTGTGCTTCAGCCATAACCGTCCTATCCAATCGAGTGTGCCGAGACCGTAGCCTATCCCCTACTTGAGGGCGACTGACTTCTCTGTCCTGGCGTGCCCATGCCCCTTAAAGAACCTGGTCGGAGCAAACTCTCCCAGTTTGTGCCCAACCATGTTTTCCGTCACGAAAACAGGAATGAACTTCTTGCCATTATGGACCGCGAACGTATGTCCGATCATATCTGGAATGACGGTGGACCGTCGTGACCAGGTCTTAATGATCTTTCGATCCTTATTCTGATTCATCCGCTCCACTTTCTGAAGCAGATGGTCGTCAACGAATGCGCCCTTACTGACTGACCTCGGCATCGCGTACTCCTACTTGCGACGGGAAATAATAAACTTGTCCGTCGCCTTATTGTTCCGGGTCTTGTAGCCCTTGGTCGGAAGACCCCATGGGGAGACTGGATGGGGGTTACCCTGTCCAGACTTTCCTTCGCCGCCACCATGCGGGTGGTCGACCGGATTCATCACTACACCACGCACATTCGGGCGTCGGCCCAGCCATCGGTTGCGGCCTGCCTTCCCAACATTAATATTCTCGTGATCCGTATTCCCAACCTGTCCGACCGTTGCCATGCAGGTTGAAAGAATTCTCCGCATTTCACCGGACCTGAGTCGCACCTGCACATAGTCGCCATCACGCCCCATCACCTGAGCAGAGCCGCCCGCACTACGAATCAACTGTCCGCCCTTTCCAGGCTTCAACTCGATATTATGAATGGTGGTTCCCAGCGGCATCGTGGACAAGGGCAACGCATTCCCAGTACGAACCTCGGAACCAACACCGGACTGCACCACATCGCCGACTTTTAAGCCAACGGGGGCGAGAATATAGCGCTTCTCTCCATCCTTATAGTGCACTAAGGCTATCCTGGCCGAGCGATTGGGATCGTATTCAAGCGCCGCCACGGTCCCCGGAATTCCGGTCTTGTCGCGACGGAAATCAATTTTTCGATAGAGCCGTTTATGCCCGCCCCCACGGAAACGTACAGTCGTCCGCCCGTCGTTGTTCCTGGCACCGGTACTGCGACGGAATGACGTGAGCGATTTCTCGGGCCTCTTCTTCGACAGCTCTTCGGTCGTCACCGCAGTCATCCCGCGACGTCCCGGTGTCCTTGGCTTGTATACTTTGATTCCCATGCTACAGTCGTCCTTCCGACACACCGATATCAGCCCGGTGCACAGTCCCGCTATGCGCTCTCGTAGAGCTCCAACTTCTCACCTTGCTTGAGCTTGACGAAAGCCTTCTTCCAATCCGATCGCTTACCAGAGAAACGCCCCAAGCGCTTCACCTTCCCACGAACATTCATCACGTTCACTCGCTCAACCTTCACCTTCAACAACGTTTCTACCGCTTGCTTAATCTGGACACGATTCGCATCCGGATGAACGAGGAAACCCACCGTGTTGTTGCTTTCCCGCATCGCCGTGATCTTTTCCGTCAGCAACGGCTGCAACAGAATGCTATGGAGACCCGCCTTCATGCCCAGACCTCCTTCACCCGCGGCAATTCGCGCTCAAGGATCAGAATCACTTCAGCTCGAACAATGTCGTAGACATTCAATCCTTCAGGCCCCACCACACACACATTCGGAAGATTGCCTGCAGCTTGAGCCAATCCGGCATGCCCGGCACCTGCCACAATCAAGGCATACGCCTCGGCACCCAAATTGGTCAGCACTTGGGCCAACAGTTTCGTCTTTGGCTTGTCCAACGACAGATTCGACACAATCAACACTTGTCCGTCGGCTAACTTTGCCGACAGCGCGCTTTGAAGCGCTGCACGATACTTCTTTTTTGGCATGCTGTATGAATAATCACGCGGCTTCGGCCCAAACACCGAGCCGCCATGACGCCATACAGGAGAGCGGATCGATCCTGCCCGAGCCCGCCCCGTATGCTTTTGCTTCCATGGCTTTTTCCCGGACCCAGCCACTTCTCCTCGCCGCAATGTCGATGCTGTCCCCTGACGCTCACAGGCACGCTGCATCACCACCGCTTCATGGACTAAGGCCGTGTGCAGCTTACAGCCAAACACTTCCTCAGGAAGATCGACGGACCCGACTTTCTGCCTCTTCAAATCAACAACATCAACCGTGGGCATGCCCTACCCCTTCTTCGACTTTCTCACCATGATCAAGCCATTTGCCGCGCCAGGGACTGCACCTCGAACGAACAGCAAATTCTCATCAGGCCTGGATTCAATAACTTTCAATCGCTGGACCGTAATCCGCTTAGCCCCCATGTGCCCAGGCAAGGTCTTCCCTTTCCAGACTCGCGAAGGATACGAACTGGCCCCCATCGAACCGGGATGACGATGGAACATGGACCCGTGAGATTCAGGACCGCCGGCATAATGATGCCGCTTCACCACCCCCTGAAATCCCTTCCCCTTCGAAATACCGATGACATCCACCCAGTCGCCCTTTTGGAAGATATCGACTTTAATGGATTGTCCTACCGCCACCTCGCCAACCTTTTGAAACTCTCTGAGTACACGGGTGGCTGGAGCCTCAGTCTTCTTCAGATGACCCAGCTCGGCCTTGGACAACTTGCGTTCTTTGACTTCACCAAAAGACAACTGGACAGACTCATACCCATCGCGCTCTTTGGTCTTGATCGTGACCACGCGGCAAGGCCCCGCCTCAATGATAGTCACAGGCGTAAACCGCGTCTCGTCAAATATCTGGGTCATCCCCAGTTTTTTACCCAACAACCCGTTCGTCATTCTTTCACCGCATAGGTTAAGGGTTAGGCTAAAGTTGAGCTTAGCCTTAACCTGAACCTTGACCTTCCCTACAGTTTTATTTCCACATCCACGCCGGCGGCTAAGTTCAACTTCATCAGCGAATCCATGGTTTCAGGAGTCGCGTCCATGATGTCCATCAAACGCTTGTGCGTTCTGATTTCGAACTGCTCGCGAGCCTTCTTATCTGCATGCGTCGCACTCTGCACTGTGAACTTCTCGATGCGCGTCGGAAGCGGAATCGGCCCCACAATTTTCGCCCCGCTCCGACGGACGGTCTCTACAATCTCCGCCACTGATTGGTCTAACACGCGGTAATCAAACCCGCGCAACCGAATCCTGATTCTTTGTTCAACCTTAACCATTCATTCCTCTATTCATCCAGCCAATCATTACGCCAGAATTTCGGTGACGACGCCGGACCCGACGGTCTTGCCGCCCTCGCGCACCGCGAACCGCAACCCTTGATCCATCGCGATCGGGCTAATCAGC
>Ga0209108_10000190_pt1 | contig 32511 bp, 34 predicted proteins | sample Rifsed10ft1_FD_184003 | JGI IMG/M metagenome (GOLD analysis project Ga0209108, IMG submission 184003) | Soil microbial communities from Rifle, Colorado, USA - sediment 10ft 1 (version 2) | ecosystem: Environmental > Terrestrial > Deep subsurface > Rock core/Sediment | place: Rifle, Colorado...
CCGCTGAGAGAGGATGCGCGCCAAGGTCTACCTTGACACCAGGAGAGTCCTTTGCTAACTTTAACCTGCATTAGCACTCGAACAGTGAGAGTGCTAATCGGCACGGAAGAATGATCACAGAACGCCGTTCCGCTCTCCTGAACCTGATCGTGGAAGAGTACGTGGACACGGCTCTCCCCGTCGGTTCGCAGTACATCGTCCGTAAGCACGCGATGCCCGTCTCGCCGGCCACCGTGCGGCTCGAGATGGCGCGCCTGGAGGACGAAGGCTACATCACGCAGCCCCACACCTCGGCCGGCCGCGTGCCCTCCGACAAGGGCTACCGCTACTACGTCGAGAGCCTGATGGCGGAGGAGACGCTCCCACGCGAGGAGCGGGAGACGATCCGGCACCAGTTCCACCAGGCGGAGCGGGCGATGGAGCAGTGGTTCCAGCTCGCGGCGGCCGTGCTGGCCCACTCGGTTAGCAACTTTGCCGTCGTCACCTCGCCGCGCAGCCGGGAGACGCGCCTGCGCCACGTGCAGCTGGTGCCCCTGCAGGAGACGAGCGCCCTCGTCGTCGTCGTCCTGAACGAGGCGCGCGTGCGCCAGCAGGTGATGAGCTTCCGCGAGCCGCTGAGCCCGCAGGAGCTGGCCCTCGTCGTCGGCCGGCTGAACGACCGCTACGGCGGCCTGGCGCCGGCCGATATCCGTCGCCTGCCCGAGCCGGCGCAGGAGTTGGACGCCTTCGTCCTGCAGGTGGCGCTGGAGCTGATGGGCGAGGAAGAGCTGGCCGTGGGCGACGTCTTCCGCGACGGCGTGCGCGAGGTGCTCTCGCAGCCGGAGTTCGCCCGGTCGGAGCGCATTCTCGACCTCATCGATGTCCTCGAGCAGCGGACGCTGCCGACGGCGATCCCGATCCGTCAGGTTGGCGAGGGCCACGTCAGCGTCGTCATCGGCGCCGAGAACGACAACGAGGCGATGCGCGAGTGCAGCATCGTCGTTGCCCGCTACGGCAGCGAGGAGGGCCCGTCCGGCATCGTCGCCGTCCTCGGCCCGACCCGCATGCGCTACGCCCGCACGATCCCGACGGTGCGCTACCTCGCGTCGCTGCTCGGCGACCTCATCACGCAAATCTAAGGCGCCCCCGACGCGTCGGGCCCGCGCCGCTATCAGGGGGAGCCATGTCTTCGCCAGACGCCGAAGAGAAACCGCGAATCATCGACCGCCGCGCCGCCGGCGAAGGCCCGCGCGGCGAAGACGAGAAGAAGGAGAAGAAGCCGGAGACGGAGCAGACGGAGAAGCCGCTGGAGGCGCAGCTGGCCGAGGAGCGGGAGAAGGCGCAGTCTTACCTCGCTTCCTGGCAGCGGGCCGCGGCCGACTATCAGAACTTCAAGCGCCGCGTGGAGCAGGAGCGGGAAGAGCTGGCGCGCCTGGCCAACGCCGCCCTGATCATCAACCTCCTGCCCATCGTCGACGACCTGGAGCGGGCGCTGGAGAACGTCGACGCCCGCCTCGCCGGCCTCACCTGGCTGGACGGCGTCCGCCTCATCCACCGCAAGTTCCAGGCGCTGCTGGAGATGAGCGGCGTCACGGAGATCGCGGCCGACAGCGAGGCGTTCGACCCGAACGTCCACGAAGCCGTCATGTTCGGCGACGGCGAGGACGGCAAGGTCATCGGCGTCGTCCAGAAGGGCTACAAGCTGGGCGGCCGCGTCCTGCGCCCGGCGATGGTCGTCGTCGGCAAGGGCGAGGGACAAGCGGAACAAGGAACAGGGAACAAGGAACAATAGCGTGGCGCGAAGACGGGGAGTGCAGAGGGGCGGAGCCCTTCTACCAGGAGGTTTGGGGGTGCCCCCGTTCATTCCTCACGTTTCTGGCCAGCGCGAGAGCGATGCGCAGCCACAGTTCGAATGACGGCCGAACGAAAACTAAAGATGAAGGGTACTGACCATGGCTAAGGTAATCGGGATCGACCTGGGGACTACGAACTCCTGCGTGGCGGTGATGGAGGCGGGCGAGCCCGTCGTCATCCCCAATGCCGAAGGGGGGCGGATCACGCCCTCCGTCGTCGCCCTCGCCAAGAGCGGCGAGCGGCTGGTCGGCCAGGTGGCAAAGCGCCAGGCGATCACCAACCCGGACAACACCATCTACTCGATCAAGCGCCTCATGGGCCGCAAGTTCGACGACGCGCACGTGAAGGCCGACCTCAAGCTGCTCTCCTACAAGGTCGTCGGCGCCGCCAACGGCGACGCCCACGTCCGCATGGGCGACCGCGCCTACTCGCCGCCCGAGATCTCGGCCATGATCCTGCAGAAGCTGAAGACGGACGCCGAGGCCTACCTGGGCGAGCCGGTGACGGAGGCGGTGATCACCGTCCCCGCCTACTTCAACGACAGCCAGCGCCAGGCGACGAAGGACGCCGGCCAGGTTGCCGGCCTCGAGGTGCTGCGGATCATCAACGAGCCGACAGCCGCCGCCCTCGCCTACGGCCTCGAGAAGAAGGGCGAGGAGACGATCGCCGTCTACGACCTCGGCGGCGGCACCTTCGACATCTCCATCCTCGAGATCGGTGAGGGCACCTTCCACGTCAAGTCGACGAACGGCGACACGCACCTGGGCGGCGACGACTTCGACCAGAAGGTCATCGACTGGCTGGTCGAGGAGTTCAAGCGCGACCAGGGCATCGACCTCGGGCAGGACCGCATGGCGCTGCAGCGGCTGAAGGAGGCGGCGGAGAAGGCGAAGATCGAGCTCTCCACGGTGATGCAGACGGACGTCAACCTGCCCTTCATCACGGCGGACGCGGCCGGCCCCAAGCACCTGAACATCACCCTGACGCGCGCCAAGCTGGAGCAGCTGGTGGGCGAGCTGGTGGAGCGCAGCCTCGGCCCCTGCAAGCAGGCGCTGCAGGACGCCGGCGTCGCGGCCGCCCAGATCGACGAGGTGGTGCTCGTCGGCGGGCAGACGCGCATGCCGCTGGTCATCGAGAAGGTACGCCAGTTCTTCGGCAGGGACCCGCACCGCGGCGTCAACCCGGACGAGGTGGTCGCCGTGGGCGCCGCCATTCAGGCCGGCGTCCTCAAGGGCGAGGTGCGCGACGTCCTCCTGCTGGACGTGACGCCGCTGACGCTGGGCATCGAGACGCTGGGCGGCGTCGCCACGCCGATCATCCAGCGCAACACGACGATCCCGACGAGCAAGAGCCAGGTCTTCTCCACGGCGGCCGACAACCAGCCCTCGGTCGAGATCCACGTCGTCCAGGGCGAGCGGGCGATGGCGGCGGACAACAAGTCGCTGGGGCGGTTCATGCTCGACGGCATCCTGCCGGCGCCGCGCGGCGTGCCCCAGATCGAGGTCGCCTTCGACATCGACGCCAACGGCATCCTCAACGTCAGCGCCCGCGACAAGGCGACGGCCCGCGAGCAGAAGATCACGATCACCGCCGGCTCTGGCCTCTCCAAGGACGAGGTCGAAAAGCTGCAGCGGGAGGCGGAGCTGCACGCGGCGGAGGACCGTCAGCGCCGCGAGGAGATCGAGACGCGCAACGCCGCTGACACCCTCGCCTACACGGCGGAGAAGACGCTGCGCGACAACGCCGACAAGGTGCCGGCCGACCTGAAGACGGACGTCGAGGGGAAGATCGCCGCTGTGCGCACGGCGCTGCAGGGGACGGACCTGGCCGCCCTGCGCAGCGCCACGGACGCCCTCACCGCCTCGATGCAGAAGATCGGCGAGGCGGTCTACGGCGCGGCCGGCGCCGAGCCGCAGCCGCCGGAGGAGCCGGAGGTGGGCGAGGCGCCGGCGGGCACCGTGGAGGGCGAGTTCCGGGAGGTCTAGGCGCGCGGTCAGCTGTCAGCTTTCAGGTAACTACAGGCATCAGTATTGATTCCTTCTTGACGATAGGGCAGCTACGACCTACTGTTTACGACGCCGCAGGCGCGCGGCCAATTACTAGTTACGCCGTGCAGGAGTCGACTGAGCCCAGTCAGGAGGGCTGCATGCACTGTGTCTACATTGACGAAAGCGGGTCAGTCTATGCCAATTACGCAAACTTTCGCGCCGGTTACGCCCGCGCCCGTGCGCAGGCGCAAGCTTCAGGCCCACCATACCCTCGATACCCCTTTTTCATTCTCGCCGCGATGGGTCTTCCCGAATCTCACATTTCGGTCGTCGACGAGTGGTTCGATCGTGTCAAGATCGGATTCCTAGGAGCATCCCCGGGTGCCACAGGCCGAGAGTATGAGATAAAGGGGAGCGTCCTGTACGCCCTTCGGCGTGGCAAAGTTCCAGCTGAGTGGTCGTCAGCTACGGATAAGAAGCGCGCGGGTGTACAAGCCCAGAGGGCAATCTGGCAGCATTTGAGCGAACACAGCCTTCAACAGCTGGAGGATTCCGTCTTTGATTTGCTCCGGCGACTGTCTCCCACCGTTTGGGTGGTTGTGGTGAAGCAAGCACACGCCTACGATAAGTACAAGTCGAAAACATGGCATCCGTTCTACTGGGCACTCACCTATCTTCAGCAGCGCGTCGTTCACCACGTTCAAGTGCGCCACGGTGGGTACGAGCGTGCAATGTTCGTAATGGACGAGAACTCTACTCTCAGCACTGCTTCACACTTCGATAGCTTCCTCACGACACGCGCTGCCATCAACGCAACTACGTCTTGGCCCGTTGACTTCTCTCGCTACATTGTTGATATTCCCTTCAGAGGAAGCTCCCACCTTCATCAAGCGATCCAGCTTGTTGACTTTGTCGCACATACTGTCTACAGGCACGTTCGTAAGGACGATCCGCTCGATTGGTTCACGAGAATCGAGCCGTTCCTTGCTCAACACTGGAAGAGCGGCTCATACTCAAACGCCGGCCTAGCATTCATCGGGTAAGAAAAAAGCCACCCCGTGGGGGTGGCATGTAGGGGCAAGCTGCAACCTCCTCAATAGGGAAGAACAACTCACGTGTCGTGATGTTACCTGCTGTGATGGTACTTGTCAACTAGTACTGTCAACATTTGTATGGCAGAGAGCCGGTTCCGTGACGGGCAGGAGTGGTCAGCCTTCAGCGGTCAGCCCCGGAGGCTGGCCGCTTGCGAGGATGCCCCATCCTTCAGGCTGGGGTGTCCTTTCCGACCTCTCCCCCTCAGTCCCCCTCTCCGCAAGCAGAGAGGGGGAAGCATATCCTGAGCCTGTCGAAGGGCGCGACATCAGAAGGCCAGACTTAAGTCTGGCCTTCGCTCGTTGTCCCCTCTGTACGTCTGTCAGTTAGTCCGATCGGCTGCTGCGAAAGGGCCGAACGGCCCTGAGTGGCCGCCGCCGCTCCGCCTAGCCTTGCGGACAAGGAGAGGCCTCTCGCCCACTTGACGCGAGGGCTTGGCGGTGCCGTTCCCGGCATTCGCGGAGGAGCTATCGATGGCTGAAAAGAAAGGCGTAGCGGTCACCGAGAAGAAGTACGAGAAGTACTTCCTGCCCTACACGGAAGGGCGAACGATCGTCGGCGGGCCCGTCATCGCCAACCTCAACGACACCATCATGTCCGGGAGCAACTTCTACTTCATCCACTGGGTGCTCCCCAGCGACGACCCGCCGATGCCCGTCGGCCACCCGCCCCACATCCACAAGGAACCCGAGCTGCTCATCCACATCGGCACGAACCCGGACGACCCGGGCGACCTGGGCGCCGAGGTCGAGATGTTCATGGGGCCGGAGATGGAGCGGCACGTCATCACCCGGTCGACGGTGATCTACATCCCGCCCGGCATGATCCACGCCCCCTGGCGGCCTTTGAAGACGACGCGACCCTGGATCATGCTCCAGATCAACCAGGGGCCGCAGCACACCGAGAAGTTCTACCCGCAGCTGCTGCCGAAAGAGCTGCGCGACCAGGTCGACTGGTCGCGCTGGCAAGACCATGGCTTCGACTAGTCCCGCCAGGAGCGAGCCTCCCTTGGCGAGGAAGTACGAACAGTACATCCATCCCTACACCGACGGCCGGAGGCCCGTGGGCGGGCCAGTCATCGCCAGCATCAACGGCACGTTCCTCCCCAACATCAAGAGCGTGATGATCCCCGGGAGCAATTTCTATCTCTTCCACTGGGTGCTCCCCAGCTCCAGCCCGCAGATGCAGAATATCCCCCTGTTCCACCCGCCCCACATCCACAAGGACGCGGAGCTGCTCTTCCACATCGGCACCAACCCGGACGACCCGGGCGACCTGGGCGCCGAGGTGGAGATCTACATGGGCGAGGAGATGGAGCGCTACGTCTTCAACCGGTCGACGGTGGTCTTCATTCCGGCCGGCGTCGTCCACTCGCCCTGGCGGATCCTGAAGACCGTAAGGCCCTGGATCGTGCTCCAGATAGCCCAGGGGTCGGAGCACACGGAGAAGTTCTTCCCTGAGCTGGTGCCCGAAGAGATGCGAGACAAGGTGGACTGGTCGCTCTGGCCGGACCACGGTTTCAACTAAGCAAGAGGAGGAGGGCTCTGATGGCCAACAAATACGAGAAGTACATCCAGCCCTGGGACGGGTCCCACACCCACCGCCTGGGCCCCGTCGTGGCTCGACTGGACAACGACGTCTTCGAGGGGAGCAACTTCTACTACATCCACTGGGTGATGCCCAGCAACGACCCGCCGATGGCGGTGGGGCATCCGCCGCACATCCACAAAGAGGCGGAGCTGCTCTTCCACATCGGCACCGACCCGGACAACCCCGGCGACCTGGGCGCCGAGGTCGAGATGTTCATGGGGCCGGAGCTCGAGCGGTACGTGATCACGCAGTCCTGCGTGATCTACATCCCGGCGGGCTTCATCCACGCCCCCTGGCGGCCCTACAAGACGACGCGGCCCTGGATCTTCGTCGAGGTGAACCAGGGGCCGTACCACACGGAGAAGCTCTACCCCCAGGTGCTGCCGAAGGAGATCAGGGATCAGGTCGACTGGTCGCGCTGGAAGGAGCACGGCTTCGAAGAGGTGGCGGAGGCGGCCAAGGCGGCGGCGACGCGCGCCTGAGCCACCGCCGGAGGGGTTGAGTGGCCTATAGGGTCAGCCGCGCCTGCCTGCGCTGCGGCGTCTGCGTCCCGAAATGCCCCGAGGGCGCCATCGTCGCCGCCCGGCTGGTCAGGCGGGACGGGATGACCCTGCAGCCCGTCCACATCGACTCGAAGGTCTGCAACGACTGCGGCGTCTGCGTCTCGGAGGCGTACTGGTGCCCTGCCGGGGCCATCGTGAAGACGTGAGCCTCAGCCGGAGAAGGATCGAAGGCCAGACTTAAGTCTGGCCTTCCCACTTATCGCATCGCTTCAAGCCGGCCGCCACCGGGTTGCCGCGGGCGGCGCGCGCGGTTATGATCACTTCTTGGCGGGGAGAGGAGCAGGCTTCTGCTGCGACCCGCCGTACTCCTGAGACCCCTTCTGCTCTACTTCGTCCTCGTCATCATCTTCGCCGTCGCGTTCTCCGTCGCCTGCGGCGGCGGCGGGCCGGAGGCGACGCCGACCGAGCCGGCGCCGCCGGCGGACGCCGCGGCCATCCGAGAGGTCGATTTCTCGCGCGTTGCCGAGGTCCAGTCGCTGCTGGGTCGGCTGGGCAGCGGTAGCCTGGACGCCGCCGCGGCGGTCTACGCGGACCTCAGCGGCGACCGGCGCGAGGAGGCGATCCTGCCCATCAGCTCCGGCGGCACGTTGGGCAACCTGGCCTACCTTGTGTTCACCCTGCGCGACTCGGCGCCGACGCTCGTCCTCTCGCGCACCGTCGACCGCGCAACCGCGGGCGGCCTGCGCATGGCGGTGGAGGATGACAAGCTGGTGGAGACGGCGGGCGAGTTCGGGCCGGAGGACCCGCTCTGCTGCCCGAGCCTGCTGCGTAAGACGACCTTTCGCTGGGATGGCACGCGGCTCCAGGTGGAGCGAGAGGAGAAGGTGCCGAACCCCGGCGCCCAGGACAAGGACTGAGCTGACCGTGAGCGGTGTGCCTCATCCGGGCGCGCCGATTTATAATCGTTGAGGCAGAGACGTCCTCGAGGGCGATTAGCTCAGCTGGTCAGAGCGTCTGTTTTACACACAGAAGGTCGCAGGTTCGAGCCCTGCATCGCCCACCAAGCGTTAGTTAGCGCCGAGCGCGGCGACGGCCTGGCGGCCGCTGCTGGCGTGCGTCGTCAGCTCGCTGATCCGCCAGGCGATGAGGTCGGCGTAGACCAGAGCTCCGTCCCGGTTGAGGTGGATGAGGTCGTCGCCAAAGAGCTCGGGCTTGTCTGAGCTCTCTGTTTGCCAGTCGACGAGGGCCACGTTGGCGTAGCGCTCGGCGGCCTCGGCGAGGTGGCGGTTGTTGGCGTCCTGCCACGACCGCGGCACCTTGAGCGTTACCAGCAACACGCGCCGCTCCGGCCCGACCACCGCCATGATCTCGTCCAGCTGGCGGCCGCTGAGCGTGCCGTTGTTGCCGATGTGCAGCAAGACGATGTCGCCCAGCTCACCGGCATCCAGGCGCTGCTTGAGGATGTTGACGACGGCCGCCGCCTGCCGGCCGACGGCCGCGTCGACGTCGATGCCGGGTACGAGGTAGGCCAGCCGGTAGGCGCCGCCCAGCATGACGGAGTCGCCCAGGGCCGTGACGCGCGACGACACGGCGATCGGGCCCGCCAGCCGCAGCAGGACCGGCCCGGTCTTCCCCAGGCAGCTGGCGAGGAACCAGTCGCGCTCCTGAGGCGATAGGTAGTCGGTGCCGCGGATGGCGGCGCAGTCGGCGCGGTTAGGTGGCTGCGCCTCCGCCGGCGTCTCCTCCTGAGTCGGGATCGTCCCGGTCAGCCAGAAGTCGGGTACGAACTCGGGCGCCGGCGAGCTGACGAGGCGGATCGCCATCGCCTGCGGGTAGGCGCTGGCCCGGCCCGGCGGCGAGACGCTGAAGGAGACGGCGATTCCGACCACCACCGGGACCGCGACCGGGATCGCCAGGAGAGTCGGCGCAAGGCGGAACCGGCCGACGCCCGGACGCCGTCGCAGCAGGCTGCCGAGGGCGCCGCGACGCACCGGCTCCTCGACGAAGCGATAAGAGAAGGAGGCAATGAGCAGCGTCGCCGCCACGTAGCCGGCCAGGAGGGGGAGATCGGCCGTCGCCGGCCAGGCCAGGAGGAGGATGGGCCAGTGCCAGAGGTAGACGCCATAGGAGCGCATGCCCAGCCAGCGCAGGGGCGCCAAGGCCAGCGCCCGCGCCAGCAGCGTCGACGGCTGGGAAAGGAGGACGATGAGCGCCGCCGTGGCGAGGCCGACCACGAGGAAGCCGCCCCTGTACAGCAGGGGCGCGCCTTCGCCGAGGAAGACGCAGAGGCCGACGAGCAGCCCCAGCGCCGCCAGCGCCGCGGCGTTGAGGAAGACGGAGGCTACGAATCGCGACGGGCCGGGGAGCGAGAGCGGCGCCAGGGCCAGCGCGGCGCCCAGCAGCAGGCCGGAGAGGCGCGTGTCGCTGCCGTAATAGATGCGGGAGACGTCGCCGGCGACGGGGTCGTAGAGGAGCGCCATCAGCAGTGCCGAGACGGCGGCGCCGGCGAGCGCCAGCGCGACGACGAAGCGGCGCCCCAGCCGCGTCAGGCCAAGGGCGACGATGAGCGGCCAGACAACATAGAACTGCCCCTCGACGGCGAGGGACCAGAGGTGGCGCAGCGGCGAAGGCTTGAACCAGGAGTCGAAGTAGGACTGGCCCTCAAGGATGAGCTGCCAGTTCGAGAGGTAGGCGACGCCGGCGAGGGCCTCGGTGCGCAGCCCGGCCAGGCCGGCCGGGTCAAAGGCGGCGCTGAGGACGAGCACGGCAAAGACGAACAGCAGGAGCGCGGGGAGCAGACGACGGGCGCGGCGCAGCCAGAACGCCCGCAGGTCTACGCGACCGCTCGCCCGCCACTCGGCGGCGAGGCCGCGCGTGATGAGGAAGCCGCTGAGCACGAAGAAGACCTCGACGCCCAGGAAGCCGCCCGGCAGCCAGGCGGGGTTGGCGTGGTAGATAAGGACGGCTACCACTGCCAGCGCCCGCAGCCCGTCAAGGGCGGGCAGCTGGTCGGCGCGGCTGGGAGCAGGCGTCGCGTGCATCCTCCCGCCTAGCATCGCCTGAGCGGGCCCGTTTTGGAAGAGGGTCGCGGGCGAAACCTTCGCGCCGACGGCGAAAAAGCGCCGCGAGAAAGGCGGCTCTTCAGAACACGAAACAAGCACTTAACGCGGCGTAATCTTCCTGACATCTGCCGTTAACACGCCTTCGCTACCTTCTCGACATTGTGGAGTCGTTGATCCGTGAGCCGCCGGCCGAGGCGCCGGACGAGGGGCAGGACGCAGAACCCGAGGTCCTCACCTTCGCCAACCTGACGCTCAACCTCGCCAACTACCGCGTGACAGTCGGCCAGGAGCCGGTGGAGCTCACCTATCACGAGATGGAGGTGCTGCGCATCCTCCTGGCGAAGCCGGACCGCATCCACTCCTACGAGTCGCTGGCGGAGAGCCTCTGGGGCGACTCGAGCCGGCGCTCCATCCGCCACCTGAACGTGCTCATCCACCGCCTGCGAAGCAAGCTGGCGCACTCCTCCCAGTTCGCCATCGAGACGGTGCGGGGCCGCGGCTACGGCCTGCTCGCCTCGCGGGATTCGACGTGAGCAAGCGCCGGCGGCCGTGCGTAACAAGCTCTTAAAGCGCATGTAACCGGCCGGACACTAAATGGAAACATCGGTCGCCTATGTTCTCGGCAAGCACCCCGTGCAGACAGAAGGGAAGGAGCCAATGGCGTTCAGAGAAGCAAGCATTGGGGAGGAAGGCCCGGCGATGGGGGTCGTGAGAGCGCTGGCCGCGTCGAAGGTCTTCCGCATGACGCTCATGGGGATCTGCGTCATGCTCGTGGGCCTGACGGCTATGAAGGGCGTTGCGCTCGCAGACCCGGACCGCACGGGGGCGACGTTGCTCGAGGAGGACCCGAACCTCGCCGTCAACTTCGCCTGGACGCTCATCGCCGCATTCCTGGTCTTCTTCATGCAGGCCGGCTTCGCCCTCCTGGAGGCGGGATCGGTTCGCGCCAGGTCGGTGTCTAACGTCCTGACGAAGAACGTCATGGACTTCCTCATGTGCGGCATGGCCTTCTGGGCCTTCGGCTTCGCCATCATGTTCGGCGGCTCCGCCTTCACGTCCGGCCTCGACGACGGCAACAAGATCTTCGGCTCGTCCGGCTGGTTCCTCGCCGGCGACGCTTATGACGTCAACACCTTCAAGCTCTGGTTCTTCCAGATGGTCTTCGCCGCCACGGCCGCGACGATCGTCTCCGGCACGATGGCGGAGCGGACGAAGATCAACGCCTACATGGCGTACAGCTTCCTGATCAGCGCCATCATCTACCCGGTCTACGGCCACTGGATCTGGGGCGGCGGCTGGCTCGCTTCGATGGCCACGCCGGCCTGGGACTTCGCCGGCTCCGGCGTCGTCCACACGGTGGGCGGCACGGCGGCGCTCGTCGGCGGGCTGATGGTCGGCCCGCGCCTGGGCAAGTTCGGGCCGGACGGCAAGCCGCGGTCGATCCCCGGCCACAGCGTGACGCTTGTCGTGCTGGGGATGATGATCCTCTTTCTCGGCTGGTTCGGCTTCAACCCCGGCAGCACCCTGGCCGCGACGGAGCTGCGCATCTCGGTCATCGCCGTCAACACCTTCCTCGCCGGCGTCGCCGGCGGCCTCGCCGCCTACTACATCCGCTTCATCGAGACCGGCAAGGTCGACATCGCCGCGACGTGCTCCGGCATCATCGGCGGCCTGGTGGCGATCACGGCACCCTGCGCCTTCGTCGAGTCCTGGGCGGCGGTGGTCATCGGCGGCGTCGCCGGCCCGATCGTGGTCTACGGCGCCCGTTTCCTCGAGAGCGTCGTGAAGCTGGACGACCCGGTGTGGGCGGTGCCCTGCCACATGTTCTCCGGCCTCTGGGGCGTGCTCGCGGTCGGCATCTTCGCCGACGGCACCTACCTCGGGGTGTCGGGCCTGATCGACGGCAACAGCAGCCAGATCGTCTCGCAGCTGATCAGCATGGTCGCCGTCGTCAGCTGGACGGCGATAACCTCGGCGCTCATCTTCGGCGGCATCAAGATGACGATGGGCCTGCGGGTCTCTCACGAGGACGAGATCGCGGGCGTCGACGCCAGCGAGCACACGCAGATCGCCTACCCGGCGGACGAGCCGGTCATGGTCACGTAATCGACTGGAAGTAGGGAGGTTAGAGAAGATGGAGTTTATAGCTGTGGGAGCCTTCGCGGCGATGATCACGCTATTCGTCATCATCCCAACGAAGCTCCGCAAGTAGCGCAGCCCCCTCCACGCGCGGAGAGGACGGGCCCCCCGGCCCCGTCCTCTCCGCCGTCGTAATCGCCGCGGAGCGGAGGAGCTATGGAAGCGCAGTCCGACCTGCTGCTGGTGCTGGCGCTGATCCTGGTGGCGGGCAAGCTCGCCAGCCACCTGGGCCAGCGCGTCGGCCTGCCGACGGCGGTGGCGAAGATCTGCGTCGGCCTCGCCATCGGGCCGGCGGCGCTGGGCTTCGTCTCGGACGGCGGCACGCTGGAGGCGTTCTCGACCATCGGCGTCATCCTGCTGATGTTCCTGGCCGGCCTGGAGACGGACATGGCGACGATGCGCCGCGTGAGCCTGCCGGCCTTCGCCGTGGCCGTGGGCGGCGTGCTGCTGCCGTTCCTCGGCGGCGTCGGCATCGGCTACGCCTTCGGGCTCGAGGCGACGGAGACGCTGTTCCTGGGCGCGATCCTGACGGCGACGAGCGTCAGCATCTCGGCCCAGACGCTGCGCGAGCTGGGGCGGCTGCAGAGCCGGGCCGGCACGGCGATCCTGGCGGCGGCGGTCATCGACGACGTCCTGGGTATCGTTATCCTCGCCTTCGTGTTCTCGCTGACGGGAGACGGCGACCCCGTGGTCGCCATCGGGAAGATGCTGGCCTTCCTGCCGCTGGCGTACCTGGCGGGCCGCGCGATCAGCGGCGGGCTGGGGCCGCGCATACACGCCCACCTCTCGGAGGACGCGCAGCTGGCGGTGGCCATCGCCGCGGCGCTGGCGCTGGCCTGGGCGGCGGAGCACCTGGGCGGCGTCGCGGCCGTCACCGGCGCCTACATGGCCGGCCTGCTCATCGCCCAGACGCCGCTGGGCGAGCGCGTGACGCACGGCCTCAACTGGGTGGGCTACAGCTTCTTCGTGCCGCTGTTCTTCGTCGCCATCGGGCTGAAGGCGGACTTCGCCAGCCTGGGCGAGGCGCCGTGGCTGGTCGTCGCGCTCATCGGCGTCGCCGTCGCCAGCAAGGTCATCGGCTGCTATGCCGGCGCGCGTCTGGGGCGCTTCGGCCACGGCGAGTCGGTTACGGTGGGCATCGGCATGATGTCACGCGGCGAGGTGGCGCTGGTCATCGCCGCAGCGGGCCTGGACGCCGGCGTGGTAGAGGGCAGCATCTTCTCGGCCGCGGTCCTGATGACGCTGACGACGACGCTGCTGACGCCCATCCTGCTCAAGCTCTGGACGGGCCGGGAGGAAGAGCCGGAGGCGGCGCTGGCGCCTTTCGCGGCGGCGCTGCCGGCGCTCGACTCCTGAGTAGCCGGCGTCTAGCCGACGCCGATGTCCTGGTCCTTGTACTGCAGCTCGTAGAGGCGGAAGTAGGTGCCGCGGCGGGCCAGCAGCTCCTCGTGCGTGCCCTCCTCGACGATGCGGCCCTGGTGCAGGACGATGATCCGGTCGACGTAGCGGATCGTGTTCAGCCGGTGGGCGATGACGATGGCGGTGCGGCCCTGCATGACGCTGCGCATGCTGCGCTGCAGCGTCGCCTCCGTCTCCGGGTCGATGCTCGCCGTCGCCTCGTCCATGACGAGGACGATGGCGGGGTCGAAGGCGGCGACGCGGGCCAGCGCTATCAGCTGCTTCTGGCCGGTCGATAGGTTGGCGCCGCGCTCGGCCAGGAGGCTGTCGTAGCCGTCGCGCATGCGGCCGATGAAGCCGTCGGCGCCGACGGTGCGCGCCGCCGTCTCCACCTGCGCCGGCGTGATCGACTCGTCGCGCATGCGGATGTTCTCGCGCAGGCTGTCCGTGAAGATGAAGGGGTCCTGGAGGACGAGGCCGACCTGGCGCCGCAGCTCACGCTGGCGCAGGCGGCGCACGGGCACGCCGTCGACGAGGATCTCGCCGCGCTGGACGTCGTAGAAGCGGTTGAGCAGGTTCATCAGCGTCGACTTGCCGGCGCCCGTCGCGCCGACGACGGCGACGCGCTCGCCCGGCTGGATGAGGAAGGAGACGTCCTTCAGCACCCAGTTGCCCGGGTCGTAGGCGAACCAGACGTCGCGGAACTCGATGCGCCCCTCGATGCGCGGCAGAGCGACGGCGTCCGGGTCGTCGCGCACTCCTTCCGGCTCGTCCAGCACGCCGAAGATGCGCTCGCTGGAGGCCATGGCCTGCTGCAGGGTAGTAAAGCGCTCGGAGAGGTCGCGGATCGGCCAGTAGAAGCGCTGCATGTACTGGAGGAAGGCGATGAGCGTGCCCAGGGTTAGCGTCTCGTCCAGGACGCGGCCGCCGCCGTACCAGATGATCACGCCCGTCGTCACGGCGTTGAACAGCGTCACCGTCGGCTCGAACAGGGCGTAGAAGAAGACGGTGCGCAGGTTCGCGTCCAGCAAGCCCCTGCTGCGCTGGTCGAAGCGGGCGAGGTTCGCCCGCTGGCGGTTGAACAGCTGCACCACGGCCATGCCCGTGATGCACTCGTTCAGGTAGGCGTTGAGGCGGGCCAGCCAGGCCCGCTGGTCGCGGAAGGCGTCGCGCAGGATGAGCGCGAAGATGCGCACGACGTAGATCAGGGCCGGCAGCAGGACGACCATCGCCAGGGCGAGGCGCCAGTCGAGGAGGACGAGGACGCCGACGATTACGACGAGGGTGAGGACGTTGGTCACGGCCTCGACGACGCCCTGCGAGAGCACCTCTTCCAGCGTCGAGACGTCGTTGGTCAGGCGCGTGACCAGGCGGCCCACCGGGTTGCGGTCGAAGAAGGCGATGGACATGCGCTGCAGGTGGGCGAAGAGCTGCAGGCGTAGGTCCATCATCGCCCGCTGGCCGATGTAGGTCATGAGCACGGCCTGACCGAAGGAGAGGACGAAGACGGCGCCGAGGACGCCGAGGTAGAGGAGAACAAGCTCGCCGAGGCGGTCGTCGCGGCGCTGCTGGATCTGCCCGTCCACCGCCTCGCGCACGATGAGCGGCCCAACCGCGTTGAGCATCGCCGCGGCGATGACGAGGGCGAGCGTGAGGAAGAGGACGTTCAGGTAGGGGCGCAGGTAGCCGCCCAGCCGCCGGACGATGCGTCCGTCGTAGGGGCGCCCGAACTCCTCCTCTTCGAAGAAGTGCTCGCTCAAGCCGGCTCCCCCCTGGCGCCATCGCCGCTCGGCGCCGGCGTCTCTTCCTCGATCTGCTCGGCGAGAAGCTGGCGGCGGTAGAAGCGGGCGTAAACGCCGTCGCGGGCGATGAGCTCTTCGTGCGTCCCCACCTCGGCGACGCGGCCGTCGTCCAGGACGACGATGAAGTCGGCCGCGGCCACGGTCGACGTGCGGTGGGCGATGAGCACCGTCGTGCGCTCGCGCATGAAGTCGCGCAGGCGGGAGAGGATCGCCTCCTCCGTATGCGTGTCGACGTGGGCGAGGGCGTCGTCGAGGACGACGACGGGCGAGGCCTTGAGGAGGGCGCGGGCGAGGGCAGTGCGCTGCTTCTGGCCGCCGGAGAGTGTCAGGCCGCGCTCGCCGATGACCGTATCGAGGCCACCGGTGAGCTGCGGCAGGTCGTTCACCAGCTGCGAGGTCGCCACGGCGAAGTCGAGCTCGGCGGGCGTGGCGTCCTCGCGGGCGAGGGCGATGTTCTCGCGCAGGCTCTCGGAGAAGAGGAAGGTCTCCTGCGGCACGACGGCGACGAGGTCGCGCAGGTTAGCGAGGGACAGCCGGCGCACGTCGACGCCGTCCAGGAGCACCTGGCCCTGCGACGGGTCGTAGAGGCGGACGAGGAGGTTGACGAGGGTGGTCTTGCCGGCGCCCGTGCCGCCGACGATGGCGACGGTCCGGCCCGCCGGCACCTTGAGGCTGACGCCGCGCAGCACCGGGCTGCCGTCGTAGCCGAAGGTGACGTCGCGGAACTCGATCTCGCCGCGAGGCCGCTCGATGACGGCCGGCGTCGCCGGGTCGTCGATGCGCGGCGCGGCGGCGAAGACCTCGTTGACGCGGCGCAGGGAGGCGAGGCCCTGCTGGAACATCGTCGCCGTCCAGCCCAGCGAGACCAGCGGGTTGGTGAGGATAGCGAGATAGGCGCTGAACTGGACGAACTCGCCGACCGAGAGGCGGCCGGCGACGACGTCGCGGCCGCCGAACCAGAGGACGAGGGCGACGGAGGCGCCGGCCGCCAAGCTCAGCAGCGGCCAGAAGGAGCCCATCCAGTAAGCCCAGGCCATCGTGCGGCGCATGAGCTCCTGGTTGGCGCCCGTGAAGGCGGCCGACTCCGAGTCCTCCTGGGCGTAGGCCTTGATCGTCCGGATGCCCGAGATGTTCTCCTGCACCCGGTTCGAGATCTCGCCGAACTGGTCCTGCACCTCGCGATAGCGGCGCTCCATCGTGTCGCGGAAGCGGACCAGGAGGATGGCGATGGCGGGGAAGTAGCCGAGGGAGATGAGCGCCAGGCGGACGTCGATGGTGAGCATGAAGAGGAAGCCGGCCAGCATCATGGTGATGGCGCGGCTGATCTCGAGCGCGGAGGGGCCGGCCAGCTCGCGGACGCGCTGCATGTCGTTGCTGCAGCGGGCCATGAGGTCGCCGGTCTGGGCGCCGACGTAGTAGGACTGGTCGAGGCGCATGAGGTGGGCGACGAGGTCGTTGCGCATCTCGTACTCGACGTGGCGGGAGCCGCCGGAGATGAGGACGCGAGAGGCGAGGCGCAGCCCTCCCTCAAACAACGCGAGGACGAGGATCAGGCCGAAGTAGGCGGCGAGCCTGGCGCGCGTCGTGCCGGAGTCGATCGCGTCGATGGCGTCGCGGATGATGACGGGCGGCAGCATGACGACGACGGAGGCGCCGACCATGAAGACGAAGCCGAGCAGGTAGCGCCACTTGTAGCGCGCAAGGTAGTAGAGCAAGCGGTTGCGTCGCAGGGTGAAAGCCTCACTGAGCTAAACGCCGAAAGGCTGCGTCTCCGAGGAGGCGGCAGCCGGAGTGATGGCGCGGCCGGGCGATCAAGCTATGTTAGCCTAAGCGGCGCCGTCGTTCACCGCGTGCTTCCGCGGAGGCAGTGGGTCAGTTTGAGGACCGTTCGTCCTGAGCTTGTCGAAGGACGATGCGCTCGACGAGGAAACGTGGTTCGACAGGCTCACCACGAACGTGTGTCTGGCACCAGCCGTCTAGAGTGACGCACTACCTCCGCGGGGCGTCGCCGCCCTAGTCCCAGCCGGAGCGCGTGCCGTAGGGAAAGACGTTTAGCACCGCCTCGATGTGGTGGAAGCGACGGCTCTTTATCTTGAAGATCTCCGCCACCATCATGCTGTTCGGCTCGCGGTAGCGGGAGGTGAAGGCGGCGGCCGTCACCGGGCCGGGGTGGTCCCAGAAGAAAACGGCGAAGATGAGCCCCTTCTCCTCGTCGACGACGGGGAAGCGCCGCTCCCGCGCCGCCTCGATGTCGCGGAAGATGCCGGTGTTCACCTGGTCGACGACGCCCAGCTTCATCGTCTCGCTCTGGCCTTCCGTGTTGAGCACCGTCTGGACGCCGTTCTCGATGCGGATGCAGCCCGGCAGCGCCGGGATTATGTCGCCCTTGCCGGAGACCACGCCGTCGAAGTAGAGGTGGGCGAGGCGCACCATCTCGGCGCGGGGCGCGCGCTCGGCTGGCGCCAGCGTCTCCTGGAAGGCAGCCCGCGGCTGCAGGAGCTCGTCCGGGTTGAAGACGCGGAAGCGGCCGTCCGCCGGCTGGCGCGCCACCAGCGTCTCGACCTCGCTGATGACCGCTCGCCCTGAGCCTGCCTGCCCTGAGCCCGGTCGAAGGGTCGAAGGGTCCACCCTCAGGCGCAGCGAGAGGATCGCCGGCCGGTCCTCCTCCCGCACGACGGCGAAGCAGGCGATCTGGCCGGACGCGGGCTCGACGACGTCGACGAAGTGCGGTCGCGCCACCTCGAAGGGCGTCGCCGTGGCCCAGAGGCCCTTGCCCAAGGGCAGCGCCTGGCAGTTCTCCGTGAACCGGACGTTCGGCGACAGGGGCAGTCGCGACGGGTCGTTCCGGCCCAGGGCCTCCAGGTAGCGGTCGACGGCGCCGATCAGCTCCTCGCGCGTGCTCATGGCTGCTCCTCCTCGCGGGGATGTTAGCGGTGGGCAGGCGGGCCGGCAACCGCGCCGCCGCGCCGGGCCCTATGCATAAGGGCTGCGCGAGTGCCAATATAGACTCGTCCACGCTTTTCGAGTGACGGGGGAATAGCATGCCTGACCTGCCGAAGAGGACGCTGGGCCGCACCGGCCGGGAGGTGACGGCCCTCGGCTTCGGGGCGATGGAGCTGCGCGGCGCGCCCCGCGGCCCCGAGGTCTCCGAGGAAGAGGCCGACAAGCTCCTCAACGCCGTTCTCGACGCCGGCATCAGCTTCATCGACACGTCCATCGACTACGGCCAGAGCGAGGAGCGCATCGGCAAGTTCATCTCGCACAGGCGCACCGAGTACTTCCTCGCCTCGAAGTGCGGCTGCGTGCCGGACGCGCCCATGGGCTCCGATCACGTGCACACAGCCGAGAACATCCGCGCCGGCGTCGAGAACAGCCTGCGCCGCCTGCGCACGGACCACCTGGACCTGGTGCAGTTCCACCGCAGCCTGACGCAGAAGGAGCTCGAGGCGGACGGCGCCCTGCAGGAGCTGCTGAAGCTGCGCGAGGAGGGCAAGGTGCGCTTCCTCGGCGTCTCGGGGACGCTGCCCAACCTCGACGAGCAGATCGCCATGGGCGTCTTCGACGCCTTCCAGATACCGTACTCGGCGCTGCAGCGCGAGCACGAGGGCGTCATCGCCAGGGCGGCGGCGGCGGGCGCCGGCATCATCATCCGCGGCGGCGCCGCCCGCGGCGCCCCGACAGACTGGGATGGCAAGGTCTACTACATGGTGGCGCCGGACGAGCTGCGGCGGCGCTGGGAGCTGGCGCGCCTGGACGAGCTGCTGGGCGACATGAGCCGCATGGAGTTCACGCTGCGCTTCACGCTCTCGAACCCGGACCTGGACACGACCATCGTCGGCACGAAGGACGCGGGCCACCTGCGCGACAACGTCGCGGCGGCGCTGAAGGGCGCCCTGCCGGACGAACTCTACCAGGAGGCGAAGCGCCGCCTGGCGGAAGCGGGCTCGCGGCCGGCCTGATCTGGGAACGACGCCCCTTCGGGGACGCTTTGGGGGATGAGACGCCATGGCAGCACGCAGACAGACGCCGGATGAGGTGAAGGGCGGCGGCTACTCGATGACCGTGCGGGTCGAGTACACGGACTCGCCGGGCATGCTGGGCCGCGTAGCGTCGGCCATCGGCGGGGCCGGCGGCGACATCGGCGCCGTCGACCTGGTGGAGATCGGCCGAGACCGGATCACGCGCGACATCACCATCGGCGCGCGCGACCCGGATCACGCGCAGGCGATCATCGAGGCGCTGCGCCAGGCGGTGCCCGGCCTCGCCGTGCGCAGCGCCTCGGACCAGGTGTTCATCGCCCACGTCGGCGGCAAGATCGAGATCCGCAACAAGGTGCCGGTGACGACGCGCCAGGACCTCTCCACCGTCTACACGCCGGGCGTGGCGCGCGTCTGCCTGGCCATCGCCGCGGACCCGGAGGCCGTCTGGAACCTGACGACGAAGCGCAACACGGTGGCGGTGGTCACGGACGGCACAGCCGTTCTCGGCCTGGGCGACATCGGCCCGAAGGCAGCTCTGCCGGTGATGGAGGGCAAGGCGATGCTCTTCAAGGAGTTCGCCGGCGTCGACGCCTGGCCCATTTGCCTGGACACCAAGGACCCGGACGAGATCGTGCGCATCGTAAAGGCGCTGGCGCCGGGCTTCGGCGGCGTCAACCTGGAGGACATCTCCGCGCCGCGCTGCTTCGAGATCGAGCAGCGCCTGCGCGAGGAGGTGGACATCCCCGTCTTCCACGACGACCAGCACGGCACGGCTGTCGTCGTGCTGGCGGGGCTGCTCAACGCGCTGAGGATCGTCGGCAAGGAGATGAACGACCTGCGCGTCGCCATCGTCGGCGCGGGGGCGGCGGGCAACGCCTGCGCCAAGATGCTCCTCGCCGCCGGCTGCACGAGCATCGCCGTCTGCGACCGCCGCGGCATCCTCTACCCTGGGCGCGAGGGCATGGACCCCTTCAAGGCGGAGCTGGCGCGCCTGACGAACCCGGAGGGCGGCCCCGGCAGCCTGCACGACGCCATCGCCGGCGCCGACGTGTTCATCGGCGTCTCCGGCCCGGACATCGTCAGCGAGGACGACGTCCGCGAGATGCGCCCCGACCCCATCATCTTCGCGCTCTCGAACCCGAACCCGGAGATCAGGCAGGAGCTGGCCGTGAAGCACGCGCGCGTCGTCGCCACCGGCCGCTCCGACTACCCGAACCAGGTGAACAACGCCCTCTGCTTCCCCGGCCTCTTCCGCGGCGTCCTGGACGTGCGCGCCCGCACGATCAACGAGGAGATGAAGCTGGCGGCGGCCAAGGCCATCGCCGCGACGGTAGGCAAGAACGAGCTGTCGGAGGAGTACATCATCCCGAGCATCTTCAACCGCAACGTCGCGCGCAACGTGGCGCGGGAGGTGGCGCGCGCCGCCCAGCGCAGCGGCGTCGCCCGCCGCGTGAGCAGAAGCCGGGCGGCGTTCGCGTAGGCGTTCAGACGGGCCCTGCGGGATGAATCCCGCAGCTAGCCGATGAGTGGACACGAGGACGAACCGAGGATGAACTGAAGGCCGGACTTAAGTCTGGCCTTCTACCACCTGGCCTGGCGCACTTCGAGGCCGGGAATCCGTTCAAACTCGCGGACGTCGTGGGTGACCAGCGTGTACTGATGAGCCAGCGCTGTCGCCGCGATCATGAAGTCGTGGGCGCCAATGCGCTGACCCGAGGCGACGAGCTCTGCCCACAGGCGCGCGTGCACCTGGGCCACCGGCAGGTCGAATGGCAGGACGGGAAGCACAGCCAAGGCGGCATCTATGAACGTCTGCCTCTGCGTTCGCTGGCGGTCGGTCCGCGCTCGGTAGAGGCCGAAGAGAAGCTCCGAGACCGTCAGCGCTGATACGGCGCAGGGCTCGGCGTCATTCTCATTCAAGGCGCCGGGGGACAGGCCCCTGCGCTCGAGGTCGATCAAGACGGAGGAGTCAATCAGGAGTCCCACGATGGCGGCTCTGGCATGGGCCGATTCATCAGCCGGTGCGCTTCTTCCACGTCCTTCCAGAAGTCCGGGTCGGGCTTCGGGAGAGTCGGCCAAAGCTCAAGAAGCTCAGCCGCAGTTATCTGCTTCGTGGCGCCGGTGGATGGCCCGATCACCGCAATGATCTCCCCGTTGCGCTCGACTCGGAAGCGCTCACCCCGATAACGGACGCGGTTCAGAATGTCGGAGAGCCGCCGCGCCAGCTCGGTGGCAGTGATTCTCGTCTCCATGGAGCCATGATAATCAGATTATCTGATGAAGGGAAGGCCGCTACAATTGTCTCGTGACTCTCAACAAGCTGCGAGGACGCCTTCTCCTCTCCCTGGTTCTCGGCGCCGTCGTCTTCGTCGGCCTCAGCGCCTACGCCGATTTCAGCGACGTGGCGGACGGCTTCGGCCGCTTCCGGTGGCAGTTCCTGCCGCTGGTCCTCGGCCTGACGTTCCTCAACTACGTGCTGCGCTTCCTGAAGTGGCAGTTCTACCTGCGCACGATCGGCGTCGAAGGCTTCGCCCGCGGCGATAGCGCCCTCGTCTACTTCTCCGGGCTGGGCATGGTGGTGACGCCGGGCAAGGTGGGCGAGTGGCTGAAGTGCTACCTCCTGCGCGAGCTGCACGGCACGCCCTTCAGCCGCTCGGCGCCGATCATCATCGCGGAGCGGCTCACGGACAGCCTCGCCATCGTGCTACTGGGCGCCGCCGGCCTCATCGTCTTCGGCGACGCCTGGCCGGCCTTCGTCATCGTCGTCGTCGGCGCGGCGCTGGCGGTTGTCCTCGCGCGTCACCAGCCGCTGGCCTACTGGATCCTGCACCGGCTGGAGCGCCTGCCGCTGGTCTCGCGCTTTGCCCACCACGCGGAGGAGTTCTACGCCAGCAGCTACGCCCTGCTCTCGCCCTTCGCGCTGGGCTCGATGACGGTGCTGAGCTTCGTCTCCTGGGGCTTCGAGGTACTGGCCTTCTACTTTGTGCTGGTCGGGCTGGGCGTGGAGGGCGGCGGCGACCTGCTGCTGAAGGCCTCGTTCATCATGCCGGCGGCGACGCTGGCCAGCGCCCTGCTGCTGACGCCGGGCGGCCTGGGCGTGGCGGAGGGCGGCATCACCGGCCTCTCCCAGGTCTTGCTCGACCTGCCGAAAGGCGAGGCGGTGGTGGGCGCGCTGGTGATCCGCTTCGGCACGCTGTGGTTCGGCGTCATCGTCGGCGTCGTCGCCCTGGCCTTCGTGACGCGAAGGCTGGCCGGCCCTTCGACCCTTCGACCGGGCTCAGGGCAGGCGGGCTCAGGGCGAGCGGGAGAAGGAGCCGCTCATGGTGAGCTAGCCTGCCCTGAGGGAAGCCGAAGGGAACCACTCGCCTCGACGCGGGAGACGACGGGGCCATGACCGCCGTGCTGCGACGCCTGTTCCCCGCCGACCTCGCCGGCCGCGCGGCGACGCTCTCCCTCGTCGCCAACCTCGGCCTCATGGTGCTGAAGCTGAGCGTCGGCGTCATCACGGGCAGCGTCGCCGTGCTCTCGGACGGCGTCGACAGCGCCCAGGACGCGCTGGCGGCGGCCATCGCGCTGGTGAGCGTGCGCTTCGGCTCGCGGCCGCCGGACCTCTCCCATCCCTACGGCCACGGCCGCGCCGAGACGGTCGCGGCGACGCTGCAGGCGCTGTTCATCGCCGTCGGCGGCGCCTTCATCATCTTCCGCGCCGTCGACCGCCTCATCGACCCGCCGGCGTCCATCGGCACGAGCCTCGGCCTCGTCGCGATGGCGATCACGGCGGGCGTGAACCTCGTCGTCGGCCGCTACGCGACGCGCGTGGCGCGCATCACGGGCTCGCCGGCCATCGCCTCCGACGCGCGCCACCTGTGGACGAACGTCGTCCAGGCCGCGGCCGTGCTCCTCGGCCTGGCGCTCGTCGCGCTCACGGGCGAGTTCGCCTTCGACGCCATCGCCGCCCTCGCCCTGGGCGTCTACCTGGGCTGGACGGCGACGGCGATCCTCCTCGCGGCGGTGGGTGATGTGCTGGACACGAGCCTGTCGGAGGAGGAGGTCCACTTCGTCGAGGAGGCGATCCTGGCGGAGCGGGGCGAGATCGCCGGCTACCACCGCCTGCGCACGCGGCGCTCCGGCCAGCGCCGCAACGTCGACTTCCACCTCATCCTGCCGCCGGCCCTCACCGTCGCCGAGGCGCACGTCATCACCGACCGCATCGAGGGCCGGATCCAGTCGCGCTGGCCGGGGAGCGCGGTCACGATCCACATCGAGCCGTCGGACGGCCGCTTCCGCGGGCCCATGGATGTGCGCGCTCCCTCGCGGGGCCGTGAAGGCGAGGAGGCGGAGGGGCCGCTCAGGCGTCGGCTATAATCCGACTCGAAGGCGCAAACCCCATCAGATGAAGCGACGTTACAAGCGCATTGTCGCCAAGTTCGGCACCAACCTGCTGACGGCCGGCGAGCAGCTGGACCTGGCGCAGATGAAGGCGCTCGTCGACCAGGTGGCGGCGCTGCGCCGCGACGGCGTCGAGGCGATCGTCGTCACGTCCGGCGCCGTGGCGGCGGGCCGCTCGCGCCTGGGCGTCACGCGTTCGCGGCGGGACATTCCCTTCCGACAGGTGCTGGCCGCCGTCGGCCAGGGTCAGCTGATGCAGGCCTACGACCGCCTGTTCGGCGAGCACGGCATCGCTGTGGCGCAGACGCTGCTCACTCGCCGCGACCTGTCCGACCGCCTGAGCTACCTGAACGCGCGCAACACGCTGCTCGCCCTGCTGCAGTACGGCGTCGTGCCCATCGTCAACGAGAACGACGCCGTCGCCGTCGAAGAGCTGGCGGAGAGCCGCATCGGCGAGAACGATACGCTGGCGGCGCTGACCGCCAACCTGGTCGACGCCGACCTGCTCGTCCTCCTGATGACGCGCGAGGGCCTCTACACGGCGGATCCGCAGCAGGACCCTTCGGCGACGCTGGTGCGACGCGTGGAGAGGATCGACGCGACGATCGAGGCCTACGCGGGCGGCAGTGAGGCGCAAGGCACGGGCGGCATGGTGACGAAGCTGCAGGCGGCCCGCCTGGCGACCGCGGGGGGGACGGAGGTGGTCTTCGCCGGCGGCCGCGAGCCGGACGTGCTCCTGCGCCTGGCGCGCGGCGAGGCGGTGGGCACCTTCTTCCCGGCCACGGCGGACCGGCTGGAGAGCCGCAAGCGCTGGATCCTCTCCGGCCTCGCCATCCGCGGCAGCATCGTCATCGACGAGGGGGCGGCGCGCGCCCTGCGCGAGCGCAAGACGAGCCTGCTGCCGGCGGGCGTCAAGGACGTCTGCGGCAGCTTCGAGCGGGGGGAGACGGTGGAGATCGCGACGGCCGGCGAGGAGCGCGTCGGCTGCGGCATCACGAACTACGGCTCGGAGGAGATGCTGGCCATCCGCGGCGCGAAGTCGTCGCAGATCGCGTCGATCCTCGGCTACGACTATGGAGCGGAGGCCGTCCACCGCGATAACCTGGTCCTGGTGTAGGTCGAGATGGACATAGACCCAACGCTACTCGCACAGGCGCAGGTGGCGAAGGCGGCCTCCCGCAGGCTCGCCGGCCTCTCGACGCTGGTGAAGAACCGCGCCCTGGAGGCGATCGCCGACAGCCTCCTCGCCCGTCAGGACGAGGTCCTCGCCGCCAACGCCCAGGACGTCGAGCGCGCCCGCGACGCCGGCCTCGCCGACGCGCCGCTGAACCGGCTACGTCTGACGCCGGAGAAGATCGCCGGCATCGCCGCCGACGTGCGCAACGTGGCGCTCCTGGCAGACCCGGTGGGTGAGGTGATCGACGGCCGGCGCCTGCCCAACGGCCTCCAGGTCAGCCGCCGGCGCGTGCCGCTGGGCGTCCTCGCCGCCGTCTTCGAGAGCCGGCCCAACGTCACCATCGACATCGCCTCGCTCTGCCTCAAGTCGGGCAACGCCTGTCTGCTGCGCGGCGGCAGCGAGGCCATCCGCTCCAACACCGTCCTGGCGCGCATCGCCCGCGAGGCGGAAACGGACGCCGGCGTGCCGGAGGGCGCGCTTCAGCTCGTCGAGAAGACGGACCGCGCCCTCGTCGGCCAGCTGCTGACCCTGCGCGAGTACATCGACATCGTCGTGCCGCGCGGCGGCGCTGAGCTCATCCGCTTCGTGGTCGAGAACGCGCGCATGCCGGTGCTCACGGGCGGAGTCGGCGTCTGCCACACCTACGTCGACGCCGCGGCCGACCTCGACAAGGCTCTGAACATCGCCGTGAACGCCAAGACGCGCAACTGGTCGATCTGCAACGCCCTGGATACGCTCCTCGTCCACGCCGGCGTCGCGGCGGGCTTCCTGCCGCGCATCGGCCGCGCCTGGGCGGAGAAGGGCGTGGAGCTGCGCTGCGACGAGCGCTCGCTGGCCTTCCTGGGGAGCAGCGGCGACGGCGTCAGGGCCATGCCGGCGGCGGCGGACGACTTCGGCCGCGAGTTCCTGGCGCCGGTGGCGGCCGTGCGCGTCGTTGACTCCCTGGACGAGGCGCTGGAGCACATCGCGCGCTACGGGACGGGCCACTCGGACGCCATCGTCACGGAGGACTTCAGCGCCGCGCGCCGCTTCACGGACGAGGTCGACACGGCCGTGGTCTACGTCAACGCCTCGACGCAGTTCACGGACGGCGCCCAGTTCGGCCTCGGCGCCGAGATCATCGACTCGACGCAGAAGACCATCGCCCGCGGGCCGGTGGGCCTGCGCGAGATCACGACCTACAAGTGGATCGTCCAGGGCGACGGCCAGGTGCGGCCGTAGTAAGAGGACGCTCCTCTGCCGCGGATCTCTTACTTCTACGGCATTGTGATCCGCATGTACTACAATGAGCATGACCCGCCGCACTTCCACGCCGTTTACGGCGGCCAAAGGGCCTCGATCCTGATCGAATCCCTGGAAGTGAGCAGTGGTCGGCTGCCAAGAAGAGCGCATGTCCTGGTGGTTGAGTGGGCCGCGATGCACAAGGCGGAGCTCCTGGAGAACTGGCAGCTGGCCAGAGAGCACGTCGAGCCCAAAAGAATCGAGCCGCTCGAATGAGGAAAGCGGAAACAGTACCCGTCGTCACAGACGTGCGCGTAATCGAGCCTTACACGCTGGTCGTGCGTTTCGATGATGGCGTTTGCAGACGGGTCGACCTCGCCAACGAGCTTTGGGGTCCTGTGTTCGAGCCGCTGCGTGACCCTGCCTTCTTTGCCAAAGCCTTCGTCGACCACGAGGCTGGCACCGTCGCGTGGCCGAACGGGGCCGATCTGGCCCCCGAGTTCCTCCACGAGGCCGGGGAAGGAGACTAACTGGGAGCCATGGCCACTTACCACTTCGAGCGCGAGACACGGACGCCCCACTCGGAGGCGTTCGTCATCGAGGCCGACGGCGACGAGGTAGGCCGCGTCGACCTCCACTACGCCGCGAGCACCGCCTACGCGACCCTCTGCGTCCCGGCCGAGTTCGACGACGACGCCATCGAGGAGCTGATCAGGGAGATCGACGAGCGGCTGGTGATGAGCTGGGAGCCGCTGCGGGACGACTTCATCGTCACCGTCTGGGCCGGCCGCGAGGTCGGCGTCTTCTCGGAGACCGGCGAGGAGGACGAAGAGGACGAGGAAGACATCGAGGGCGGCAACGGCAACAGATAAGGCCACTAGCGTGGCGGCATCGCGCTGCCGCCGGCCACGAGGCGCGCCGGTGTTTCGACGAAGCGTAGGAGTCCCAGGACACGACCAAGATGATCGTCCTGGGTTCCAGCTCGGCACCTCATCGAGCGCACCGGCGAGGAAGTGCAGAAGCTGACGGGGAGTCTGAGGGGGTGTCCCGTCAGGGACTTCCCTCCTTAGATAGGGGGGTGGGGGAGGAGCAGCGCGACGCGATGCGTAGCAAGCGTGGCACGTTGAAGACGAGCTCCTTCGAACATCGTCCTCACCCGCCAAGAATCACTGTGGTGGAGCACTAGGACTCACCGAGCCTCTGTAACTCAACCAGCCACATTGTGTTCCTGTCATCTCGATGGCGTTGCCGTCAGCCGCCGCCGCTGCTGCCGCCGCCGATCGGCCGCGGCGTCTCGACGAGGAAGGACACCGCCACCTCCACGCCCGCGCCTCGCGCGACGAGGTCGTAGCGGCCCGTCGGCAGCGTCTTGCCGTCCGGCGTCCTCTCCAAGCGGAAGCGCGCCGCGAAGGAGCCGTCGCTGGCGGCGGTGACGCGGGCATAGGGCGCCGCGCCCTGGGCGGAGTCGCGCGCCGTCAGGAGCACCTCGGCGCCGGCGGGCCAGCCGCGGCCGCTGACGCCGACATCGGTGCCGGGCGGGCCGCTGCGCGGGTCGATCTGCAGGCTGGGTCCGCCCGCCGAAAGGGGCGTGCTGGTCGCGAGAGGCGCTGGCGTCGGCGAGGACGGCGAACCGTAGCTACCGCTGTTACCGCTGCAGGCGACCGCGCCCAGGAGTAGCAGCGCCGCGACGAGGACGCTTCGCTTCACCACGACTCGATCTTAGCAAGCAGGGCGTCCCAGACCTGGGTGCGCTGGTCTTCCGAGATGAGGGGGCTGAGGAACTGCAGCCGGTCGGCGACGAAGGCGAGGGCTGACTCGCGGTCGACCACGTCGTCGCTGGCTGCCGCCTCGGCGAGGAGGCCGTCGACAAGCATAGGCAAGCGGTCGGCCGCTGTCCGGCGGACCTCCTCGGCGCCGGCGGAGCGCAGGCTTCTATCGCCCAAGAGACGGGCGATCTGGGCCAGGGCTTCCGGGTCTTCGGCCATCTTCTTGCCCTCGCGCGATGACGAGGGTGCTCAACTCAGGCGCCGACGGAGACCAGCCGGTGAGGGGTTATGACCTGTCTGCCCTTACCCTCGCCCGGCGGCTGGGCGCTCAGCCCAGGCGTTGGAGGATCGGCCGGCGAGGCCTGACTAGGGAGTTCTCGTGACGCCCCGGACCTTGTTGTAGCAGGAGCTGCAGTAGACCGGGCGGTCGCCGCGCGGGATGAACGGGACCTCGGTCATTACGCCGCACTCGGCGCAGGCGGCCGGGTGCATCTGGCGCGGCGTCTTGCCGCCAAAGCTGGCGAAGACGCCGTAGCGGACGTAGCCGTCCTCCGGCTCCACCGCCCGCGCCGTGCGTCGCGCCGTGCGACAGCGGGGGCAGCGGGCAGGCTCGTTCTGCAGCCCCTTGGCTGCGTAGAACTCCTGCTCGCCGGCGGTGAAGACGAAGCCGTTGCCACAGTCCTTGCAGATGATTTCCTTGTCAACGTAGGCCAATTGCGCTGCAACCTCCTTGGTTCAGGCCGGGGAAAACCGTGCGAATCTTAAGTACTGGGAAGCGCTTAGGGCAAGCATCAGCAGCCTAGAGGGCGGCTCCGCGCTCCCGTTCAAGTGACTTTCGGCAGAAATTGGAAGCTAGAATAGTGCCACTATGCCTGAAGTGCCCGACCTGGAAGCGATCCGCTCCTTCTTCAACCGGCAGATCGTCGGCCAGAGCATTACCAGTGTCGAGATCCCCATCCCTGTACCAATCAGAGTACCACGAGACGACTTCGTCCGTCTCCTCACCGGCGACACCTTCGGCGAGGTGCGGCGCTACGGCAAGTTCCTCCTCTTCGCCCTGGCCAGCGGCCGCCTGCTGGTGATCAACCCGATGCTCACTGGCCGCTTTGCTTACGTCCAGCCGCCGGCGCGCAAGCGCTCGCGCACCTGCCTCATCATCGGCCTCGACTCCGGCAACGAGATCCGCTACGCCGATCTCCGCCTGATGGGACGCATCTACCTGACGACGCCGGAGGGGCTGCAGACGCTGCCCCAGTTCCCGGAGATGGGCCCAGACGTCCTCTCGCCCGAGCTGACGGAGGCGGCCTTCAGGCAGCGCCTGCTGCACCATCGCGGCCAGATCAAGAGCATCCTCACCAACCACCGCTTCGTCGCCGGCATCGGCAACGCCTACTCGGACGAGATCCTCTGGGAGGCGCGCATCCACCCCTACCGCAAGCGCACGCAGCTCTCGGACGAGGAGATGAGCGCCCTGTACCGCGCCACGCACTCGGTCATCGACTGGGCGACGGCCATCGTCAGCGAGAAGATGCGAGACTCCATCGACTACGCGGAGTGGCGAGACCACCTGCGCGTGCACCGGCGGGGCGGCGAGCCGTGCCCGCGCTGCGGCGCGACGATCAGCGAGATCACGGCCGGCCAGCGCGTGACGAGCTTCTGCCGCCGCTGCCAGCCTTGAACGCCTCGAACATTCGTTGGGCAGGTTTAGAAGCCGCTGATCGCCGTCTTGAACTCCGCCGGCAGGATGTGCTTCAGCACCGGCAGGAAGTCGAGGAAGAAGGGAGACAAGGCAGAGTCGTTGATGGCTCCCTCCAGGCCGAGAGAGGTGAACGTTATCGCGACGACGAGCCCCATTTCGACGAAGACGAAGGACTTCACCATGCCGATGACGGCGCCGGCGATGGAGTCGAAGATGCCCAGCAGGAGCAGCGACGCCGCCTGCCGGAGGAAGAGGGCCGCCAGCTGGCTCGCCAGCACGGTCGCGCCGAAGATGGTGCCGAAGGCGATGATACGCGCCGTCTCCACGTCGTCCACCGCGACCTTGATGTCCTCCGCCAGGTCTTCGTAGAAAAGGCCGGCGAGGGCGACGGCGAAGACGGCGCCGACGATCGTGACGATCTCTCGGATGGCGCCGGCATGAAAGGCGGCGTAGGTGAACCAGGCGAAGGTAGCGAGGATTACGACGTCGACCCAGTTCAAGGACGGGACCCCTTAGCTTACGCTGATACTGTCTTATCGACCGCGCGCCGCGTCCCGTGCATGCCGCGTCGCCAAGCCGGCCCCCGCCCTGGCGCGACGAGTGTAGCACACCTGTCGAAGGGCAGGTGGCTCGGCCGCGAGCTGCCGATGCTATAATCCGTCCACAAACCGCCGCGGGGGACGACCGTCAACGAGAAGCTGAAAACCCTCCTCGAGGCCGTCGCCAGCCGCTCGCTGAGCGTCGAAGCCGCCCTCGAAGAGCTGCGCCACCTTCCCTACGAGGATCTTGGCTTCGCCAAGCTCGACCACCACCGCGGCCTGCGCGACGCCCTGCCGGAGGTCGTCCTCGGCCAGGGGAAGACGCCGGCCCAGGTCGCCGCCATCGGCGAGCGCCTGGTGGCGCAGGCGGGCCGGCTGCTGGTCACGCGCCTGGAGCGCGACGGCTTTCGCGCCCTGCAGCGCGCCGTGCCGGACGCCGAGTATCACGAGCTGGCGCGGGTCGCCATCGTCGACCGGGCGCCGCCGCAGCCGCTGCTTCCGGGCGTGGCCATTGTCTGCGCCGGCACCTCCGATCTGCCCGTCGCTGAGGAGGCGGCGCTGACGGCGCGCATGCTCGGCAGCGAGGCACCGGTCGTCAGCGACGTCGGCGTCGCCGGCATCCACCGCCTCTTCGACCACCTGAAGCGGCTGCTGGAGGCGAACGTGCTGGTCGTCGTCGCCGGGATGGAGGGGGCGCTGCCCAGCGTCGTTGCCGGGCTGGTGGCGGCGCCGGTCATCGCCGTGCCGACTTCCGTGGGCTACGGCGCCAGCTTCGGCGGCCTGGCGCCCCTGCTGGCGATGCTGAACAGCTGCGCCGCCGGCGTCTCCGTCGTGAACATCGATAACGGCTACGGCGCCGGCTACCTGGCCGGCGTGATCAACGCCCTCGCCCACCGCGCGCGGCCGGACTAGGGGCACCGGTTGATCGGTCATTGCGAGCCCTTCGACATGGCTCAGGACAGGCTTCGCGAAGCAATCCCACGAGCATCCTTAGACGAGACTCGTGAGATTGCTTCGGCCCCGCCTGGGCGGGGCCTCGCAAATACGGTAGCCCTGAGCAGATGACGCGCCTCGCCTACTTCGACTGCTTCGCCGGCGCCAGCGGCGACATGATCCTCGGCGCGCTGGTGGACGCCGGCCTGGCGCTGGAGGCGCTGCGGGCGGAGGTGAGCAGGCTGGCGCTGCCGGAGGGCGCCTTCGCCATCGTGGCGACGCGCGTCAAGCGCGCCGGCTTCGCCGCGACGAAGGTCGACGTCGACGTGCGGGAGCCGCCGCGCCACCGCTCGCTGGCCGAGGTGCTGGACGTCATCCAGCGCTCCCAGCTGCCGGAGGCCGACCGCGAGCGCGCCGGCGCCGTCTTTCGCGCCCTGGGCGAGGCGGAGGCGCGCGCGCACGGCGAGAGCCTCGATGAGGTCACCCTGCACGAGGTGGGCGCCGTCGACGCGATGGTCGACGTGGTTGGCGCTGTCGCCGGGCTGCGCCTCTTGGGCGTCGAGGCCGTCTACGTCTCGCCGCTGCCGCTCGGACGCGGCGAGGCGAAGGGACAGCACGGCGCGCTGCCCCTACCCGCGCCGGCGACCCTCGCCCTCGTGGCGCGCGCCAAGGCGCCGGTCGTCGAGGGCGAAGGGCCGCGCGGCGAGCTGCTGACGCCGACAGCCGCCGCCATCCTGACGACGCTCGGCCGCTTCCAGCGGCCGGCGATGCGCGTCGAGGCCGTGGGCTGCGGCGCCGGCAGCCGCGACCCGGCCGACCGCCCGAACCTGCTGCGCGTCTGGCTGGGCGAGGCCGAGGTCGCCGAGCGGCGCATGCGCCTCATCGAGACGAACATCGACGACATGAGCCCGGAGCTGCTGGGCTACGTGCAGGAGTCGCTCCTCGCCGCCGGCGCCGCCGACGTCTGGTTCACCTCGATCCAGATGAAGAAGGGCCGGCCGGCCGTGATGGTCTCGCTGCTCTGCCAGGACGCGCTCGAAGCAGGGCTGGTGCGCATCCTCCTGCGCGAGACGAGCACGCTCGGCGTCCGCGTGCGCGACGTGGGCCGCTACGAGGCGGAGCGGGAGGTCTTCGAGTTCGAGTCCAGCCTCGGTCCGGCGGCGGCGAAGGTGAAGCGCCTGCCGGGCGAGGCGCCAACCGTCGCGCCCGAGTACGAGCTCTGCCGGCGCATCGCCCAGGAGCGCGGGCTGCCGCTGGCGGAGGTCTACCGCGTCGTCGCGGCGGAGGCGGAGGCGCTGCTGCGGCGCCGCACCTGACGGCCGCGGCAGTGGGTCAGTTTGAGCACCGTTCGTCCTGAGCTTGTCGAAGGACGATCCGCTCGACGAGGAAGCGTGGTTCGA
>Ga0209108_10000194_pt1 | contig 32215 bp, 30 predicted proteins | sample Rifsed10ft1_FD_184003 | JGI IMG/M metagenome (GOLD analysis project Ga0209108, IMG submission 184003) | Soil microbial communities from Rifle, Colorado, USA - sediment 10ft 1 (version 2) | ecosystem: Environmental > Terrestrial > Deep subsurface > Rock core/Sediment | place: Rifle, Colorado...
CGAGATCGTGCTTCTCGGCACCGGCGCCATGCTGCGTTTCCCAGAGCCCGCGCTCACGCGCCCGCTTGCACACGCCGGCGTCGGTCTCGAGGTCATGGATACCCGTGCCGCGTGCCGCACCTTTAATATTCTGACGAGTGAAGGCCGCCGCGTGCTTGCTGCCGTCTTCATCGAATAGACCGGCCTGCTTCGCAGCCGGGCCCAACCATACACTCAGAGGTCGGCGAGCGTTTTCAGGTGCGCCACCACGCTGCGGCCCAGCGCATGCAGCGCGTAGCCGCCCTCGAGCACCGACACGATCCTCCCCTGCGCATATTTGTCCGCAACCGCCCGGATGACTTGCGTAACCCAGGCGTAATCGGCCTCTGTCAGGTTCAGCATCGCGAGATCGTCCTCGCGGTGCGCGTCAAAGCCCGCCGATACGAAGACCATCTCGGGCGCGAATGCCTGCAGCGCCGGCGCCCAATGGTTCTCGACCGCCGCGCGGAACTCGCGGCTCCCGCTGTACGCAGCGAGAGGAATATTGACCATCCGCTCGGAGCGCCCTTCGATGCCGCTGTAAGGATAGAAAGGGTGCTGAAAGGTCGAAACCATCAACACCCGCGGATCGTCGCGAAAGATATCCTCGGTGCCATTGCCATGGTGGACGTCGAAATCGACAATCGCTACTCGTTTCAGACCGTGATGGTCGAGCGCATGGGCGGCCGCGGCGGCGGCGTTGTTGAACAGGCAAAAACCCATCGCGCGTTCGCGTTCCGCGTGGTGTCCGGGCGGCCTCACGTTGCAGAATGCGGCACGTACCCGGCCCTCCATCACCATGTCGGTCGCAAGTATCGCGGCGCCCGCCGCCCGCAACGCCGCGGAGAACGTGTGAGGATTCATCGCCGTATCGGGATCGAGATGCACCAGGCCCGTTTGTGGCACTGCGTTCTCGATTGCGGCAATATGGCGAACGCTGTGAATCCGCGCGAGACACGAATGCGTTGCCAGTGGGGCGTCAACGTGCAGCAGGAAACTGCTGATTCCCGATGCGATGAGCTGATCCTGCACCGAGTGCAGCCGCGCAGGCTGCTCGGGATGATGCGCGCCCATGTCGTGCAGCAGGCAATCCGGGTGCGTGAGGAACGCGACCGTCACGGTGATCCCGCTACAATCCGAATTGTGGCGGAACGTTGGACGATCGAGTCACGACTGCACATCAAGAAGAGACTACGCCTTTCTCATTCAATATGGCAAACTCCATCAGGTGATGGCAGAGGATCATGCCCAATCAGATTGACACAGTCGCCGCCGCGGTCGGCCGCATCATTCTCGGGAAGGAGCACCAGATCCGGCTCGCGCTGGCGTGCCTGCTCGCCCGCGGCCACCTCCTGATCGAGGACATTCCGGGTGTCGGCAAGACCACGCTCGCGCACGCGCTCGCCTCATCGCTCGGCCTCGGTTTTCAGCGTATCCAGTTCACCAGCGACATGCTCCCGGCCGACATTCTGGGCGTGTCGGTGTACAACCGGGACACCGGCGGCTTCCAGTTCCATCCCGGACCGGTATTCACCCAGGTGGTGCTCGCCGACGAAGTGAACCGGGCCACCCCCAAGGCGCAGAGCGCGCTGCTGGAGGCGATGGAGGAACAGCAGGTCACCATCGAGGGCGAGACGCGCCGGCTCCCGGACCCGTTTTTCGTGATCGCCACGCAGAATCCCTCATACCTGATCGGCACCTTTCCGCTGCCGGAATCGCAACTGGATCGCTTTCTCATGCGCATCGAGCTCGGCTATCCCGATTCCGATGCGGAACGTGCGCTCCTGCAAGGCGAGGACCGCCGTGACCTCCTGACGCAACTCAAGCCGTGCATGGAATCCCGAACGCTGATCGAGCTGCAGCGCGCGGCGCAGCAGGTGTACACGGCGGGTGCGCTGCTCGATTACGTGCAGGCGCTGGTGGGTCATACCCGGCAGTCGGCGGAATTTGTCCATGGCCTGTCGCCCAGGGCCGCGCTCGCTGTGCTTCACGCAGCCCGCGCGTGGGCGCTGATGGAGGATCGCAATCATGTGCTGCCCGAGGATGTGCAGGCGGTACTGCCGGGCGTGGTGGGTCACCGGCTGGCGCTTGCCGGCGAGACCGGCCGCGTCAACGGGGCCGACGTGGCTGGGCAGTTGATCAAGCAGGTGCCTATCCCGTAAGAAGCAAGGAATGAGGAGTGAGGATTGAGTAATCGAGATCCGCTCGCTTCATGCCGATTGAGGGCGTGCGCCTGGGCTTCTCCCTCGATCCTCGATCCTCGATCCTCAATCCTGCCCTGAGATGTACGCAGCGCTCAAGAACCAACTCTACCATTGGATTTTCCAGCCGCGCGGCCCGGAGGGAGGCACGATAGTCCTGGTCCAGCGCCGCGTCTTCATCCTGCCCACACGGCAGGGAATCGTATTCGCACTCACGTTGCTGTTGATGTTGGTCGGGTCGATCAACTATGGCTTGAGCCTCGGTTTCGTCCTGACCTTCCTGCTGGCCGGGCTGGGAATTACAGCCATGCTGCACACCTTTCGCAATCTCGCCCACATGCGGGTCGCGCCGGGGCGGGTACAGGCGGTTTTCGCTGGAGAGCATGCGCGCTTCACCGTGCGGCTGGAAAACCCGGGAGCCACCGACCGCTACGAAATCGGGCTGACCCGTGACCGCAATGCTGCGGACTTTCACGATATCCCGGCGCAGCACCAGGTCCTCGCGGGCGTCGACGTTCCGGCGCCGCGCCGCGGCCCCCTGCGGCCGGGGCGCTTGACACTTTTCACACGTTACCCGCTTGGGCTGTTTCATGCCTGGTCGTATCTTGATCTCGACGTGCAGTGCGTGGTCTACCCGCGCCCGGCGCGGCCCGGCGCCCTCCCGCCGCAGGTATCCTCGGAAGGCAGCGGCGCGCTCCACGGACAGGGACAGGAGGATTTCTCCGGCCTGCGCCAGTACCACCCCGGGGACTCGCCGCGGCACATCGCCTGGAAGGCAGCCGCACGCGATCAGGGTCTGCTCACGAAACAGTTCAGCGGACGCGCCGACGCGGAACTCTGGCTCGACTGGCAGCAGCTGCCCGCCACCATGGATGTCGAAGCAAGGCTGTCGCAGCTCACGCGTTGGGTCATCGACGCGCAGGCCTCCAGCGTATCTTATGGCTTGCGCCTGCCGGGCATGACGCTGCCGGTGGCAACAGGTGAAGCGCACCGCGAGCGCTGCCTCGAGGCGCTCGCGCTGTTCGATGTACGGGTGCTCGACCGGGATGGATCCCAGGCTCCATCTGCGTAGCACGCTGTGGCTCACCGGCGCGCTGCTGCTTGTCGCCGCGCCGCACGTCGACCGCCTGCCGTGGTGGATCATCACCCTCGCGCTGATGCTCGTCGCCTGGCGCGTCTATCTGGGCAAAATGCGGCTCGAACTCCCGCGCAAGTGGCTGCTGCTCGCGATCGTCGCTGGAACCGTCACCGGCGTATACCTCAACTACCGCACGATTTTCGGGCGAGATGCCGGGATCGCCCTGCTGATGGTAATGCTCGCGCTGAAACTGCTCGAGACACGCACGCGCCGGGATGGCATGTTGCTGTGCTTTCTCGGCTACTTCCTGGTGATCACCAACTTCCTGCACTCGCAGACGATTCCCACTGCGCTTTATATGTTGGTGTGCGTGTGGCTTATCACCGCCGGCATGGTCCACCTGCAGCACGGGCACTCGGATGCGGGTTACCGGGTGCCGTTGCGCGCAGCAGGTCTCATGCTGGCGCAGTCGGCCCCACTGATGCTGGTGCTGTTTCTCCTCTTTCCGCGGATTCAGGGACCGCTGTGGGGGCTGCCGCACGATGCATATTCAGCGCTGAGCGGACTCTCCGAAACCATGTCCCCGGGAAGCTTCACCAACCTCACCCTGTCCGATGCGGTCGCGTTCCGCGTGGAGTTCAAGGAACAGGCGCCGCCACCGCGCGACCTTTACTGGCGCGGCCCGGTGATGTGGGACTTCGACGGCTACTCCTGGTCCGCGCCGCCCTATCAGTACGCGAGCCAGCTGCGCTACAATGCCCAGCTGCCGGGGATCGAATACAGCGTCACCCTGGAACCGCACAACAATCGCTGGCTGCTCGCACTCGACCTTCCCGCCAGAGTGCCGCCCGGCGCGATTCCCACCACCGATTTTCAGTTGCGTTCCGCGGCGCCCGTCACCACCCGCGTGCGCTACGACATGCAGTCATTTCTCAAAGTCGAGTTCGGCCTTGCCGAGAGCAGGCAGGCGATGCGCCGGGCGTTGAGACTGCCGGCAGGATTCAATCCCCGCACCGCCGAGTTCGCGCGGGCGTTGCGCAAGAAATTCGCCGGCGACAGGGCCCTGATGAACGCGGTGCTGGCAATGTTCCGCGACGAGGCTTACTTCTATACGCTTTCGCCCCCGCAACTCGGCGATCACCCGGTGGACGATTTCCTGTTCCGGACACGCCGCGGTTTCTGCGAGCATTACGCCTCGGCCTTCGCGGTGCTGATGCGCGCAGCCGGCATCCCCGCGCGCATCGTGACGGGCTACCTTGGCGGCGAGCTCAACCCGCTTGGCAACTACATGATCGTGCGGCAATCCGACGCGCACGCGTGGACCGAGGTGTGGTTTCCCGACGCAGGCTGGATCCGGGTGGACCCCACGGCAGCCGTGTCTCCGTTGCGGGTAGAGTCGGGCATCGCAGCGGCGCTGCCGCGCACCGATCCGCTGCCGCTATTGGCGCGCGGCGACTACCCGTGGCTGCGCCAGTTGCGGCTCACCTGGGATTCGGCCGCGAACAGCTGGAACCAATGGGTGCTGGGCTACAACCCCGAGCGCCAACGCAGCCTGATGACGCGGATCGGAATCGACAGGAGCACGTGGGAGTCGCTGGCGCTCCTGCTGGTGATCGCGACCCTGACCGTCACCGTGATCCTGTTCCTCCTCATGGCCCGCCGCTCGCGCGCGGCAATGGATCCTGTGAAGCGCGCATACCTGCTCTTCTGCCGCAAGCTGGCAGGCGCCGGCTTGCCGCGTGCGCCTTCGGAAGGTCCGGCCGCCTACGCCGCACGCCTCGCCGCCGCCCGCCCCGATCTGCAGACGGCGGTCGGCGCCATCACGCGCCTTTATATCGTGCTCCGTTACGGAGTGGCGCCCGGCCCGGCCGCCTGGCGCGAGTTCGAGGAGCGCGTGAAACACTTCAGCGCGGCGACGCGCTAGACCGGGCGGTCGGGGAGCAGTTTGCCGGGGTCGACGGGTTTCCCGAAACGCCGGATCTCGAAATGCAGCTTGACCTGATCCGCGTCGGTATTGCCCATTTCCGCGATTTTCTGCCCCTTGGCGACGGTTTGTCCTTCCTTCACCAGCAGCGTGTTGTTATGGGCATACACGGACAGAAAGGTATTGTTGTGCTTGATCACGATGAGCTTTCCGAAACCGCGGATGCCGGTTCCGCTGAAGATGACGCGTCCCGGCGCGCTCGCCAAGACCGGCTGGCCCAGCCTGCCGGCGATCGCGATTCCCTTCAGATTGGCGCTTTCATTGAAACCGCTGATCACCTTGCCGCTGGCAGGCCAGATCCAGTCGAGGTCGTCCTCGCCACGCTGTGCATCCGGCCGAACGGGCGGTCCGGGTTCCAGCGCGGCCGGCGGTTTGACCGATGCCAACTGCGCGTACGCCTGTTCCGAGTACGGCACGCGCACCGCGAGCGGTTCGCTCTTGACGTTGCCCCCGGCCACGGCCACCGCGGGCGCCCCGGAGGTATCCAGCGGCCGTGCTTGCACTTGCGCCGGGGCGGTCTTGAGGGGAGCCGTGATCACCACCCCTGCCGGCGGCACGAGCCTCAGTTGCTGGCCGACCTGAATCCTGTCCGACTCAACATTGTTCCAGGCGGCCAACTCCTTGTAGGCCACGCCATGGTCGAGCGCGATGCTGTACAGCGTGTCGCCCTTTTTCACGATGTAGGTGCTGGGACGTTCCGCCGGGAGGGCCGGCGGACGGGGAGCAACCGAAGGTTTGGTCGGCGCCGTCCTGGGCGGCGGCGCGCGCTCGGACACCGGCGCAGGGCGCTTGGCCGCGCAGCCCGCCATGACAAGGCTTGCAAGCCCGATCATCGCGATGCCCTTTACGCCATCCAGCCACCGATCCATGCGGTTATTCCAGATCGTACTATTCGGTACCCGAACGCAGGGGCACGAACCTGACCGCGTCCATGCGCCGTTCATTATAGCCCTGCGCCGTGCGCTCGATCACGCATAGACGCTGTTCCTCGCCGCTGCCCAGCGGTAGCACCATCCGTCCGCCAACACCAAGCTGCTCGAGCAGCGGTTCCGGAACATGCGTCGCCGCCGCCGCGATGACGATCGCGTCGAAGGGCGCCGCCTGCGGCATGCCTTGCATGCCGTCTCCGTATCGCAGCCGCGTGTTGATCGCGCGCACGTCGCGCAGATGGCGGCGTGCCTTGCTGATGAGCTGCGCCAGGCGCTCGATGGAGTGCACCTCCGTCGCAAGGCGCGCCAGCACCGCCGTCTGATAACCGCATCCGGTACCGATTTCAAGCACCTTCTTGAGAGCGTTCCCGCCCCGTGCGAGCTCCGTCATGCGCGCGACGGTATAAGGACTGGATATCGTCTGGCCGAAACCCAGGGGAAGCGCGATATCCTCATAAGCGCGGCTCGCCAGGGCCTCGTCGACGAAGATGTGCCGTGGAATCTCGTTCATCACGCCGAGCACGGTTTCGTCGCGTATGCCGAGGCTGCGCAGGCGCTCGACCATCCGCTGGCGGGTGCGCTGCGAAGTCATGCCCACTCCGCTGTTGCGCGGCGCGTTCATTGCATCCATGCCCTGACGTCGTCGATCTGCGCGTAGCGAGTCAGGTCCACCTGCAGCGGCGTCACCGAAACGATCCCGTTTGCGACTGCATGAAAATCCGTTCCCGCCCCCGCATCTTGCGCGCCGCCCGCGGCCCCGATCCAGTACACGGTTTCGCCTCGCGGCGTCATCGATTTCACCACCGGCTCGGCCTTGTGGCGCCGGCCGAGCCGCGTGACCTCGCACCCGCCCAGGCGTTCGTACGGCAGATCCGGAACGTTCACGTTGAGCAGCACCGGCTGTGTGAGAGTCCTGCTATTGAAACGCTGCACGAGTTCCAATGCCACACGCGCAGCGGTCTCGAAATAATCTCTGCCGTCCGCGACGAGCGATATTGCGATGGAGGGAATCCCGAGCAGGAAGCCTTCGGTCGCCGCCGCCACGGTACCCGAATAGATCGTGTCGTCGCCCATGTTGGCGCCGTGGTTGATGCCGGACACCACGATGTCGGGCAGATCCTGAAGCAGGCCGGTCACGGCCAAGTGCACGCAGTCCGTCGGCGTGCCGTTCACATGGAAGTAGCCGTTCTGCGCGCGCCGCACGGTCAGGGGACGGTCCAGCGTCAGCGAATTGCTGGCGCCGCTGCGGTCGCGTTCCGGCGCGACCACTGCAACCTCTGCAATCGGGGAAAGAGTGTGCTCCAGTGCGGCGATACCCGGCGCGAAATAACCGTCGTCGTTGCTCAGGAGTATGCGCATGGGTCAGAGCACCTGCAACCCAAAGACTCACAAAGCGTGAGCGCGCAGTCGGTCCGCGCCGGCGCGCCAAGAGCGAAAGCAAGTACATGATGAAGCACGTCAAATTGTAACATGGCGAGCACGGACGGCGCCTCGACGGAGGCTCTGCCCAGGAGTTTGTTGGACTTCGTCCAGGCGATTTTGCGTAAGGAGTGTGTCGGGACAAAGTCCGACACACTCCTAGGGCGGCAGGAATTCGCGGTCGTGCTCGAGCGACGGCATCATCCTTCTCACCTTCGCGACGCGCGCGGGATCGATCTCGCCATAGACGATGCCGGGCACTTCCCCGCCATCGGCAAGGATCTCGCCCCAGGGATCGACGATCAGGGAATGCCCGTAGGTCTGACGGTCTCCCGGATGGTCGCCGCACATCGCAGGCGCAAAAATAAAGCACTCATTCTCGATTGCGCGCGCCCTGAGCAGCGGGTGCCAGTGCGCCTTGCCGGTCTGGCGCTGGAACGAGGATGGGACCGAAATGATACTGGCACCGGCCCGCGCGAGGGCACGAAACAGGGCGGGAAAACGCAAGTCATAACACACAGTCAGACCGAGTTTGCCCCACGGCGTATCCGCAATCACCGCCCGGTCCCCCGGCAGATAGGCGGATGACTCGCGTATGATCTTACCGTCGGGCAGCGTGACATCGAACATGTGTATCTTGTCGTAGCTCGCGATGATGGCCCCGTCCGCCGCCACCAGCACCGAGCGGTTGGCAATCCGCTCCTCCTCGGTGCGCACTGTGAGGGAACCCAGAAGCAACCAGACCTGCAGCTCGCGCGCGAGCGCACGCATTTCTGCCAGCACCTCCCCGCCCTCGGCGGGCAACGCCCCGTCGCGCATCACGCGCCCGCGGCCGTCAAGCATGAACGCGTACTCCGGCGTCAGCACGAATTGCGCGCCGTTGCCGGCGGCCTCGCGCGCGAGCGCGCGCACGGTCGCCACGTTGCCCGGCAGATCGCTGCCCGAATTGAGCTGCAGGCACGCCACGCGGAGGCGTTCGCTCATATCACCAGCATGTCCACGAACTCATGCACGGCGGTGCGTTCAAACATCTCCGCGTTCTCGACCAACTTCAGGATGCGCGAACGCTGCACCGGCGGATAATGTCGCCCGAGACTCGCTTCGAACTTTTGTTTCAGGACCGGCATGACCTCGGAGCGGCGGCGCGGATGCCCGATCGGGTACTCCACCTCGACCTTGGGCGTGCTGGTGCCGTCCGTGAAGAAGACCTGCACCGCGTTCGAGCTCGAGCGCTTTTCCGGGTCGTAGAAGTCCCGGCTGTAGCGCGGGTCCTCGGTGATGATGGTCTGCTCGCGCAATGCGTCGATGCGCGGATCGGCCGCCGCCCAGCTCTTGCGCCAGCCGGTATCGGGCGCCTGCCGGAACACGGTGAGACTGTCGTCCACCCACGCGTTGGATACCGCGTTGATGATCTGCTCGCGATTGCCGCCCAGTCACCGGATCGCGTTCGAGGCGCGTTCCGGGCACGCGCGAGCCCAGCGGAACGATGGTGCCCGGCACCACCGGCCCCAGCAGCTTGCTGCATTCCGGATAGGCGAGCGCATCGAGCGCGCAAGCCAGCGTGTCGGTCGTGCACAGCCGCGCGGCGTCGATTGCCTTGCGGTCAGTGATGGCGTAATCGTGGACGTAATCGGCGATATCGACGAGTTCCTGATCGGGTGCGGGACGCGCGTTGGCGGGCTGTGCTGTCATCGTTGCCTGCGGTCTGAAGTCATGGTTTTTCGCCATGTTGCGTGTAGCGGTCTTACAATAGCTTGCCGCACTCAGGTACGACAAGCGGTTACATTGATGATTGTAACCCCACCGGCTAATGTGGTAGGTTGGGTTTCGTTTCCCAGCAAGAGCCTCTCATGAACCTCGCTTTCATCGGTCCTTCTGGCGTCGGCAAAGGCACGCACGCGGACAAACTGTCCGCCCGCTACAACCTCCAGCACATCTCCACGGGCGACCTGCTCCGGCAAAACCTCGAAAGCCATAGCGCGCTCGGCATCCTGGCGCGCAAGTACATGGAGCAGGGCGAACTGGTGCCGGATGAAGTGGTGGACGCGATGATCGAGGAATCCGTGCGCAGGCTCGGGCCGGACAGAGGGACGCTCTTCGATGGCTTCCCGCGCACGGCCTACCAGGCACGTTTCTTCGATGACTTGCTCAAGCAACTCAACCGAATGGTCGACGCGGTGATTTACCTGAAGGTCTCCGACGAGGAAATCGTCAACCGCCTCTCGGGCCGGCTCACCTGCCGCAAGTGCCAGACGCCTTACCACACGACGATCAAACCACCGCGGGTCGCCGGCGTGTGCGACCTCTGCGGTGGGCAGATTTATCAACGTTCCGACGATTCCGCCGACATGGTGCGCACGCGGCTGCGCGTCTTTCACCGCACTACCGGGCCGTTGCTGGACCACTATACCGGCACGCAGAAACTCGTCATCGTGTCCGGTGAAGGGACCATTGACGCGGTCAACGCCAGGATCGTGGAGGCGCTGGAGGCGGTCAAGACGCAGGGCTACGAGTTCGCGACGCGCCAGGAAGTCGAGAAGATCACGGTGGTGCGCGGCGCGGGGTTGTTGCCGGAGCAGCTCGCGCGGCCCAGCCTCGATCTGGTGTTGCTCGGCGGCCCTGGCTCAGGCAAAGGCACGCAGGCCGAACAGTTGAGCCGGGAGCTCAAGCTGCCGCACATCGCAACGGGCGACCTGTTCCGCGAGAACCTGAAAAACGCGACCGACCTCGGCAAGCTCGCCAAGACTTACATGGACCGCGGCGAACTCGTGCCCGACGACGTGACCGAAGCGATGGTGGAGGAGCGGCTTGCGCGGCCCGACACGCAGCGCGGCTTCATCCTCGACGGTTTTCCGCGCACGCTGCCCCAGGCCCAGGCGCTCATGGATATGATGGCGAGCCTCCAGCGGCGCATTGCCGGCGTGCTCTACATCAACGTCTCGGACGAGGCGATCGTGAACCGCCTCTCCGGCCGGCTGATCTGCCGGAATTGCCAGACGCCGTACCACAAGCAGTTCAAGCCGCCGAAAACGCCCGGCGTCTGCGACAACTGCGGAGGCGAGCTCTACCAGCGCGACGACGATAATCCAAACACCGTGCGCGCGCGGCTCAAGACCTTTCACGGCCAGACCGTGCCGCTCATCGAGTATTACGACAAGGCCGGACTGCTCCACGAAATCAGCGGTGAGGGCGAGGTTTCACAAGTCGTCGAGCGCAGCCTCGCCGCCGCGCGCAGCCTCTCGAAGGCGCGGTGAGGTACTTCTAGTCCCGTCCAGTAAAGCATTTGACAGCATCAAGCAGGGTTTGCGCGAAGCTATAGCGCATCAGAAAGGGAAGGCGCGGGGGGTGAAGGTCCACGAACCCTCGGAGATCGACGTCCAGTCCTTGCGGAAGCGAATCGGCCTGACCCAGGAAGAGTTCGCGGCGAGGTTCGGAATCAGCCTCGGCACCCTGCGTCATTGGGAGCGCGGCGATCGAAAACCTCACGGTCAAGCGCTCGTACTGCTCCGCGTGATCGAGAAGGATGATCGGGCGGCCTTGCGTGCGTTGTCATGAGCGCGCCACTGGCCCGCGGAGCATTGTCCGCCATTTGCCTTGCGGGGGAGCATTCGTCTCTGGAGGTGGTAGTGCAGGGCGCCCAAGTGATCGATTGGACGATTCCCGGCACGCCCCCCGTTCTCTTTCTCAGTCCGACCAGCGGCTTCATGCCCGGCAAGGCGATCCGCGGCGGAGTGCCACTTATCTTTCCCTGGTTCGGACCCAAGCCCGGCGATTCCCGCGCTCTACAACACGGATTTGCCCGCGTGCACGACTGGACGCTTCAATCCGCCTCAGTGGATGCGCACGGCAACTGCGTGGTGGCAATGACGCTTACCGATGACGCGCGGACGCGGGTGGAGTGGTCGCATGCGTTTGGCGCGAGATTCGTCGCAAGCGCCGGGCGCGCGTTGCGCCTCGTCCTCGAAATCTGCAACACCGGCGCTTCCCCTTTCACCTTCGAGGCAGCGCTCCACACCTATCTCGCCGTATCGGACGTGCGTCGCATTCGCGTGCGTGGGCTCGAGAATGCCGACTATCTCGACAAGGTCGGCGGCGGCGTGCGTAGACGCGAGGGGGCCGCCGCGATCGCATTCACGGGCGAAACCGACCGCGTGTATCTGGCCACCACTAGCGAGTGCACTGTGGAAGACCCCGATTGGCGCCGGCGCATCATCATTGCCAAATCGGGCTCGCACTCGACCGTCATATGGAATCCATGGCTCGACAAGGCCCGCGCCATGGCCGATTTGGGCGAGTCCGCCTGGACCGGAATGGTTTGTGTCGAGACCGCCAATGCGGCGGAGGATGCGCGCACGCTCGCCTCGGGGGCCGTGCACGTCCTCGAAACCGTTATCGCGGTCGAGCGAGATTAAGAGGCTAAGCGACCCCCGCCGCGCGCAGGGCCGTGTCGACGATGCCGCGCGCCTCCTCCTGTATGCGCCGAAGGTGCCCGACGCCCTGAAAGCTCTCCGCGTAGATCTTGTAGATGTCCTCCGTGCCGGAGGGGCGAGCGGCGAACCAGCCATTCTCGCTGACCACCTTCAGTCCGCCGATCGGGGCATCGTTCCCCGGCGCCCGGGTCAGTTTGGCGATGATCCGTTCGCCTGCGAGCTCGCCCGCCTGCACCATTTGCGGAGAAAGCCTGGACAGCGCCGCCTTCTGCGCGGCGTTGGCAGGCACATCCGAGCGCTCGTACTCAGGCGCTCCGAAGCGCGCTGCCAGCACCGCGTAGTGCTCACCCGGATCGCGATCGGTCCGGGCGGTGATCTCCGCCGCCAGCAGCGCAAGAATGATTCCGTCTTTGTCCGTGGTCCACACGGCGCCATCCCTGCGCAGGAAGGACGCGCCTGCGCTCTCCTCTCCGCCGAACGCGACCGTCCCCTCCAATAGCCCGTCCACGAACCACTTGAAGCCCACCGGCACCTCGATGAGCTTGCGCTTGAGGTCGGCCGCCACGCGATCGATCATCGAACTGGAGACCAGCGTCTTGCCGACGCCGGCAGCCGCACTCCACGCGGGGCGGTTCCGAAACAGGTACGACACCGCCACCGCCAGGTAATGGTTCGGATTCATCAAGCCCGTGCTGGGGGTGACAATGCCGTGGCGGTCAGCGTCCGCGTCGTTGCCGAAGGCGACATCGAACTCGTCCTTGAGGTCGATCAGCCCGGCCATGGCATACGGCGACGAGCAGTCCATGCGTATCCGGCCGTCGTGGTCCACCCGCATGAAGGAGAAGGTGGGATCGACCACGCGGTTGACCACCCGGATGTTGAGCCCGTAGGTCTCCGCGATCGGCTCCCAGTAACCCACTCCCGCGCCGCCGAGCGGATCGACGCCGATGCGAACCCCTGCCGACGCGATGGCCGGCATGTCGAGCACGCTGCCCAAGTCCCGCACGTAGGCGGCGATGTAGTCGCGGCGGCGCGTGAGCGGCGCCTGGAGGGCCTCCCGTAGCGGCACGCGTTTGACGCCTTTCAGCCCGTCGGCCAATAACTCGTTCGCGCGGTTTTGGATGGCGGTGGTGGTGGCCGTATCTGCGGGGCCGCCGGAGGGCGGGTTGTACTTGAAGCCGCCGTCCTCCGGCGGGTTATGGGAGGGGGTGATGACCACCCCGTCGGCAAGCTCCGAACTGCCGCCCCGGTTGTGGGTGAGGATGGCGTGCGAAATCACCGGAGTCGGCGTGTACCCCAGGCGCTCGTCGATCACCAGCTGCACCCGGTTCGCGGCGAACACTTCCAGCGCGGTGGCAAACGCTGCCTCCGAGAGCGCGTGGGTGTCGATGCCGACGAACAGCGGCCCGGTTATGCCTGCGCCGCGCCGGTGCTCCGCGATCGCCTGGCAAATGGCGAGGACGTGTCCTTCGTTGAAGCCGCCCGCAAGAGAGCCACCACGGTGTCCGGAAGTGCCGAATGCGACCCGCTGAGCCGGATCGGATGGCAGCGGCTGTTCCGCGTAATAGCGCGTCAGGAGCCGAGGAACATTGACCAGAAGTTCGCGCGGAGCAGTTCGACCTGCCAGAGGATGTAGGGCCATTTCGGTTCGCTCCGTTTCCGGATCGAGGATCAGTTCCGCGCGGCGAGATGCCTACGCATGGCGGTCGAGGTAGCCGGCCAGCACGCTGTCGAACACCTGTTCCGCCTCGACCACGCAGTTGTAGCGGCGGCAATAGGCATCCAGTATGGATCGCGCGAACTTCGGGTGGTCCTTGAGGACCTTGATAAAGTCGGACTTCTCGAGGACGTAAAGATCGCACTGCGTTCTGGCGCGCACGGTGGCGGAGCGCGGCGCGGCGAGCAGCAGGCTCTTTTCGCCGAAGAAGTTGCCTTCGCCCAGCGTGGAGAGCACCCGCTCGCCGTCGATCACCTCCACTTCACCGCGGGCCACGAAATACATCTCGGCGCCGGGTTCGCCTTGCCGCACGATGAGGTCGCCCGCAGCGAACAGGGCGGGCTTCAGGACCAGAGCAAGGCCGTGCAGGAAAACCGGGCTGGTGCCGGCAAACAGCGGCACCTTCTCCAGCACCGCGCGATTGATGACCTCGAGCCATTTGCGGCCGTCTCGCTCGATCAGGTGAAATGCGGGCTTGGGTCCCCAGGTACCGGCCTCGTAGTTCGGAAAGTCGGTCGGCGGATTCTCGGCCCAGGTGTCCAGTATCGGTTGGGCGATGCGCCACGCCGCCTCGACCAGGTCATTCCGGGTGAACAGCGTCGCGTCGCCGCGCATGCAGTGGTAGAGCAGCACTTCGTAGCCGGTGCTGCGCGAAGCTTCGAAGGCCTCCTGGTAGTCGAAACGCATGTCTACTTTCTGCAGCGAAAGCAGCGGCCCGGGATGCTTGGCCTGGAAACGCAGCTCAATGCCCTGGTCCGGCTGGATGTGAAAGATAAGCTGGTTGTGCTCGAGGTGGCGGATGCCCTGTTCTTCGCGAAACAGCACTTCGGGCGCTTTCTTGAACTGAACCAGGATCTCGGTGCCGCGCTTCCACAGGCTCTTGCCCGAGCGCAGGTAGATGGGCACGCCTTCCCAGCGCCAGTTGTCGATATGCAGTCGCAGCGCGGCGAAGGTCTCGGTGTTCGACTCCGGCGAGACGTTCTTCTCTTGTCGGTAACCGGGCACCGCCGTCCCGTCAGGCTTGCGGCCGGGGCCGTACTGGCCGCGCACCGTGTCGCGCAACACGTCCGCGGGGCTCATGATGCGCACCGAATCCAGCACCTTGGCTTTCTCGTTGCGCACGGAGTCGGCGCGGAACGAGGACGGCGGCTCCATGCACAGATAGGCCAGCATCTGGAACATGTGATTCTGGATCATGTCGCGCAGCGCCCCCGCGCCGTCGTAGTAAGCGCCGCGCCCTTCGACGCCCACCGATTCCGCCACCGTGAACTGAACGTGATCGATCTGCTGCCGGTTCCAGAGCGGCTCGAACAGGCCGTTCGAAAACCGGAATGCGAGCAGGTTCTGCACCGTTTCCTTTCCCAGGTAATGGTCGATGCGAAAGATCTGTTCCTCGTTCCAATGCGTAAGCAGGGTACGGTTGAGCTCGAGGGCCGAGCCGAGATCCCGCCCAAAGGGCTTCTCGACAATCAGGCGCCGCCAGCCCCCCATTGAACCCGAGGCGTGCGCAACGAGCCCCGCCGCCACCAGCCGCTCGCCGATCAGGCCGAACAGCACGGGCGGCGTTGCGAGGTAAAAGAGCACGTTGCCGCCGGTCCCGTAGGGCGCGTCCAAGCGTTCGAGGAGCGCGCCGATGGCGGCGTAGGTCGCATTGTCTTCGAAGCGCCCCGCAAGATAGTGCAGCCGGCCCACAAAGTCGGCCCAGACCGCCTCGTCCACCACATTGCGCGTCGTAAAGCGGCGGAGGTCCGCGCTCAGCCGTTCGCGGAACTGCGTCGTATCCAAGGCCTCCGCCGCCACGCCGATGATCGCCAGGTGCGGCGAAAGCAGCCCGTCGCAGGCAAGATTGTAGAGCGCCGGCACCAGCAGACGGCGAGTCAAATCCCCGGCCGCGCCGAACACGACGATGATGCAGGGATCCCCCTTGGGTGTCGTCACGGGTACTCCACGCTGGCCTCCGCGCCGCGCGCCGGCGTCACGTTTCCTTCTTCACGGCGTGTCCGCCAAACTGGTTCCGGAGCGCCGCGACCACTTTCATCGCAGGCGGATCGTCCTGACGCGAGGAGAAGCGCGCGTAGAGGGCGGCGGAGAGCACGTGCGCGGGGACGCCCAGGCGCACCGCCTCCTGCACTGTCCAGCGCCCCTCGCCCGAATCCTCGGCCCAGCCCTTGATGCTGCGCAATTCCGGGTCCTCATCCAGGGCCTTGGCGAGCAGGTCGAGCAGCCAGGAGCGGACCACGCTGCCGTTGCGCCACACCTTGACGGCTTTCTCGACATCGATGCCGAGTTCGCTGGCACGCAGCAATTCGTAACCCTCGCCAAACGCCTGCATCATGCCGTACTCGACGCCGTTGTGGACCATTTTGGTGAAATGGCCGGCGCCCGCGGGCCCGACGTGGGCGAAGCCGCCGGACTGCACCAGCGCGTCGAAGATCGGTTGTGCCTTCGCGACCTGGGCGCCGTCGCCGCCCGCCATGATGCAGTAGCCTTCCTTGAGGCCCCAGATGCCGCCGCTGGTACCGGCGTCGATGAAGCCGATACCGCGCTCGCCAAGCTGCTTGGCGCGGCGGATCGAGTCGCCGAAGTACGAGTTGCCGCCCTCGATGACAAGGTCGCCCGCCGCGAGCAGCGAGCCCAGGGTCGCGACGGTCTTCTCGGTCGGATCGCCCGCGGGCACCATCACCCACACGACGCGCGGCGCGGGCAGCGCGCCGACCAGATCGGAGAGCGTCCCGACCTGCGAAACCTTGGGGTCATGGTCGAAGCCGACGACCTCATGACCGTGCCGGCGCAAGCGCTCGGCCATGTTCCCGCCCATCCTGCCCAGCCCAATCATCCCGATCTTCATAGGCGCCTCCCGTTGGTGGTTATGTTCCGGTCATTCTTGCGGAAGCCGGACCGCAGAGCAAGGTATCATGTATGGCAAATGCCGGTTCGACCACGCACCGGCCGGGAGGGAGGAACAACCATGAGCGCCAAAGATCCTGGCATGGCGGCAGACGAGATCCGCCGTGCCGTCGTTGAAAAGCTGTTTTGCATGCAAGCGAAGTTCCCCGAGGTGGCGACCCGGTGCGATTACTACCTGGCGCTCGCCTACGCGGTGCGCGACCTGATGCTGCGCCGCTGGATCGACACCGCCCATACCTATTACGAAAAGGAGAGCCGCAGCGTCGTCTACCTGTCCGCGGAGTTCCTCATGGGACCCCAGCTCGGGGCGAACCTGATCAACCTCGGCATCATGGAGGAGGCGCGCGCCGCCGTCGCCGGCCTCGGCCTGGACCTGGACGAGCTGCTGGACGAGGAGGTGGAGCCGGGCCTGGGTAACGGTGGCCTGGGCCGGCTCGCTGCCTGCTACATGGATTCGCTCGCGACCCTCGCCATCCCCGCGATCGGCTACGGCATCCGCTACGAATTTGGGATCTTTCACCAGGCGATACAGGACGGCGAACAGGTCGAGCTGACCGACAAGTGGCTGCGCCTGGGCAACGCCTGGGAGATTGCCAGGCCGCAGATCAGCTACGAGATCAAGATCGGCGGGCACACCGAGGCCTACACCGACAGCGCCGGGCGCTACCGGGTGAAGTGGGTCCCGGACCGGGTGGTCAAGGGCACGCCCTACGACACGCCGCTGGTCGGCTATGGCGTGAGGAACGTCAACATGCTGCGCCTGTGGAAGGCGGAGGCCTGCGAATCGTTCAACTTCAAGGCGTTCAACGTCGGCGACTATTACGGCGCGGTAGACGAGAAGGTCGCCTCGGAAAATCTGACCAAGGTACTCTATCCGAACGACGAGCCGGTCGCGGGCAAGATCCTGCGCCTCGAACAGCAGCATTTCTTCGTCTCCTGCTCGCTGCAGGACCTGATCCGAATCTACCAGCAGCGCGAGAAGAACCTCGATGGCTTCCACCGCAAGTGGGCGATTCAGTTGAACGACACCCACCCCGCACTGGGCGTCGCAGAGCTGATGCGCCTGCTGGTCGACGAGCACCTGATGGACTGGGAAAAGGCCTGGGACATCACCCGGCAAACCTTCGGCTACACCAACCACACGCTGCTGCCCGAGGCACTAGAGACCTGGCCGCTCGCCCTGTTCGAGCGGGTCCTGCCGCGGCACCTGGAGATCATTTACGAAATCAACCGCCGCTTTCTCGACGAGGTTGCGCGGCGCTATCCGGGCGACCACGCGCGCGCCGAGCGGCTGTCACTGATCGGCGAAGGCAGCGGCAAGCGGGTGCGCATGGCCAACCTCGCCTGTGTCGGCAGCCGGGCGATCAATGGCGTCGCCGCGCTGCACACGGAGCTGCTGAAGGCCACGGTGCTGCGCGACTTCCACGAACTGTGGCCGGAGAAGTTCAGCAACAAGACCAACGGCGTGACGCCGCGGCGCTTCGTCGCGCTCGCCAACCCCGACATGACCGCGCTGATCCGCGGCGCCATCGGCGACGACTGGGTGCGCGACCTCGGCGAGTTGCGCCGCCTCGAGCCGTTCGCCGAAGACGCCAAATTCCGCGCCAAGTGGCGCCGCGTGAAGCGCTCCAACAAGGCGAAGCTTGCCGCGATCATCCGCAGCGCCACCGGCCTCGAGGTGAGTCCGGAATCGATGTTCGACGTGCAGGCAAAGCGCATTCACGAGTACAAACGCCAGCATCTGAACCTGCTCTACATCGTCACGCTCTATGCGCGTCTGCTGCGCGATCCGAAGGCCGACATCCCGCCCCGCACTTTCATCTTCGGCGGCAAGGCAGCGCCCGGGTATTTCATGGCCAAGACGATCATCCGCCTGATCAACGCGGTCGGCCGGGTCGTGAACCACGATACGCGCGTGAAGGAGCGGATCAAGGTCGTGTTCTTCCCGAACTTCAGCGTCAAGACCGGACAAACGGTGTATGCGGGCGCGGACCTTTCGGAGCAGATCTCGACGGCGGGCAAGGAGGCCTCCGGCACCGGCAACATGAAGTTCGCCCTGAACGGCGCGCTCACGATCGGGACCCTGGACGGCGCGAACGTCGAGATCCGCGAAGACGTTGGCGCGGAGAACTTCTTCCTTTTCGGGCTGACCGCGCCCGAGGTGGCGCAGCGCAAGGCGCAGGGCTACCGGGCCGCGGAGGAGCTTGCGCGCAACGCAGAACTGCGCGAGGCGATCGAGATGATCGCGGGCGGCGCCTTTTCGGACGGCGACCGCGGCGCCTTCGAGCCCATCGTGCGCTCGCTTGTGGACCACGACGAGTACCTGCTGTTTGCGGACTACCGCTCCTACGTCGACTGCCAACAGCGCGTGAGCGATGCCTATGCGGACGCAGAGCGCTGGACGCGCATGTCCATCCTCAACGTCGCCAGGATGGGACGCTTCTCCTCGGACCGCGCCATCCGCGAGTACTGCGAGGACATCTGGAAGGTCGAACCGGCGTTGGTGGTGCCGAGAGCGCAGAACTGAAGCCCGCTTGCCGGCACGCTAATGCCCCGCTTCGCTCGCACCCGCAGCCGGACGCTCGGCGCGCAGGTCGCCTTCGCCCAGCCTGCGTTTGAACAATTCGAGGGCCATGCCGTAACAGATGCGCGCCGCGGCCGGATCGTAGCGAGGGCCCTCGTCGCGGATGAACGCATGCGCCGCGTTGAACTCATGCCACTGGAAATGCACCCCCGCGTCGGCGAGGGCGTTGTAGATAAGCGCCCGCCCTTCGCGCGGAACGTGCGGGTCCTGCCTGCCCCAGATCATCAGCATCTCGCCCGTGATCTCACCGACCCGGTCGAGGCTGTTGTCGTGCATGCCTTTGCCCAGGCTACGCTTGTGAATGTCGGTGGCGTAGCAACAGGTGCCCGCCAGCACTTCCGGATTCATTGCCGCGCGGAACGCCAGATGGCCGCCGACGCAAATCCCCATGACGCCCAGCTTGCCGCTGCAGTGCGGCGAGGCCTTGAGATAGTCCAGGACGGCGCGCGCGTCGCTGTCAAAACTCGCCAGTTCCTTGGTGGTCTTGTGGCGGTTGCCGCGCACGACGCCGGCCTCATCGTAGGCGAGTGCGGTGCCGGCCGGTTCGAGCTCGTGGAAAATCTCCGGGACCGCCACCACGAAGCCGTGGCCGGCCAGCATCGCGGCAGTGCGCCGGATCGGTCCCGTGACCTGGAAGATCTCCGAGAACAGGGTCAGCCCCGGATAGCGTCCCTGCGCCGCCGGCCGGAAGAAATGCGTGCGCATCGGCCCGGTGGGCGTCTGAATATCGACCGCTTCGTCGTCCTTGATGATCATCGTGTGTGGTGACCGCCGAATTTGACGTTCACTGCCCGGTTCCGGCCGTCGCGCGGAGCGAAACTGAACTATTCACCATTGGGCGATAGTTGGCAACTCGCCTATCGCCCTCGCCAATCTTTTTGATTTCTTATCATCCATGCCTCTTTTCAAAATCCCTCATGGCAGCTGCCTGAGCCTCTGCGCGTGGCTCCTGCAACGTTTGAGGGGCGCCGGACACTGCGTTTTGAGGGGCACACGGTACTCAGCCCTCTATCGACCCAACTTATAAAGGTTTGGCGTCCCCACGGCAACGCGAATCTATTCCGATCGTAATTTCAACGACGACCAAGCTGAAATAGATAGGAGCATCTGTCGTTCCAAAGAATTCGGACGTCTGCCGAGTCGTCGTCCCTCCGAAGGCCACTTGACTGCGCTTCGAGATCAGGTCCACTTTCGTCGCTGTTGAATCTGCCATGAATGATTGGTGCGCCCGGCAGGATTCGAAACCTTGATCCCTGGTTCGCGGGAAGCGGCAACAACGAGCCTTCACGTCACCGACAAGTCGCGCCTGAAATCGATCACGCGTTGAGTAGTGCCATGCGTACCGGCAAAAAACTGACAAATTCCAAACTTGCCAACTCGAAAAAGTCTGGTCGGGGCGGTGAGATTTGAACTCACGACCACCGGCACCCCATGCCGGTACGCTACCAGGCTGCGCTACGCCCCGAGGCATCGGATTATATCAGAGGGGTATACGGGCGCTGTCATCGTGCAAGCGACGCGAGCGACGCGTCGAGCGACGCGCCGAACTTGTCCACGATCTCAGTCACGTGCGTAGCGTCGATGATGAACGGCGGCGCGAGCATCACATGATCGCCGAGACGGCCGTCGATGATGCCGCCCATCGGATAACAGATGAGACCCCGCTCGAACGCCTCGCGCTTCACCGCAAGATACAGTTTGTGCTCCGGGTCGAACGGCGTCTTGGTTCCGCGGTCTGCAACCAGTTCGATCCCCATGAACAACCCACGGCCGCGGATATCTCCGACATGCGGATGACTCGCAAAACGCTGCGCGAGTGCCCGCCGCAGTTCATCTCCGCGGCGTTGCACGTTGGAAAGAAGATTCTCCTCGCGCACCGTGTGTTGCACTGCGAGCGCCGCCGCGCAGGCGATCGGATGACCGAGGTAGGTGTGGCCATGCTGAAAGAAGCCGCTCCCGTCCCGGATCGCCTCGAATATCCTGCTGGACACCAGCACTGCCCCGATCGGCTGATAGCCGCCGGCCAGTCCTTTGGCGATGACGGCCATGTCGGGGACGATGCCCTCCTGCTCGTACGCGAATAGGCTCCCGGTGCGCCCCATGCCGCACATCACTTCGTCGAGTATCAGGAGCACGCCGTAACGATCGCAGATTTCGCGCACGCGGCGGAAATAACCCGGCACCGCCGGCACGGCTCCGAGCGTTGCCCCTACGACCGTTTCGGCGACGAACGCAATCACCTTGCCGGGGCCGAGGCGCAGTATCGTTTCCTCCAGCTCGCCGGCGACCCGTGCGCCGTACGCGGCGTCACTCTCGCCTTCCTTGCGATCGCGATAGGCGTAGCACGGCGCGATGTGCGCCGCATCGATCAGCAGCGGCGCAAACTGCTCGCGGCGCCACGCGTTTCCCCCGACCGCGAGCGCCCCGAGCGTGTTGCCGTGATAGCTCTGGCGGCGTCCGATGAAATGAGTGCGCGCGGTCTCACCTTTCTCCAGGAAGTACTGCCGCGCAAGCTTGAGCGCAGCCTCGATGCCTTCCGAACCGCCGGAGACGAAGTAGACGCGCTCGAATGCGCCGCGCCCGGCATCGATCAACCAGTCGGCAAGCGCCTCAGCGGGCTCACTGCTGAAAAAAGCGGTGTGCGCGTAGGCGAGTGCCTCGGCCTGATGCCTGATCGCCTCGATCACGGCGCGATGACCATGCCCGAGGCATGAAACGGCCGCACCGCCGGAGGCATCGAGGTAGCGCCGGCCCGCGCTGTCGATGAGATACGGACCGTCGCCGCCCACCGCAACGGGAGGTTCCGCGCGCGCACTGCGGTGAAATACGTGGTTCATTCGGGAATCTCGAAATATTGCTGCGCGTTCGCTACGCTATTCGAGATCCCAATTTGGCACTCGATATAAGGATTATTGACGACGAACGTCCACCAAAATCCTAGGCTCGAAGCAGATCGATGACGCCCTTGATTTCCCGGCGTACGGCGCTCATGCCCCCGCGCGCGGTTCGGGCCGGCCGCACCGGCTCCGCGACGAGCTCGTCCAGGCGGTTGCGCGCGCCGCTGATGGTGAACCCCTGATCGTAAAGCAGCTCGCGGATGCGGCGGATGAGCAGCACTTCGTGATGCTGGTAGTAGCGCCGGTTGCCGCGGCGCTTGACGGGTTTCAACTGGGTGAATTCCTGCTCCCAGTAACGCAGTACGTGAGGCTTCACCCCGCACAGATCGCTGACTTCACCGATGGTGAAGTAGCGCTTGGCCGGTATCGGCGGCAGTTGAGCTTTGGCGCTATGGCCGCTGTTCGGGCTGCTGCTGTTCTGGGCTGTGTCCATCGTAGTGCTGCTCGACCATCGTCTTCAGCTTCTGCGATGCATGGAAGGTCACGACGCGCCGTGCCGTGATCGGGATCTCCTCCCCCGTCTTCGGATTGCGGCCGGGCCGCTGCGGCTTGTTGCGCAGCTGGAAATTGCCGAAACCGGACAGTTTCACTCCATGCCCATGTTCCAGCGACAGCCGTACTTCCTCGAAAAACGACTCCACCATGTCCTTGGCCTCGCGCTTGTTGAACCCGACTTTTTCAAACAAGAGGTCTGCGAGTTCGGCCTTGGTTAAGGTCATGTTCCCCCTTTCAACGCAGCTTTGCCCTGAATTGTTGTTGCAGCACGTCCCTCAGCCCAGCGACCGCCGAGTCGACTTCTGCTTCGGTAAGAGTTTTCTCAGTATCCTGCAATAACACCCTGAATGCAAGACTTTTTTTACCCTTGCCCACGCCGCTACCGCGGAACACGTCGAAGAGCCCGATTTCGCTGACGATCGCTGGCGCCGCCTGCTGCATCGCGGCCAGGACCCGGTCGTGCCCCACTTCCTCGTCAAACTCGGCCGAGAGATCACGTCGCACGGCTGGAAACCGGGAAATGTCGCGGTACGAAGGGAGCTCACCCTCCGTTACCTGCCGGAAATCCAGCTCGAACACGATGGGCGCGAGCGGCAGATCGTATTTTGCCTGCCAGCGCGGGTGCAACTCCCCAATCCAGCCAATATTCCTTCCGGCTCGCATCACTCGCGCTGAGCGCCCCGGATGAAACGCGGGATGGACAGCGGCTTCAAAGTGCACGGCCTGCGGCGCGAGCAGCGTTTCGACGTCGGATTTCGTATCGAAAAAATCCGCGTTGCGCTTGGGAACGCCCCACTGTTCGGATGCGGCAAGGCCATAGGCGATTCCGCCCACCCGCATCGGCTGGGCGTCCGTGTCATCGCCGCTGCCCACGAAACAGCGGCCGATCTCGAACGCGCGCACCCGCGGTTGCCTGCGGCTCGCGTTGAATGCCACGCAGTTCACGAGACTTCCGATCAGGCTCGAGCGCATGACGCTCATGTGGCTCGCGATAGGATTGGCGAGCGCCAGCGGCTCGCAGTTGCCGCAGAAATCCTCCTCCCACTGCCGCTCGACGAAACCGAAAGTGACAACCTCCTGGTAATCGCGCGCCACCAGCAGTTGCCGCACGGTCGACGCATCCCGCCGTTGTTCCGGCGCCGGCAACATGGCGGCACGCATCTGCGGCAGCACAGCCGGGATATTTTCATATCCGTGAATGCGCGCCACCTCCTCGATCAGATCCTCCTCGATCGTGATGTCGAACCTGAACGACGGCGGCGTGACCGCGAGATCCGAACCGAGCGGCGTCTGCGCGAAGCTCAGCCGCCGAAAGATTTCCGCGACTGCCTCCGCCTTGAGCGGGATTCCCAAGATTCGTTCTGCGCGTGCAATGCGCAGGGTCACCGGCTTGCGCTGCGGCAACGCCGCACACGCCTCGCTCACCGGTCCTGCCCGGCCACCGCAGACCTCGATCACCAGCCGGGTCGCGCGGTCGAGCGCATCGCGCGTGGCGGCATAATCGACTCCGCGCTCGAAGCGATACGACGCATCCGATCCAAATCCCAGAAGGCGGGATTTCCCGGCGATGGCCTCGGGATCGAAGAATGCGCTCTCCAGAAAGATATCGACCGTCGACCGTGTCACCGCGCTCTCGGCCCCGCCCATGATGCCAGCGAGGGCGAGCGCCTTGCGTTCGTCCGCGATCACGAGGAAATCGGCCGCGAGCTCGAGGTTCTCGCCGTTGAGCAGGACGAGTTTCTCGCCCTCATGCGCGAAGCGCACGCATATCCCGCCATCAATCCGGGCCGCGTCAAATGCATGCAGCGGCTGCCCGAGCTCCAGCATCACGTAGTTGGTGATATCCACGATCGCACTGACGCTGCGAATGCCGCTCCGGGTGAGACGCTCCACCACCCAGCGCGGAGCGGCCGCCCCTGCGTTCACGCCCCGCACCAGGCGCCCGCAGTAACGGGGACAGGCACGCGGTGCGGCAAGTTCGATCCGCAGCGTATCGTCGAGCGAGGCACTCACGATCCCCACTTCTATGGGGCTGAACGACGACCCGGTGATCGCGGAAACCTCGCGCGCGATCCCCGCAAGGCCCAGACAGTCTCCGCGATTGGGCGTGGGCTTGATCGTGATCAGATGATCATCGAGATCGAGCACCTGACGCACGTCGGCGCCTATCGGCGCATCATTCGGCAACTCCAGCAGGCCCGCGGCGTCTTCGCTCAGCCCCAGTTCCCTGGCGGAACAGAGCATCCCGTGCGACTCCACGCCGCGAACGCTTGTGACCCTGATCTCGATCCCGGGGAGCTTCGCCCCGGCGAGCGCCGTGGGCACCCGGCTGCCCGCGCGCACGTTGGGCGCGCCGCACACGATCGAAAGCGGCGCCACGCCGACGTTCACGGTGCAAACCGAAAGCCGGTCCGCGCCCGGATGCCTGTCCACCGCCAGCACTTCCCCGACCACGACGCGGTCGAAGGGCGGCGCCACGGGTTCAACGTGCTCCACGTCCAGTCCGCCCATGGCGAGCGCGTGCGCCAGCTCGCGCGTGGTAAGCGGCGGATCGACGAAGGTGCGGAGCCAGTTTTCCGAAAACTTCATGCTCAGTTGAACTGCTTCAAGAACCGGAGGTCGTTCTCGAAAAACAGGCGCAGGTCGTTTACGCCGTAGCGCAGCATCGTGAGCCTGTCGGGGCCCAGCCCGAACGCGAAGCCCTGGTAGCGTTCGCTGTCGACGTTCACGTTGCGCAGCACATTCGGATGCACCATGCCGGCCCCGCCGATCTCCAGCCATGCGTCGCCGAAGCTCATGTCGATCTCGGCGGACGGCTCGGTGAAGGGAAAGAACGACGGCCGGAAGCGCACCTCGAGGTCTTCACGCTCGAAGAAGTGCCTCAGAAAATCGATCAGCACGCCCTTCAGGTTGGCAAATGTCACGCGCTCGTCGATCCACAGCCCCTCGACCTGGTGGAACATCGGCGAGTGCGTCGCATCCGAGTCGACGCGGTAGACGCGCCCCGGCGCGATGAGCTTCACCGGCGGGCGATGCGTTTCCATGTAATGGATCTGGATCGGCGAGGTATGCGTGCGCAGCAGATGCTTGCCGCCGGCGAGATAGAACGTGTCGTGCATCGAGCGCGCGGGGTGATTCTCCGGCTGATTGAGCGCCGTGAAGTTGTAGTAGTCGGTTTCGATCTCCGGCCCGTGGGCCACCTCAAAACCGAGCGAGCGGAACAACGTCTCGATGCGCTGCATCGTGCGCGTCACCGGGTGCAGCCCGCCCACCCCCAGCCCGCGCCCCGGCAGCGTCACATCGAGCGCTTCCTCGGCGAGCCGCGCCTCGAGCCTGCGCGCCTGGATGCGCTCGCGCTGTTCGGCGAGCGCAGTCTCGATCCGGTCTTTCGCGGCGTTGAAGCGGCTGCCCATCGCCGGGCGCTCGGCGGGCGGCAGCCTGCCGAGTCCTTTGTTGAGCCCGGCGAGCACGCCCGACTTGCCCAGATAGCGGGCTTTGGCCCGCTCGAGCTCATCGGCATCGGCGATCCCGGCGAACAACGCCAGCGCCTCTTGCACAATTGCATCAACGTCCTGCATGGATATCGCTGCAGATCCGTGAGGGAGAATCGTGAAAAAAGGAGGCCGGCAAGCCTCCTCGACCGCGCACGAGGGATCAGGCGCCGAGGCTGGCCCTCGCGCGCTCGACGAACTTGCCGAACGCGGACTTGTCGAGTACCGCAATGTCGGCCAGCACCTTGCGATCGATGGCGACCGCAGCCTTCTTCAGCCCGTTCATGAACGTGCTGTAACTCATCCCGTGTTCGCGGGCCGCGGCATTGATGCGCGCGATCCACAAGGCGCGAAACTCGCGCTTGCGGTTGCGCCGGTCGCGATAGGCGTACTGCCCTGCCCGCATCACGGCTTCGTTGGCGACCCGGAATACGTTGCCGCGGCGGCCGCGGAATCCCTTGGCCTTCGCCAGTACCTTCTTGTGCGCCGCGCGCGCGGTGACGCCGCGTTTGACTCTCGGCATGGCGGCTCTCCTTAGTAGGGCAGCATGGCGCGGAGCGCCCGCTGGTTGGAAGCGTGCGCGGGCGTCGTGCCGCGCAGGTGACGCTTGCGTTTGGTGTTCTTCTTGGTGAGGATGTGGCGCAGGTTGGCGCGGCTGCGCTTGAACCCGCCGCCGGCGAGCTTCTTGAAGCGCTTGGCGGCGCCGCTCTTGGTCTTCAACTTCGGCATGACAACTCCTGTATTGACATAGCGCCGGGTGCTCCCGGGGGGAGACTTTCGACCCGGACGACTACTTCTTGGTAACTTCGGCTGCGGCTGCCACCTTCGGCGCCACTGGCCTGGACGCCGCTCCGGCGTCCGGCGCGGCACCTGCCGCTCTTGCAGCCGGGCGCGGCGGCGTTTTGGCGACTTTCTTGGGTGACAGCATCATCACCAACTGCCGCCCTTCCATCTTGGGAAACTGCTCGACCACCGCGTGCGGATCGAGATCGCCTCTCACGCGCTCCAGCAGGCGGAACCCAATCTCCTGATGCGCCATCTCGCGGCCGCGAAATCGCAGCGTGACCTTGGTCTTGTCGCCTTCTTCCAAAAACCGGACCAGATTCCTCAGCTTGATCTTGTAGTCGCCTTCGTCCGTTCCCGGACGGAACTTGATCTCCTTGACGACGATCTGCTTCTGCTTGAGTCTTGCTTCATGCCGCTTCTTGCTCTCACGGTACTTGAACTTCCCGTAATCCATGATGCGGCACACCGGCGGAACCGCCTGGGGCGCAATCTCCACCAGGTCCAGTTCGGCTTCCTCGGCCATCTTGTTGGCCGCCGCAATGCTCAAGACCCCAGCCTGCTCCCCGTTCGCGCCGATGACGCGGACCTCGGGTGCGGTGATCTCGGTGTTGATCCGTGCTTCCTTTTCCTGAGCGATAACGCGAACTCCCCTGTCCCGTTGGTCTTAGGCCGCGCGCCCCATCCGCCCAGTCTCCTCCCGGATGCGGCTGACAAAGGCTTCAAGAGGCATTTGCCCCAGGTCCTCTCCTTTGCGGGATCGCACGGCCACCTTTTGCGCTGCCATTTCCTTGTCGCCGACGATGATCTGGTACGGCAGCTTCTGCAAACTATGTTCCCGAATTTTATAGGAAATTTTCTCGTTGCTCAAGTCGGCCTCGGCGCGTATCCCGGCCTGGTTGAGGGCTGCCGTCACCGCCTTGGCGTAATCGATCTGGTGTTCGGAAATGTTGAGCACGACTACCTGCACCGGCGCAAGCCACACCGGCATGGCGCCGGCAAAGTGTTCGATCAGGATCCCGATAAAACGCTCGAACGAACCCAATATCGCCCGGTGCAGCATGACGGGCACACGCCGGGTGTTGTCCTCGGCCACGTACTCGGCGCCGAGCCGCCCAGGCATCGAAAAATCGAGCTGCAGCGTCCCGCACTGCCATACCCGGGCCAAGCTGTCCCTGAGCGAGAATTCGATCTTGGGGCCATAGAATGCCCCTTCTCCGGGATTCAACTCCCAGTTGAGCCGGCGCGCCTCCAGCGCCGCCCGCAGCGCCGCTTCCGAGCGATCCCAGACGTCATCCGCGCCCACCCGCTTGGGCGGCCGGGTCGAAAGCTTGACCAGGATTTCGTCGAACCCGAAATCCGCATAGACCCGCTGCAAGAGGTCGATGAACAGCATGACCTCGGACTCGATCTGCGCCTCGCTGCAGAAAATGTGCGCGTCGTCCTGCACGAACCCCCGCACCCGCATCAGGCCATGCAGCGCCCCTGACGGTTCATTGCGATGGCAGGCGCCGAATTCTGCCAGCCGCAGCGGCAACTCGCGATAGCTGCGGACCCCCTGGTTGAACACCTGCACGTGGCCCGGGCAGTTCATGGGCTTCACCGCATAATCGCGCGACTCGGACTCGGTCGCAAACATGCTTTCGCGGAAGTTGTCCCAGTGGCCCGAGCGCTTCCACAACGAAACATCGATCACCTGCGGCGTGCGCAGTTCGAGGTAACCGTTGTCGCGCAGCAACTGGCGCATGTATTGCTCGATCACCTGCCAGATCACCCATCCCCTGGGGTGCCAGAACACCATCCCGGGCGCCTCTTCCTGCAAATGGAACAGATCGAGCTGGCGGCCCAGCTTGCGGTGGTCGCGCTTCTCGGCCTCCTCCAGCCGGTGCAGGTAAGCGTCCTGGTCTTCCTTCTTCGCCCACGCGGTGCCGTAGACCCGCTGCAGCATCTCGTTCTTCGAGTCGCCGCGCCAGTAGGCGCCTGCGACCTTCATCAGCTTGAACACCTTGAGCTTGCCCGTGGACGGCACGTGCGGGCCGCGGCACAGATCGATGAAATTGTTCTGGCGATAAAGCGAAATGGGTTCGCTGTCCGGAATCGACGCGATGATTTCGGCCTTGTAGTGCTCGCCCAAGTTCCTGAAGAACGCCACGGCGTCGTCACGCGGCATCAGGGTACGCTCGACCTTGAGGTCGCGCCTGGCGATCTCGGCCATGCGCTTTTCGATCGCCGCCAGATCCTCGGGCGTAAACGGCCGCTTGTAGGAAAAATCGTAGTAGAACCCGTCCTCGATGACCGGGCCGATCGTCACCTGCGCGTCGGGAAACAGTTCCTTCACTGCATGCGCCAGCAGATGCGCCGTCGAATGACGAATGATCTCCAGACCCACGGAATCCTTGTCGGTAACGATCGCGACTTCCGCGTCGCCATCGATGACGTGGGAAGTATCGACGAGCTTGCCGTTGACTCGCCCCGCCACGGCCACGCGCGCGAGCCCCGCCCCGATGTTCTGGGCAAGCTCGGCGACGGTCACGGCCCGGTCGAACGTCCGGGCCGACCCGTCCGGTAAGCGGATGCTCGGCATTCCAGCACTCAAAAAAGGAGAAGAGCCAGACCGGCTGCGTTCCATGCCGCCGTTTCTGACTCCTCTCATTCTCCCCGCGCAGTGAGCGGCGCCCTTGCGTCCGTTCGAATGCGCGGAGTTAAACCGGCGCAACGCGTCCGGCTTTAACAACTGGTAGGCGCGATTGGACTCGAACCAACGACCCCCACCATGTCAAGGTGGTGCTCTAACCAGCTGAGCTACGCGCCTAATCTTTCTAATCAGTTACTTAGGAACCTCTTCGAGCGCGGATAATACCATGCGCGCTCGATGTGTCGAAAGCTCGCGCAGCGGCTTGTTTGCCTCCTCACGCGTGATGAGGCGGATGCGCCGCAGCCAGCAGTGCGGGAGCAGCAGATTCAGCCAAGCACTTCGAGAACCTCTGCGATGACCTGAACGCTTCCTTCATCCTCGCAGGTCAGTTCGATCGGCTGGAAATCGCGATTCATCGGTTTCAAGGTGACCTTTACGTGGCGCCACGTTCCATCGTCGGATACCGCCTTTTCGCTCTCATAACGCTTGACGGTGTAGCGCTCACCGGTCTCGGGATCGAGTGAGTCTCGCAGCTGCACGAGGACAGTTCGGCCCTGACGCGTTCCTTCGACCGGAGCGGCAAAGAGACAGTAAGAGCCATCGGCGATCGTCGGCTCCATAGACTTTCCGACCACCTGGGAGACAAACATGCCCGGGCGCAACCGCCTTCCAGTGTCGATTTCGATCCAATCACTGCCCCACTTCGCTGCTTGCTCATCGTAATGCTGAGGGTCATGCGCCCGTATCGACCAGAATCATGCACGGGTCCCGGACTTGGCCGAGAAATCGAGCCGATTCTTGTACGCGGCGGAAAGCTGCTCATTGGTGTCGATACAGCCGACGAACCCCACCGCCTCCAGCGCCTGAAAGAAGGCCGAATCACCCGTGTCCGGCGCGGCGGTCATGACCGCGGGCGCGGCTGGCAGGCCATGTCGCTGCTTGACGAATCGCACAAAATCCAGCACCTCGGCCCGCAGGTTGGGTGGCAGCGCAGCTATTTCGGCTTGAATGTCGTTCAGGGTGGTCATTACGCACTCCCCTAATATTGTCCGGCAAGGCGTATGGTCGCTGGCCTGTGAGCGCACGTCAATATAAGAAGTCCCGCTACTCTGGCGAATGCCGAGTTTGCCGTCATCCCGGCGAAGACCGGGGTCTTGCGGCAACGGCAATCCTCAGGGGGTGGAGGGTCAGGTTGGAAAATGCCTGTGCCTTTCCGAAGGTAAGACCGGAAACGGTATGCGTATTCGCCCGCCAAAAAACATCATCAACACAGTTAGGTTGGTTTTCGGTAAGCTGATCTGTGAAAATGTTGTTCAGCACCTCGACAGTCATCATGTCCTTGCCTGAAAAAATCCCCAATGCCATGGCAGATAAATTTTCTGCTGTCACGACCCTGACTGATACTTTCTGTGCAAAGCACCTCAATGAGGAATATCGCCGGATAGTCCGGCAGGTTGTTGGCGCCTTGGCCAGGAAGCGACCCTCGCCGTTGTTAAGGGGCAACGAGAATGTCTGGGCAGCCGCTGCCGTGCATGCGGTCGGACGTGTCAATTTTCTGGATGATTCTTCCCAAACGCCGTGCTGCAAGCCGAAAGTCATTTATGAGTTTTTCGGGATCGCTGAAAGCACTGGGCAGAACAAGTCCAAGGAAATCCGCGATATTCTCAAGATGGAGGTCTTTTCACCTGAATGGACCTTGCGCAGTCGACTCGCTGACAACCCCATGGTGTGGATGCTGCAAGTCAACGGTTTGATGGTCGACATTCGCCGAGCTCCAATTGAATTGCAGCAACTGGCCTTTGAGAAAGGTCTGATTCCCTTTATCCCCGCCCTGCAGCCTGAAAAGACTCAATGAGCCGAATCTCGCACAAGGCTCTGGCTCAACCGACAAATACGTCATGATGGCTGCTGCGAATTTCGTGAACTGTATTGCATTCGTCCCCATGAATGCACCGAAATCCGCGCCTTGCCGACGGCAGACAGGGTAATCGACATGCAACAGGTCCATTGCGAGGAGTGTGGCGAGATCACGCCCAGCTACGATATTGTCAGCTGCGGTTCCATGGATCGGGGATATCGACAGCTTTGCGGCCGATGCTTCAACGCGGAGATGGCTAAGCTGAGCGGTCTGGAAGATTTTGACAACTTCCGGCTCGAGCCCATTGGGATAACTGACTGCGCCGATGAAACACACCAATTCCATTTCCGGACACGCCTGTTTGGAAGCGGTGTCGCTCTGGATGCCTTTGAGCTTCGAGAAGGAAACCCGGCTGGCTACAAGTTCCAAATTCACGGCGATCCCGAAGATGATTTATTCGCCCTGCTGGGCCGGTTGATCCAGAAAATACACCGAACGCTTTCCATCAAGCACCTTGAGGACGATGGGATGGGACTTCATATCGCTGATGATACGGTGCGAGGGCGAATCGAATGGGATGATGCCCAAGACGGTCGCGTGCCACTCATCGTTGTCGATGGCCGGGAAATCTCCTGGGAAGATTTCGGCCGCATGTTGATGACCTATGAGGGCTGGCAGTTCAAGTTGGAGATTCGTGATCCCAGCGATGAAGTGTGAACTCGCCAGATTATGGGATAGGCAATGCCGGTTGGCTCTACCGTCTGCGCAATCTTCGCCTGGTGAGTGCGG
>Ga0209108_10000195_pt1 | contig 32213 bp, 28 predicted proteins | sample Rifsed10ft1_FD_184003 | JGI IMG/M metagenome (GOLD analysis project Ga0209108, IMG submission 184003) | Soil microbial communities from Rifle, Colorado, USA - sediment 10ft 1 (version 2) | ecosystem: Environmental > Terrestrial > Deep subsurface > Rock core/Sediment | place: Rifle, Colorado...
GGTCCCACGGTGCCTCATGGATACGATCCCCATGCCGATCGTCTGGTCGCTGCTCGGCATCGTCGCGGCCGTGGTCCTTGGTCGTCTCATACTGCGCGACTTTCGCAAGAGCAAAGCGGCGAACGCCGCCATGGCCTCGTTGCGCTTCAGGCCGTGTCCCGCGGAGACGGCATCGCTTACGGCAACCGTGCGGGCGCTTCACGGCGCCTCGAACATCGAGGTCCGAAGCGCGGAGAAGCTTAAGACGCGCGCCGGCCCCGTCTATCGATACGAAGTGCACTTGCTGCACGACGACACGCCGTCGGCCAGCGAGGAGTTTCTGTTGCCGATGCGGCGCAAGTCGGATCGGCCGATGGTGTTGTTCATGCTGCCGGAGGGGCTCGACAACGGCCTCGCGCGGAGGATGCTCGAGAAGCTCACGGCGGTGCTCTCGCCGGCCGGGCTCGCTCCGGTCGACGTCCCGCCGCCGTTGCGGTCGAGCGTGCTGAGCGCGCTCGCGCCCGAGGGCAGCGGGCTATACGACTTGATCGACGACCGCCAGCTCACGCAGCTGCGGCAGGCGGCGAGGCTCGGGTTCTTCGTCGTGCGTGCCTCGGGGCCGCATTGCGCGCTCGAGGTCCTGTCCGATTACGGGCAGCGCATGCTGCCGTCGTTCGATCTCGCGACCGCGGCACGCTACGTCCGCGAGCTTGCAGAGCGACCCGCGCGTAGTTGACACCTGGGGCAGCAAGCCGATGCGCGAAAGGACCTGCGCCGTTATTGGCGAGCAATCAACGCGGTACAAAAACTAACAAACTCCGCGAGCCACTCTATGGCGCGGCCGCGCAGCGGCTCATTCAAGTACACGGCAACCGCTACCGCGGCCGCGATGAGCACAACCGATGCAAATCCGAGGCCTATTCTTCGCGGCTCGCGAAACCTCGCGAGCTCCGCGTGCCGGCGGATGTCGTCAGGATGCACATGGGGAGTGTCACTCGTGCGATGGGTGGCTCGATCGGGCTTCGACGGCAGTGAACGGGCCCGCAAGGGGCCGACGTCCCAGTCTCCGGAATAGTCGCCGATGGTCGGTAGATCGTCGTCTTGCGCGCGCGCGGGCCGTACCGACGTGCTTATCGCTGGCGGAGCATTCCTCGTCGCCTGCGCCGCAGCGAGAGTTTCCCGTCCAGTGACGCCGAGCTCGGCGAGGAACGCGTCCACGCTTACCGTGCGATGCTCGCGGCAGAGCGCAAGACCGCGCGCCAGCGCATTCCACTGCTCAGCGCCGAGTCGCGGAATCGGCGCAAGCGAGAGCCCTGCGTTCCATGCCTCGAGCGGCGAGCGCCCGTCGAATGGATGGCTCCCGGCCAAGAGCTCATACGCGACACAAGCCAGGCCGTAAACGTCGTCGCGTGCATCCGGAGCCGCAAGCACGTTGGGCGCAACATCCTCGACGAAAGAGGGCCGCGTCCGCGGCGAGCTTGCGGGCAGCAAATCGAGCACTTTGACGGCGGAATCCTTCGTGATGAAGATTTTCTCCGGTCGAATGTCACCATGGATCGCACCTTTCGCGTGCGCATACTTCAACGCATCGCCGACACCGCGAAGCACCGCGAACGTCTCGGTATCCGAGGGCAGCACGGATCGCATGTCGAGAAGCGCTCGCAACGACATGCCCTCCAGCAGCTCCATCACGAGAAAATATTGGCCGCGATCACAGCCGAATCCACCCACCTTCACCACGTTCGGGTGCGCCCAGAGATGCGTTTGTTGGTAGCCGCTCTCGAGCTTCCGCAGCAATCGCGTCTGTTGCGAAATTCGGCGGTGCAGGAAATGCAGCGCCACGCGGTGTTCCAGGTGGAGCTCTGGATCCGACAACGAGCGATCGACCGCTGCGTAAATCTCGCCATATCGCCCGCTGCCGAGGTGCGCCTTCAGAACGTAGCGATTGGCGACGACGCTGCCGAGCGCCCTGCCGATTTCGGCTCCGTACGGCGCCGGCGCGCTTTCGTGCTCGTCGGTACCCCCGGCGAACCGAGCCGCCCGAGTCCCGCTCTCTGCGAGCGGATCGCGTCTATCGTCGAGGTACATTTCATCGCTCATCGGTGTGTTTCATGGACGGTCCGCATCAGTCCATATACGAGATCCCAATGGAGCGTGTCCGTGAAGTGGCTCGCAAGCTTGGCGAACATTCTCGACGGCTGCGGCACTATAGGGTGCGGATTCGGTCAGGAGAACCGGTCCGGCGTTGCCGCCAGACGTGAGCCAACAAGATTTCTCGGCAGCGCTGCAAGCGTTCGCGGCCATCGCACCGGCGCATCCGCGCCGTCAGGTCACGTGCGTGGTGAAGAAGTAGGCGAAGCCGAGCAAAACAGCCATCTGCCCAAGCAACGCCGTGTACATCTGGCGCGCGACGCTACACTCCGCAAACGACCACTGCGCTAGGATCATCACGCGGGCTCGTTCTCAGGGGAAACGCTGAAAGTCACTGACACATCGAATCATGAAAACTCTTTCGATCGCCCGCCGCTTCTGCGGACCCAGCGCGTCAGCCAACGGCGGTTATGTCTGCGGGCTCGTCGCCGCGCTTGCGCGCGAAAGCGTGACCGTGCGCCTCTTGCAGCCGCCGCCACTCGAAACGGAGCTCGTCATCGAGTACGCGAACGGTGTGCCTCGCGTGCGGCGGGGAGCGGACGTTGTCGCACAAGCTCGGCCGGGCGCCGTCGGCGAGCTCGTCATACCCGCGCGGCCGAGGCACGACCAAGCCGTCGCCGCGTCGCGACACTATGCGGGCTTCGTCACACACCCGGCTCCGCGCTGCTTCGTCTGCGGGCCGGAGCGCACGCCAGGCGACGCCTTGTGCATTTTTCCGGGAGTGGTCGAGCCGGGCGTGGTCGCGGCACCGTGGGTGCCGCACGCGTCGCTCGATGCCGGCGACGGCGCGGTCCGTCCGGAGTTCATGTGGGCCGCGCTCGACTGCCCGGGCTACGTCGCCGTTGCGCCCGACATGCGCTCGATGCTGCTCGGCGAATTGACGGCCGACATCCGCCGCCGCGCGAGCATCGGCGAGACGTGCACAATCGTCGGCTGGAGGATCGCCGCGAGCGGTCGCAAATACGAAGCCGGAACGGCCGTGATCGGCGCCGACGGAGAAACGCTCGCAGCGGCGCGCGCGATCTGGATCGAGCCGCGCGCCTCCTAGGGCGGATCGTGCCAGCCATGGGACGGTACCGTCCGATTGCGGGACGCGACCGTGTGGCCGGCCCAAGCTGTTACCTTACGTTTCAATGCCTTGCCGAATTCAGCGCATTGGCACGGGAGTTGCTTCTGGGCAAGTCAAGGCCCGGTGCTTCAGAGCCGGTGCGACACCTTATCGAACGAAGGGCACTGCCAATGTCGTCGCTGCTTTACGATCTCCGCTACGCCGCCCGGCAACTCTTACGGACCCCCGTGTTCACGCTCTCCGCGATCGCCATTCTCGCGGTCGGCATCGGTTTGAACGCGGCGGTGTTCACGCTCGTCGACACCACATTGTTCCGTCCGGCTCCTTTCGACGAGCCGGACAGGATTGTGCACATCTACCAAGACTCCGACGAGGGTGCGCCCACCTCGACGTCGTTCCCCGCCTATCGCGAGATGGCTGCAATACCTGACGTTTTCGCCGTCGTCGCGGCCACCTCGACCGGCGAGGCGAGATGGGACGCCGTCGACGGTCCCCGACAAGTGTCGATCGAGTTCGCGACCGCAAGCTACTTCGACGTGCTTCGGTTACGCACGCATCTCGGCGACTGGTTCTCCCCCGAGCACGACGTCGTAGGCTCCGAGCTCGTAGCGGTGTTGAGCTACCGCACGTGGCGCACGCATTTCGGCGCGGATCCGGACGTCGTCGGCCGGGCGGTGCGCCTCAACAACCAGCCGGTCACGATCATCGGCGTCGGACCGCGGGACTACAGCGGCGAGGCGGGGGCATTGGTCACGGATTTCTGGCTCTCGATCTCGAGCACGCCGGTCGGCGGACCCTTTCGCGTCGCCAACTTGGATCGGTCGCAAGATCACTGGTATCAGGTCAAGGCAAGGCTCTTGCCGGGCGCGACGCTCGTGCAGGCGCAGGCCGCGATGGACGGCTTGGCGCGGCGCCTCGCGGAGGCCAATCCGGAGTTGGACGAGGGCCGTGACATCACAGTATTCGCGTACGGCGATGTGCGGCTCCATCCTTCGTTGGACCGGATGCTCTTCGCCTCGACGACGATTCTCCTGGTGCTCGCGGCCGTCGTGTTGTTGCTCGCGTGCAGCAACCTCGCCAACTTGTTTCTCGTGCGCGGCATCGCGCGCGGCCCGGAGATCGCGGTGCGCTCGGCGTTGGGGGCCGGGTGGCTCAGAGTCGCGCGCTTGCTGCTGTTCGAGGCCCTGCTGCTCGCGGGGCTCGGGGGAATCGCGGGGCTCGCCGTGGCCGCCGGCGCGGCACAAGTTCTGCCAAGCCTGCCGCTGCCGACGCCGACCGGCGTTGGCTTAGACGTGCGCTTCGACCACCGCGTCGTCGTGTTCGGCATGCTCGCGGCGCTTGCGACGGGACTCCTTTTCGGCCTGATTCCCGCGCTTCGCGCCGGCAAGACGGACGTCGTGACCGCGCTTCGCGACGAGGGCCATGGGCATTCGGCCGGCAGCCGAATCTCGCTGCTGCGCAAATGTCTCGTCGCCGCGCAGGTCGCGCTGTCGGTCGTGCTCGTCGTCGCCGCCGGCCTCATGGCGCGGAGCCTCGCGAACGCGGAGCGCGTGGATCTCGGCGTGGACGCCGAACGGATTGCGATCGTCGGCACGATCCCGCAGCAAGGTGGCGTCGCCGAGGAGGAACTCGGTGCCGTGTCCGCGGCGATCCTCGCGCGCATCGCGGCGCTGCCGGGTGTCGAGCGCGCGGCATTGACGACGCGACTGCCGGTGCAGCCCGGAGGCACGTCGACGACGGTCGTCGAAGGCTACACGCCGGCCGCGGGAACGGGATCCGTGGAGTTGCCGCTCGCGGGAGTGAGCCGGCAATACTTTGCGACGATGGCCATTCCGCTCGTCGCCGGGCGAACCTTCTCCGCCATTGACCATCCCGAATCACCGGACGTGGTCGTCCTGAACGAGACGGCGGCGCGGCTCTACTTCGGCGGAAACGCCGTCGGGCGGAGGATCCGCCCGCAGGCCGACCCCGACGCGTGGCGCGAGATCATCGGCGTGGTCGCAGACGTCAAGGTCAGCGACGTGACCGAGCCGCCGACGCCGATGTTCTACTTCTCGGCCGAGCAAGTTCCCTTGAGCGGGTTCACCGTCGTCGCGCGGACCTCGGGTGACCCGGCCGCGCTCACGCCAGCGCTCCGAGCCGCGCTGCGCGAGGTGCGGCCCTCGCTACCCGTGACGCGGCAGGGGTCGCTCGAGGCGCACGTGGGCGCGGGGCTGGCCGCGGCGCGGACGGGCGTCGCGCTCATGAGTGGTTTCTCTTTGCTCGCGTTGCTGCTCGCGGGCTTGGGCATCTATGCAGCGGTTTCATTTAGCGTGGAGCGGCGCACACAAGAAATCGGAGTGCGCATGGCGCTCGGGGCGACGCATACGCGCTTGACGCGCATGGTCGTCGGCGAATCGGTCACCGTCGTGGCGCTCGGCGTGGCCGCCGGATTGGGCCTCGCGGCACTCGTGGCGCGCGGATTGGGCGGCGTGGGCGTGTTGTTCGGCGTCGAGCCCGTGGATGCGGCGACATTTCTTGGCGCGGCGGCGCTGCTCCTCTTGGCGGCCGCCGCGGCCGCGTTCCTGCCGGCCCACCGCGCGGCGCGGGCGAATCCCATGGAGGCGCTCCGGAGGCAGTGAGCTCCGGCGTCATCGCACGCAAGCTCGAGCTCGGTCTCGCGCCCATCATTCGTCGTGAGCGCTTCCGTCAGGCGCGGCTTGCGCCGGCACGGCCGCCGCGCGCGCAACGTATAATCGGCGCACGCTTTGCGTACCGGTGCCCGCATGCGAATGACACGCGACGAATTCATGCCTTGGCCGCACAAGGCGATCACGCTGCTCGGCATGTCGGGCGTCGGCAAGACCACGCTCGCCGACAAGCTGCCGAAATCGAAGTGGTTTCACTACTCGGGCGACTACCGCATCGGCACGAAGTATCTGGCCGAGCCGATCCTCGACAACATCAAGCGCCAAGCGATGCAGATCGATTTCCTGCGCGACCTTTTGCGCAGCGATTCGATCTACATCGCGAGCAACATCACGTTTCACAATCTCGAGCCGGTGGCGACGTTTCTCGGCAAGATCGGCCGCGCCGATCTCGGCGGGCTCGACGTCGCGGAGTTCAAGAAGAGACAAAGGCTGCACCGCGAAGCCGAGATCGGCGCCATGCGCGACGTCGGCACGTTCATCGAGAAGGCGCAGACCATCTACGGTTATGACCATTTCATCAACGACGCGGGCGGCAGCATCGTCGAGCTCGACGACGAAACCACGCTCGCCACGCTCGCCGAGCACACTTTAATTCTGTACCTATGCCCCGATGCCGCGCTCGAGCGTGCGCTCGTGCAGCGTGCGAACGACGATCCCAAGCCCCTCTACTATCAAGAGCCGTTCCTCGATGCCAAGCTCGAGGAGTATCTCGAGAAGACGGGAGTGAAGAGTCCGACGCAAATCGTTCCCGACGAGTTCGTGCGGTGGATCTTTCCCGCGCTCGTTGCGCATCGGCGGCCGAAGTACGAGGCCCTGGCAAGCAATTATGGCTACACCGTCGATGCGAGACGCACGGAAGCCGTGAAGAACGAGCAGGACTTTCTCGATCTCGTTGCGAGCGTGCTCGACTGACGCCCCGGCGGCGCGGCCGCTTCAGTACGTCGCCGCGATCCCCCACGCCCAGGCGCCGGCCACCGACGCCCACGCGATCAGGCCTGCCGTGAGCTGGACGCGCGCGGCCGACGATATCACCACGCGCGCCGCGACGAGGCCGAGAGCAAGCCCCGTCAGGAAGCCCATGAGGTGCGCGCCGAGGTCGGTGTTCTCGCCGGCCGTGCCCGTGTAGGCGAGAAGCGCCAATCCCGCGATAAGCGGCGCCACGCGACTGCGAAACGAGCTCCCCCGCGGCAAGCCTCTGCGCCACGTGTACGCCGTCAGGAGGCCCAGCGCACCGAACACGGCCGTCGACGCGCCGATCGAGCGGTGATCGGCGCCGGATAGCCAGCCGTTCAAGACATTGCCCACGGCTCCCGTCGTCAAGATCGCCATCCAGCCGACGCCGCCGCCGAGGTAGCGTGCGACGAAGTATGTAAACAACGCACCGAACGTCAGGTTGGCGAGCAAGTGATCGGGCTCCACATGCAGGGTCAACGCGGTCATTGCCCGCCACCACTGGCCCGAGAGCATGCGCTCGGCATCCATGATTCCGACCGCCAACCAATCGATCCCGAAGGCGAGGCGTTGCACGCATGCGGCGATGATGAGCAATACGGCGATGAACGATGCAACACCGAACCAGCCGGACCCCAGTGTCTCGGGCGGCGGAAGCGGGCGAAGCGCGTCTACATTCTCGCGGCGATAGGACTTGAGCTCGCGCGCCGCATGCTCGGCATCCTGCACGCGCACGCGCAGCAACCAGTGCCCGCCGTCGTGCTCCTGGAGAGAGGCGATGCCGCGCGCTTCGAGCACGAGCGCAAGCTCGGCGCAGGCGCGTTGCTCGCGGCTCTCGCCGACGACGACCCAAGACTCGAATTCCGACTGCACTGAGCTAGTGGCCTGCAACGCGCGCGTGGGTCTATAGTGTGCTGGCAGTGAGACGAATCGAGCAATCAGAGCTTCGCAAATGAGCGCATTGCGTTGTTACCGCTGCGGAGAGTCCTTGGCGGAGTTGTCGCTGCCGTTGCGGCGGCTCGATGAGTGCCCCAAGTGCCGCGTGCACCTGCACGTGTGCCGCATGTGCGTGAACTACGCTCCGCGCCTCCCAACCCAGTGCAAAGAGCAAGATGCACCGGAAGTGCGCGACAAAACGAATGCGAACTTCTGCGACTATTTCAAGCCGAGCGCGGCGGCCTTCGACCCGGCGGGCAGCGCTGCCGAGGCTCGCGCCCGGAGCGAGCTCGATGCATTGTTCGGCAAGCCCGCAGGTGCACCTTCCGGCGGCGCGGCGGCGCCCGAGCAACCGGACAAGGTTTTGGAGGACGCGCGTGCGCTCTTCAAGAATTGACCGTTTGACCGTGAGTCGACGGCTGGTGCTCGTCATCGTCTGCCTCGGGCTCGCGGCCTGCGCGAGCCAACGGCAGCGCACGGATTGGAGCGAGCCGTTGTCGAGCGAGCCGTATCAGCAGGATACGGTGCTGCGTGAAGCGGAGGTGTTTTTCGGCCGCGGCGCTCAAGGTCTCGCGGACGTCTTGAACCGCGTGTTTCGCGATCGCGGCCCTCCCACGGGCTACATCAAGGGCGAGGAAGGCGGCGGCGCCGTCGGCGTGGGGCTGCGCTATGGTCACGGCACGCTGTACATGCAGAACGGCGAGTCCGCCAAGATCTATTGGCGCGGGCCCTCCGTCGGCATCGACGTCGGCGGCAGCGTCGCCAAAACGTTCATACTCGTGTACGACCTGCCGACGATCAACGCGCTGTTCGATCGCTATGGCGGCGTGGAGGGAAGTCTATTCTACGTGGGCGGCGTCGGCGTCAATTACAACCGTAAAGACGACACCGTGCTCGCTCCCGTGCGTTTCGGCGTGGGTTGGCGCCAAGGCGTCAACATCGGCTACCTGCATTTGTCGCCCGAGCGTTCGTGGATTCCGTTCTAGCGGCTAGCTCTTGCCTTGGTTCTGTCCCGCTTTGCGCCGGGCTTCGCTCAAGGGGCGGCGCATATCGATCGCAATCGTGTGCTCGGGCTGGGCGACGTCGGTCGATTCCAACTGCAACGCTGCCACATCGGTAGCCGAAAGCGTCGGCAGCTCGGCCGAAGTCGCCGCCGCGTTACGGCCTCGCAGCGCCTGATACTTCTTCTTCCATTGTTCGCTCGTCCGCTTGAGCTCGGCAATCGTTTCTACGTGCTTGTTGATGGAAGCTTCGAGGTTCAGCACGATTTCGCGTTTCTCCTCGAGCCGGCTCTCGAGCGTTGACACGCGGTCCGCGTCGGCGCGCAGACTCTTGATGAGCGTCTTGCGTGCGTCGAGCTCCGCGCGTACCGCTTCGAGCTCGGCGGCCCCCTCACTGCTGTGATCGTCGGCGTTCTCACGCAAGGTCTCGAGCTCGGCATCGAGCTCCGCAAGCTGCTTCTCGGCCTGGCGCCGCTCCTTTTGCAGAGCGCCGATCTCTTGATCTTTGGCTTTGCTTTCGGCTCTTAGCCGCTCGACACCTTCCGCATCGCGGCGCAGCGCTCGAATCAGGTCTTGCTTGCTCTCGACCTCCGACGCGAGTCGCTCGACCTCGAGGTCCTTGGCGCGGACCTCATTCCGCAACTCCGCGGCCGTGGCAGCTTCGGCACGTAGCGTTTCCATGAGCTCCGCTTGACCGCTGACTCGGTCTTCGAGCGTCTTCAAGTCCCGGCCGTAGTTCTCGTAGCTCGCCGTCTGCTCGGCAAGCTTCTTGCGCGTCTCGTCGAGCTCGCGCAACAGCATGGACATCTCGGCGCCCCAATCCGCGAGCAAACTCGTCAAACGCTCGCGCAACACATCCGTGCTTGTTTCTTGACGTGCCATACTGAAAACTTAGCCAGTTAACACAATGAGCGCTAAGGTGCCGGGTTTGGCAGCCGAATTCGGTGACTTGGGTCACATCCCGGCGAAAGTCGGGGCGCACCGTCCGACGAGAGGCGGATACGGGCGGATCAGCGGAAGCGTTGGTTGGTCGCCGCGAGCGCCGCGGCGCCGGGACAGAGCTTGTCGTACTCGACCGCGTTCAGGGGTACGCTCGTCGTCCCGTTCACTGCATGCAGGTCGGGCTCTCCTTCGTGCACGTATAGGAGTCCCGTGACGAACTCGCCCTCGCGTTGGTGGGCGCGGACGTAGTCGATCGCGGCGCCGCGGTTGTGCATGTTGTAGCTATCGCTGACCTTGCGGAGCAACAAACGACTGCCGTCATGAAGCTCCACGGGCATGACCTCGCCGCGGTTGTATGCGACCGTGATCTCCTCCGTGGGCGGCACGAAATCCGCGTGCACGACCGGATGAAAGTGCTCCCGCGCGTAGGCATAGCTCTTGGTCGAAGCTTCGTGATCGTTGAAGGTCACGCATGGAGAGAGCACATCGAGCAACGCAAAACCGCGATGGCGAATGCCGGCCTTGATGAGCGGCACGAGTTGCTCTTTGTCACCGGAAAAGCTGCGCGCGACGAACGTGCCGCCGAGCGCCATTGCGAGCTGCACGGCGTCGATCGGCGGCTGGCGATTGACCTCGCCGCGCTTGGCACGCGTTCCGATATCGGCAGATGCGGAAAACTGGCCCTTGGTGAGCCCGTAAACACCATTATTCTCGATGATGTACAGCATGTCGAGGTTGCGTCGCACGGCATGCGCAAACTGTCCGAGGCCTATGGAAAGCGAATCGCCGTCGCCGGATACGCCGATCAAGTGGAGCTCGCGGTTGGCGGCCGACGCTCCGGTCGCGATCGACGGCATGCGTCCGTGCACGGCGTTGAATCCGTGCGACGAGCCTAAGAAGTAGGCCGGCGTTTTCGACGAGCAGCCGATGCCGCTCATCTTTGCGACGCGGTGCGGCGGAATCGACAGCTCGAATACCGCCTGAATGATCGCCGTGGTCACCGAGTCATGGCCGCATCCCGCACACAACGTCGACATGCCGCCTTCGTAATCGCGGATCGTCAAACCCAGCGCGTTGCGCCGCAGGCCCTCGTGAACGATCTTCGGCTTGGCGATGGAAGTCATGCGGCCGCCTCTTGCGCCGTCGCGGCGCGCACTGCGTCGATGACGCACCGGCAATCCATCGGCAGCCCGCCGTAGCTTAGGATCGAATGCATTTGGCGTTTCGGATAGTCGAGCTCGAGGGCGAGCAGGCTCTTGAGCTGCGCATCCCGATTCTGCTCGACGACGAAGATTCGCTCGTGTTGCTCGAGGAATCGCTGCACCTTCTTCGTGAACGGGAACGCGCGAATGCGGCAGTAGTTGACCTGGATTCCGTCCCTCGCCAAGCGATCGATTGCCTCGTTGATTGCGGGATCACAACTGCCGACGGAGACGATTCCCCACTTGGCGGGCTTGCGCGCGCGGCGCACGATGGGTTCGGGGACGAGCCGTTTCGCGGTCTCCCATTTCTTCAGCAAGCGATCCACGACTTGCTGGTATTCGACGGCGTCCTCCGTGTAGCTGCCGTATTGGTCATGCCCGGAGCCGCGGACGAAATAAGCGCCCCTCGGGTGGACACCGGGCAGAGTGCGGTACGGGATACCGTCGCCATCCCTGTCGACGTACCGATGGTAGGCCGGCATATCCTCGAGAGTGCTCGCGTCGAGCACTTTGCCGTAGTCCGGCCGGTAAGCGGCGTCCCACTGGAAATCTTTGCACATCCAGTCGTTCATGCCGATGTCGAGATCGGACAACACCAAGACCGGCGTCTGCAAGCGATCGGCCAAGTCGAATGCTGCGACCGACAGCTCGAAACATTCGCCGGGGTCGGCGGGGAACAGCAAAACGTGCCGCGTGTCGCCGTGCGAGGCGTGTGCCGCGGCAAGGATATCCGCCTGCTGAGTGCGCGTCGGCATGCCCGTCGATGGACCGACCCGTTGAATGTCGAACACGACGGCCGGCAATTCCGCGAAATACGCGAAACCGAGAAACTCGTTCATCAACGACAGGCCCGGCCCACTCGTGGGCGTGAACGCGCGTGCCCCGTTCCATGTGGCTCCGAGCACGATTCCGATCGCCGCAAGCTCGTCCTCGGCTTGAACGACGCAATAGTTGCGCTCGCCCGTGTCTGGGTCTTTGCGAAGACGCTCACAGAATGCCTTGAACGCATCCATGACCGATGTCGACGGCGTGATCGGATACCAAGCCCCGATCGTCGCGCCCGCATACACGCAGCCCAGCGCTGCCGCGGTATTGCCGTCGATCATGATGTGTCCCGATGTTCGATTCATGGCTTTGATGCGCGTCTCGAGGGGGCATTCGAAGTTCTCGAGCGCGTAGCTCATGCCGAGATCGATCGCCTGCATATTGGCATCGATGAGCGATGCCTTGCTCGCGAACATCTCTCGCACGAGCTCGTCGATGACTGTGCGGTCGATATCGAGCAACGCCGTGAGCGCGCCGACATAGGCCATGTTCTTCATGAGGATGCGCGTGCGAGCCTTGGCGAAATGCTCGTTGCACATGCGCGCGAGCGGGATGCCGATAATGCGGATGTCGGCGCGCGACAAGAGGCGGTCGCGCGGCCACGTCGAGTCGTAGATCAACGTGCCGCCGGCGCTCACCTCGCGCATGTCTTGCTCGTAGGTGCGTGCATTCATCGCGACCATGACGTCTACCGCGCCGGAACGGGCGAGATATCCGTCCTTGCTGACTCTGACTTCGTACCAAGTCGGCAGGCCCTGAATATTCGACGGGAAAAAATTCTTGCCGGTCACGGGCACGCCCATGCGGAAAATCGCCTTCATGAGCAGCGAGTTCGCGCTCGCGGAGCCCGTACCGTTGACGTTCGCAAGCTTCAGAACGAAGTCGTTTACCCTGCTTTTCGCGCTTTTTGCCACTGCTCGTCGTTTCGCTCCGCCTCGTCGATTGCATACGGGATCCGCACGGTGGACTTCTGCATGTCCCACGCTCCCGTAGGACACCGCTCCGCGCAAAGGCCGCAATGCACGCATATATTCTCGTCCTTGACCATGACGCGCCGCGTTTGTTTCAGCTCCTCCGACACATACAAGGGCTGCGAATCTTCGCGCCGCGGCGTCTTGAGGCGCGCCTCGATGCTCGCTTGATCCCCGTTCGCCGTAATGGTGAGGCAATCGACGGGGCATATGTCTATGCACGCGTCACACTCGATGCACAAAGGTGCGAAGAACACCGTTTGCAAATCGCAATTCAAACAACGCTCGACTTCGGTCACGACTTGCTCCGCTGTGAAACCGAGCTCGACTTCGATGTTGAGCTTCTTGAACCGGCTCTTGAGATCGACATGCGGCATGATGCGCCGCACCGAAGGATCGTAGGCGTTGCTGTAGCTCCACTCGTGTATGCCCATCTTCGCGCTCGTGAGCGTGACGCCGCGCGGCAACCGGTCCGTGATCGGCGTGCCCGTGCAGTGCTTGTGTATCGAGATCGCCGACTGATGCGCGTGTTCGACGGCCCAGATGATGTTCTTCGGCCCGAACGCCGCGTCTCCACCGAAGAACACGCCCGGCCGCGTCGCAGCGAACGTCACGGGGTCGACGACCGGTACGTTCCACTTGTCGAACTCGATACCGAGATCGCGCTCGATCCAGGGGAAGGCGTTCTCTTGTCCGATGGCGAGCACCACGTCGTCGCATGGGAAAAACACTTCCTCGACGACGCGACTATTCAATATCTCGCCGGCGTCGCCGAGGTCGTACTCGATGCGCTCGAATCGCATGCCGACGAGCTTGCCGTTCTCGACGACAAATTCCCGCGGCGCATGATTGACCACGATCTCGACACGCTCCTCCTCGGCGTCGTCGAGCTCCCATTGGGACGCTTTGAAGTACCCGCGCGGCTTGCGCGCCATGACCTTGACGTCTTTGGCGCCGAGGCGCAATGAGCTGCGGCAGCAATCCATCGCCGTATTGCCGACGCCGATGATGAGAACTCGCTCGCCGATGCTGTCGACATGCCCGAAGGCGACGGACCCGAGCCACTCGATGCCGATGTGAATCCGATCGCTGGCATCGCGTCCGGGAATACGCAGATCCTTGCCCTTGGGCGCGCCGCTGCCGATGAACACTGCATCGAAATCTTGTTCGAGAAGCTCACGCAGGCTGTCGACCGGCGTCGACAATCGTAAGTCCACGCCCATATCGGTGATGTACGCGATCTCCTCGTCGAGAACCTCGGCGGGGAGTCTGAATGCCGGTATGTTGCTCCGCATGAGGCCGCCCGGCTTATCCATTGCTTCGAACATAACGCACTCATAGCCGAGCGGCATGAGATCGTTGGCGACGGCGAGCGAAGCGCAACCTGCGCCGACGAGCGCAACGCGCTTGCCGTTTTTCCGGCGTGGCACGGAGGGTAGCCGCGACCGAACATCGTCGCGGTTGTCCGCCGCCACCCGTTTCAGTCGGCAGATTGCAACCGGCTTTGCCTCGACCCGCCCGCGTCGGCATGCCGGCTCGCAAGGGCGATCGCACACGCGACCCAGTATGGCCGGAAATACGTTGGATTCGCGGTTCAACAGATACGCGTCCGTGAATCTGCCTTGCGCGATCAGACGAATGTACTCGGGCACATCCGTGTGCGCGGGGCAAGCCCACTGGCAATCGACTACGCGATGGTAAAATTCGGTGCCTTCTGTCTGCGTGGGGTCCATGGGTTGCGCGGCGTGGTCGCGCGCTCGATTACGCTCAGTCTACGCGCCAGGCGCTGCTCGATCTTTGAGCTTGGTCTCGGGGGAGATTATCCTTGAGATCATGGCCGGGCGACATAGTGAACCTTTCTGGTCTCGGCGGGAACAACTCAGCGGTGTGATCGCATTCGAAGCTGGCGCGCCATTATAGACTTCGGCCACTCGGCGACAAGCGGCGTACGATCTAAATTTGGATAGAATGATTCGCGATGCCTCGGCTCCGTGAAATGCTCTTTTTTTGGCTGCGGACCCGTTCCGGGCTGCGTGGCCTAGTGCGCACCCTTTGGGTCTTCGGAGCGGTCGCGGTCTGTGCGGCGGGTGCGCATGCCCAGGATCCGGCGGAAGACTCTCCGCCCGTCGAAAGTGAATTGGAAACGGATGCGCCGGCGCCCGAGATCGCCGCCGATCAACGCATCGTCACGCGCTTCGAGGCCGAGATCGAGATGCGGCGCTTGACCGCCGAGCAGCGCTACGCCGAAGCGGAAGAGATCGGCATGCAGCTCATCCCGCTGACCGAGGCCGAGTTCGGTCCGAATAGCTTGGAAGCGGCTCGAGCACACATGACTTTGGCTGCGGTGCAAAACGAGCTCGAAGAGTATCCGGCGGCCGAAGCGAGCTACTTGCACGCGTTGAGCATTTACCGCGACGCCGAGGGATCGTTCGCACGCGTGCTGATAGAGCCCCTATTGGGCCTCGGCGACAACTACCACGACAGCGGCCAGTACTCGAATGCAGTCTCCGCGTATAACGAAGCCCGTACGGTGAGTCGGCGCGTCGAGGGCCTGCTCAATGAGAACCAAATCGTCATGCTCGATCGAATGACGGCATCGTTCGAGCGCCTCGATCAACACGAAGAGGCTCACGAGCGGCAGCTCGAGGCGCTCATGCTCGTGGAGCGCAACCACGAGCCCGCGGACCCGGAAATGCTCGAGGCAGTCTACAAATACGCGGCGTGGCTGCGCAGCGTGAATCGATATCCCGAGGAGCGCGAGCAGTATTTCCGGGCGGAGCGCATCATCCGGGAGCACTTCGGCGAGGACAACCTGTTGCTCGTGCGACCGCTGCGCGAGCGCGCGATCAGCTTCCGCGTGCAGGGAAACGCTGCGCCGCAGGGCATCGGCGGTCTGCGCGATGCGCTCGCTCTGATCGAAGCGCAGCCTGAGCCGGACTCTTTGATGCTCGCGGAAGTTCTGCGCGACATCGGCGACTGGGACGTTGCGTTCGGACGCGTCGGCACGGACGGCGCAGACTACCTGCGCTCATGGCGCGCGCTCGGGGACGTGCCCAACGGCAGAGAGCTGCGCCAGGTTTGGTACGAAAGTAACGTGGTCGCGTTCAACGCGCCGTGGAACCGTCGCGGCTTGAGCAATGACCCGGAGGCCCCGCGCGGTCACGTATTGGTGCGCTTCGATGTCGACCAGTACGGCCGCAGTCACAACGTCGCGGTCGTGAGCTCCGATCCCCCGGGCCTCAAGGATGACGCCATTGCTCGCTACATCCGCGAATCGCGTTTTCGTCCGAGAATCCTAGACGGTCAGGTGGTTTATACGTCCAACAAGGCGCTCGACGTCATCTTTCGGTACACTCCCGATGAAGAGGAACAACAACAGGATTGACTTTCGGCCGGCGACGATTTGGAGAATAGGTCTGTGCATCGTCTGCGCGGCGACCATCGACTTGCGCGCGCAGCAACAGCTCGAGCCGGAGAACGCGCCGCTCGATGAGATCGCGGTGTTGCGGTCGGCGCGCGACAATTTGGTAGCGGCGCAAGATTTCGTCGGGGCGCGCGGACCGGCCGAGCGCGTAATCTCCTCGCTCGAGGAAACACCCGAAGGACCGCTGGCCAACGACATCCTGCATCTTGCGCGTATCCAGGCGGAGCTTAAGGAATTCGACGCAGCCGAAACCACTTTTCTGCGCGCGATCGAAATGCTCGAGACGAGCGGCGGCGAGTATTCGACTGCGTTGATAGCGCCGTACCACGCGCTCGGCCGGACGTACATCAACAGTCGCAGATTTCCCGAAGCGGTTGCGGTGCTCGAGCAGGCCCAGCACATCAGCCAACGCAGCGCGGGCCTCTTCAACGTCGAGCAGTCCGACATCATCGACGACATGACCATGGCGCATCTTGGCGTCGGCAACACCATGGAAGCGCGCAGCTTGCAGCTGCAACGGCTCGACAACGCCGTGCGCCGGTTCGGCGTTGACGATCCGCGCGTCATCCCTTTCCACAACCATCTCGGCGATTACTACGACCGATCGCGACTACGTCTGAGTGCGCGAGAGCAATACGCCAAGGTTCTGTCGATCCAGGAGCAGGTATCGGGTGCCGACGATCCGAGCTTGCTCCCGACGGTGCGCAAGATCATGCAGATCGACTTATTGCTCGGCCGCAGCGAGGAAACCAGAGCGCGCCTCGACGAGCTGCTCGCGAATGCCGAGGTCGACGCGACGGAGCGCGCATTATCGCTGGCCGTGCTCGGCGACTGGGCCATCGTGCAAGAAGATCCGGCGCTGGCACGTCAATACTATTTGGACGCCTATCTCGAGTTGGAAAGACAAGATTCTACTCAAGCCGAGGAACTGTTTGCCAAGCCCACGATGATCGATTTCATCCCGCCGTTGAGTCCCGTCGATCGCGGCACACGATCACGCCGCCCCTATGCGTGGGGTTCCATCGTGCTCGAGTTCGACGTTTCTGCCGACGGGCGTGCCTCGCAAGTGCGCACGGTGTCGGCCAATCCGCCGGATCTGCTCGATACGGCCTACAGCCGCAGAATCCGCGAAGCGCATTTCCGGCCCAAGCTAGTAGGCGGTGAGCCCGCGGCGACGTCGGACGTGCAACTGACGCACTATGTCCGCCTCTACGTTCGCAACGATGATGACGAAGACAAAGAGGAAGAAGAGAAAGCGGAGAGCGCGGAACCGGAAGCGGCGCCCGAACGCGAAGAAGAGTAGAGGGGCTCGCTGCCGCGGCAGCGAGCCCGCTCACGACCTGTATGCTTCAGCCGCGCGCCGCACGGCGACGTGAGCGCGTGTCGAGCCGGCGATCTACGCGGTGCCCGCGCCGATCGAGGCGTTGGTCGACACGGTTGCCGCGCCGATCCAAACGTCCGTCGATGCGATCGCCCCGGCGGTCCAGGCGTCGGGCCGCGCGATCGTGGTCGGTGTCCGCGGCTCGATCCGAGGCCCGGTCGAGTCGGCCATCGATGCGATCACCGCGCCGATCGAGTCCGTTCTCGACACGGTCGCCGCGCCGATCGAGGCGTTCCTCGATGCGGTCGCCGCGATCATCCGCGCGTGCCGCTGCGGCGGGTTCATCCGCTGCAACCGCTTGCACGCTCAAGCATAAGGCCAATCCCAATGTCACTATTCCTCGGTTCACGGCGCCCTCCTTGTCGGCGTTGATCGGAAACTCGCTAACAACAACGCACCGACCCGGAGGCCGTTGACCGGCTGAAGCTTATGTCAAGCATGCGAGACGACCGCGTGCCACGATGGTTGGAGCCGCGGGGCCACAGTCTGTATTTTTCTCAAGGCCGAAGCCGCAAGAGTCCCGATGGGCTTTGGTTGGCGCGCGTCTTATGGCAATTTGGTCCCCACGGAACCCCCATGACCGCCAATCGCTTATTGATCATCGATGACGACGTCCGCCTGACGGAGATGCTTAAAGAGTATTTGGCCTCGGAGGGAATCGAGTTGAGCTCCGCATCGTCCGGCGCCATCGGGCTCCGCGACGCGCAGCGCAACGACTACGACTTGATCATTCTCGACGTGATGTTGCCCGGCCTGTCGGGCTTCGAGCTGCTGCGGCAGCTGCGTGATTCCGGCTCGCGCACGCCCGTGCTCATGCTCACGGCGCGCGGCGACGACGTCGACCGCATCGTGGGTCTCGAAATGGGCGCGGACGACTATCTGCCGAAGCCCTTCAATCCCCGCGAGCTCGCCGCGCGCATCAAAGCGATACTTCGCAGGACGGCCGACGAGGTCGTGGACGACGTCACCGACCTCGAGGTCGGTCCGCTGCGCGCGCACCTGCCCCGCCGTGAAGTCTCGTTGCACGGACAACCGCTCAGGCTTACGAATGCCGAGTTCGTCGTGCTCGTGACGCTCATGCGCGCGCCGGGGCAGACCGTGTCGCGCGAGTCATTGACACGCGCCGCACTGGGGCGGCAGTTGCTGCCCGACGATCGCAGTCTCGATACGCACATCAGCAATCTGCGCAAGAAAGTCAGCGACGGCTCGGAACGCGCCCCAGAGATCCGCAGCATCCGCGGCAGCGGTTACGTGCTCGTGCCGCCGGAAAGCGCGCCGTGAACCTGTTCTGGAAAATATTCATCACTTTCGGCGTCGCGATGACGCTGACGCTCGTCGGCGCCGTGTTCGTGAGCTTTAGCCTCGCCGGCCTCGCGTTCGACCAGACCAACATCGAGAATCGGGAAGTCATCATCGAGCGCGCGGCGGCGGAGCTCGCGCAAGGCGGCGAGGACGGGCTGCGGACATGGCTCGCACGCAATCCAAGCCCGACGCCCGGCATCGTGCTCCTGATTCTCGACCCCCAAGGGGAAGACCTCCTCGGCCGCCCGTTGCCGCAACGATTCGAACAGTTGCTCCGCTCGCGCTCGTTCCGCCCGCATAGTGCGCCCTCGAACTTCCGCCCGCCCCAATTCACCTCCAATCTCGTCGCCCCCGATGGCAGCGAGTATCGACTGTTGTTCGACCGCACTCGAGTGACGGTGCTCGGCGGGGTGACGTGGCCGGCCACACAGGTCGCGGTGCTCACGCTATCGATTCTTGCGGCGGCTGCGACTTCGTTGCTGCTCGCGCGGTATTTGTCGTCGCCGATCGTCCGCCTGCAGCGTGCGAGCCGCTCGCTCGCAGCCGGAGCCCTCGAGACGCGCGTCGGCGGCCCGTTCAACCGGCGCAAGGACGAAGTTGGAATCCTGGCCCGCGATTTCGATGCCATGGCCGAGCGAATCCAGGCGCTCGTTAACGACAAGGACACGCTGCTACGCGACGTTTCGCACGAGCTGCGCTCTCCGCTGGCGCGCCTGCGCGTTGCGCTCGCGCTCGCGCAACGCAAGGCGAACGACGCGTCGCAATCGGATCTCGACCGGATCGAGCAAGAGACCGAAAGGCTCGATGCCCTCGTTGGGCAGATCCTCATGCTCGCGCGATTGCGCTCGCCGCTCGCGGGTCGTCACGAGATGCTCGAGCTCGACGAGCTCGTCGAGGAAGTAGTAAGCGACGCGCGTTTCGAATACCCCGACGTCGAGCTCACGCTCGAGACAACCGAGTTGCCGAAGGTTTACGGCGACCGTGTCGAGCTCACGAGCGCCATCGAGAACGTGATCCGCAACGCATTGCTTCATGCCGGCGCCAGCGGCCCCGTGCGCGTGACGGTCAAGGCAAGGAACCGCGAGATCGAAATATGCGTGAGCGACCGCGGCCCCGGCGTGGCCCCCGAGGATTTGCAGCGCATCTTCGAGCCTTTCTACCGCGTCGATCCGAGCCGCGACCACCAACGCGGCGGCTACGGCTTGGGCCTTGCCATCGCGGCGAGCGTGGTCGTCCGACACAAGGGCACGGCGCGGGCCCGAAGCGGCGCCGATGGAGGACTCGAAGTGATCCTGACGCTGCCCATCGGCGCCGCCAAAGCGGCTCAAAGGTTGTAGCCGCGCTCGTCGTGCTGCGAAATGTCGAGGCCCTGGTTCTCGTCCTCGGCGGAAACTCGCAACGGCACAAAAAGGTTGACGACTTTCAAGATCACGAAGGTCCCGACTGCGCACCAGACGACGGTCGCTGCGGCACCGATGAACTGCACGCCGAGTTGACCCGCCATCGTCTGACCGTCCGGTAGCCCCAGCCCGCCCGCCGCCGCGGAAAACACGGCCGTCAGCATGAGGCCCGTGAACCCGCCGACGCCGTGGACCGGAAACACGTCGAGCGAGTCGTCGATGCCGAGCTTGCGCTTCATGAACTGCGTCGCCAGAAAGCACACGACGCCCGCGACGAGACCGATGGCGAGGCCGCCCATGGGACCGACGAAGCCCGACGCCGGCGTGATCGTGCCGAGTCCGGCGACCATGCCGGTCACGATGCCGAGGACGCTCGGCTTGCCGAACTTGATCCACTCCATCGACATCCACGCGAACGAGCCCGCGGCCGCCGAAATGTGGGTCACGAGCATCGCCATGCCGGCCGCCGTACCCGCGGTCAGGGCGCTGCCGGCATTGAAGCCGAACCAGCCGACCCACAGCATCGAGGCGCCCGCCACGGTGATCGTGAGATTGTGCGGCGGCATCGCAGTCGCCGGGAATCCTTGGCGGTTGCGCAGTACCAACGCCGCCACGAGCGCTGCGACGCCGGCATTGACGTGGACGACGGAACCGCCCGCGAAATCGCGGAATCCCATCGCGAAGAGCCAGCCCTCGCTATTCCATACCCAATGCGTCACCGGGAGATAGACCACGACGACCCACGCCACGGAAAACCACAGCATCGCGGAGAACCGTATGCGCTCCGCGAATGCGCCGACTACGAGCGCCGGTGTAATGATCGCGAACGTCAACTGAAACATCGCGAAAACGGTCTCCGGAATCGTGCCGCTCACGCTTTGGAGCTCGACACCCGCAAAAAAGGCCTTTGAGAAATCCCCGACGAGCCCCCCGGCCGCGGTCGGGCCGAAGGCCAGCGAATAGCCGACGACGAGCCACAGCAACGACACCACGCAACAGATTGCGAAGCACTGCATGAGCACCGAGAGCACGTTCTTCGTGCGCACGAGGCCTCCGTAAAACAGCGCGAGCCCGGGTAGTGTCATGAACAACACGAGCGCCGTGGAAGTGAGCATCCACGCGCTGTCGCCGCTGTCGACGGTTTGGCTAAACCCGGCAGCCGGCCACAGACAGGCCACCGCCGGCACTGCGTGCCGTAAGTTTCTTGTTGTTATCATTTTGAGCCCCCAAGTATGGATTAGATCGCCTGATCGCCGGTCTCGCCCGTACGAATGCGGTGGACCTGCTCGAGACTCGTGACGAAGATCTTGCCGTCACCCACCTTGCCGGTCTTCGCCGACTCGACGATGGCTTCGATCGCCCGCTCGACGAGCTCCTCCGTAACGGCGACCTCGAGCTTCACCTTGGGAAGAAAATCCACGACGTACTCGGCTCCACGGTACAACTCCGTGTGGCCCCGCTGGCGGCCGAATCCCTTGACCTCGGTGACCGTCATGCCCTGCACGCCCACTTCGGCCAGCGCATTGCGGACGTCATCGAGGCGGAACGGTTTGATGACTGCTGTGATCAGCTTCATGAGCGCCCCCTAAAGCCTATTGTTATTGAAAAACGGCCTAAGGCGGGCCGTGCGCTTATTCTACAATGCCTAAGCAGAAAATCGTCCCGGCATGACTTCTGCGGTCATATATAGCACGATAGCCATGGACGGTTTGCGACTACGGATTGGAGCGGTGATTTGCCATGCGCCAACGAAAGCACACTATCAGACCCTCCGAGATTACTCCGGAAGATGCGTTTTTTAACCGCCGGGACCTCCTCAAGGGCGCCGTTGCGCTCGGCCTACTGCCGTCTCTAATCGCACGTGCCGCGTCGCTGCCTCCGAACGGCGAGTTCGCGGGCCGGGTCGCGTGGCCGGGATCCCTTGCCGAGCCGCCGAACTCCTACGAGCACATCACGAATTACAACAACTATTACGAATTCGGCACCGGGAAGGGCGACCCTGCAGAGAACGCGCATTCGCTTGTGACGAGCCCTTGGTCCGTGGCCGTCACCGGCGAGGCCGACAAGCTCGGCACGTATACGCTCGAAGACATCCTGGCGCCGCACGCGCTCGAGGATCGGGTCTACCGGTTCCGCTGCGTCGAGGCGTGGTCGATGGTCGTGCCGTGGGTCGGCTTCCCGCTCGGCGACCTGCTCGAGCGCTTCGAGCCGAGCTCGCGCGCCAAGTACGTTCAGTTCTTCACGCTGGCCGACAGGAAGCAGATGCCTGGCCTGCGCTATCCCGTGCTCGAATGGCCTTATCGCGAGGGATTGACGATCGAGGAAGCCATGCATCCGCTGACGCTCTTGACGGTCGGCGTCTACGGCAAAGTCTTGCCGAATCAGAACGGCGCGCCCTTGAGGCTCATCGTGCCGTGGAAGTACGGCTTCAAGAGCATCAAGTCGATCGTCCGCATCCACTTCACATCGCGCCAGCCCGAAACGAGCTGGAACATGGCGGCCCCCGAGGAATACGGGTTCTATTCGAACGTGAACCCGAACGTCGATCATCCGCGTTGGAGCCAGGCGGAGGAAAACCGCCTCGGCCGCGGCTTGTTCGCCGCGAAGGTGCCGACGCTCTTGTTCAACGGCTACGCCGAGGAAGTCGCGAGTCTCTACAGCGGCCTCGACCTGGTCCGCAACTACTGACCGCAGCGCGCCGGCGCCACCCATGGCTCCGCGATACGTGGCGATCGCCAAGGTTTTCGTCTGGTTGCTATGCCTGGTGCCTTTGGCTTGGCTCGTGGCACGCGCATTCGCGGTCGCCGGCACGAGCTTGGGCGCCAATCCTGTCGAAACGGTTCTGCACACACTCGGCAAGACGGGTCTCAATTTGCTGTTGATCACGCTTGCCGTGACGCCCATCCGGCGCCTGACGGGATTCAACGTTCTCATCCGCTTTCGGAGGCTCTTGGGTCTCTTCGCGTTTTTCTATTTGGTGCTGCACTTCACGACGTACGCCGTGCTCGATTTGCGCCTACAGTGGAGCATGCTCTTCGTCGACATCACGGAGCGGCCGTACATCACCGTAGGCATGCTCGCGCTCGCCGGGATGATCCCGCTCGCGTTGACGTCCACTCAAAAGATGCAGAGGCGGCTCGGGCGTAAGTGGGCCACGTTGCACAAGATGATTTACCCGGTCGCCGTGCTTGCGATCGTACACTTCTTGTGGCAAGCGAAATCCGACTTGGATCCTGAGCCGCTCGTCTATGCGGGCGTGCTCACGCTGTTGCTCGGTTACCGGCTCGCATATTGGCTGAGCCGCCGTCGCCGCGCACGCGTCTAACTAGAACCGCCTCCTTCCGTGGGAGCGGCGTCTCGCCGCGATTCAATAAACCCTGAAGCCCCCGTGCCGGCGCCGAATCAATGCGTCGAGCCACCACCATCCGGCGACGAACCCCGCAATCAGCGTCACGACGAGAGCGGCCGCAACCCAGGTCAGCGGCAGGGCGCCGCGGTAGGCATCGAGTTGCTCTTCATAAGCTTCATTCTCTTGCTTCAACCGGGCGAGTGTTTCCTGAATGGCATCGCTCGAGCTCGTGGAGTCGGCCATTTGCTGCGTCAGCCGACTGGCGGTCTCTTCGGCGGTATGCTGCGCGGCCTTCGCGTCCGTAAGATCGGTGCGCAGACGCTCGAGCTCCGCTTCAGTCTCGGCGATCCGCGCTTGCGCCGGCTTCTCCTCGACGAGATACGCGGATTTCACCCATCCTTCCTGACCCGCCGCCGTTCGCACACGGGCGAAGTTCGGGACACGCTCGAGGACTTCGAGCTCCGTGCCGCTGACCAAGTTGTCGAACGGGCGGTCGCTCGTGTCCCCGGCCCGGTGCAGGCCGAGCCGCAGAATGTCGGTGACGTAGGCCGTCTCAGCGGCCGCCACAAGGGGACACAGGCCCAAGATGTACATGAGCACGATCTGTTTCTTCATCGCTCGCCTTTAGAGCCGACTTGACAGAATGTGCCCTATTATAGGTTGGCGCCGCGATCGGAAGTGTGAACTGAGGTCAAGATTGGCCGTGCGCAGCGGCGAGGCGAGCATTCGTGTCGCCGAAGACCTGCACCAGCGGCGTCGGGTGTCCGTAGTAGTAACCTTGCGCGAGATCGACTTCGAGCTGTTGCAGCTTTTCCGCGATGGCTTGGCTCTCGACGTGCTCCGCGACGGTCAGCAGGCCGAGCGTCTGAGCAGCTTTGGCGAGACCCCGCACGAGGGATTCCGCGTGGATATCGTCGAGCACGCGGCGCACGAGACTACCGTCGATCTTCAAGTAGCTGACCTTGAGTCGCTTGAGATGCGCGAGTGAGCTCAATCCCGCTCCGAAGTCGTCGAGCGAGATATGGCAGCCGGCTTCCGTCAGCGCCTTGATGAAGCGCTCGGCGTCACGAATGCTGTTGACGGCGGCCGATTCCTTGAGCTCAAAACAGAACAGCTCCGGCGGCAACCCGGCGGCCCCGATTTGCTCGAGCACGAAGGCCGGAAAGTCGACATTGGCGAGCGTTGGCGCCGATACGTTGAGCATGACGCCGAGTGGCAATTGGCGCAGCTCGTCTTGATAGGTCTGCAACGTCTTGACGACGCTCGAGACCACCCACCTGTCGAGCGCCGGCATTAGACCGTAGCGCTCGGCGGCTGCGACGAACTTTTCGGGAGATATGAGCGCCCCCTCGAGATCGCGCATCCTCACCAGAATCTCATATCCGAGCACGGTGCCGGGCGTGTGGAATAGGTCGACCACAGGCTGCGCCTGCAGCCGAAACTCGTTGCTCTGCAGCGCTTGCTTCAAGCTTGCCGCCGCTATGAGCTCGCTCTCGCGACGCGGCGAAACCGCCCCATCGTAAATGTACGCCTCGACTCGATTTCGCCCGCTATCCTGCGCTCGTTTGCACGCGATCTCGGCGGCCGCCATGAGGTGGTCGAAATCCCGGTGCGTGTGATCCACGCTGACGAGACCTGCGCTGACGGACACAGGCACGGCGTCGGTACCCTTCATATAGCCTAAGTTGGTCATCGCGCTCAGCAAGCTCTCGGCAACGTCACGCGCGGCGGCTTCGTCGCAGGCAGACATGAAGATCGCGAACCGGTCTCCGCCGATTCGACAAGCCAGATCGTCCTCGCTCAAGCGGTTGCGAATCAATTCCGCAAAGCGCTGGATGACTTCGTCGCCGGCATGAAAGCCGAAGGCGTCGTTGATGAGTTGCAGACGATCGATATCCAGGTACAGCATCGCCTGAGCGCCTGGCGACTCCACGTCGAGAAGTCTCCGCACGCGGCGCCCGAAGATCAGAGGATTCATGAGGCCGGTGAGCGCGTCGTGCTGGCTGTTGAGAATGCCGATCGCTTTGCGGCTCACGTACTCGAGTATGCGAACGTCGCGAATCTCGAAGTTCGGAGCATCGCCCGAGCGAAACAGCGCCAGCAACCCGGTGACTCGATTCTGCGGATCGCGAGCCGGGCAGGAAAGTATCTTGTACGGCGCCACACCGCCCTCGCCGCCGACACGATTGACGACCATGGGCCGATTGTTGAGTTGCGCCCAAGCGAGCAGATGCTTCTGAGTCCTGTCGAGGAGCAGCTGTGCTTCGGTCGTTTGCGCAGCGACTCGGTTCGCGATGACGCTGAGATTCTTCTCCGGCACGAGGAAAGCGCCGCTCACGCAGTCTAGGCTTTCGACGCAGTGAGCGACCAAACGGTGCAGCGCGCCCGACTCATCCGCGTCCTGCTCGTCGAGAGCCAACAGGAGGTGCAGATCGTCCGATGGCTGCGGTTGGGGGCGCGTGGCGGCTTGTTCCAGGCCGATGCGCTCCGCGAGACACTCGACCACCGGGCGGAGCAGGCTCGGCGCCATGGAGCCCGACTTCATGTCCGACCGTCCGCCTCCCAGTTGCACGACAACGCAACCCAAGGGGCCGCCGGAACCGATCCGCAGCACCGCTGCATACGCGGTCATGCCGTTGGCGGTCTGCCGGACCTCGCCGGCGGCGGGCTCCGATTCGCCGTTCTCGCCTTTCAACGCCTCGACGAGCTCGCGGAAATCGGGTCGCTCGAAGCCGTCCGAGCACCACGCGAGGTCGCCCGAGGGCCCGTAAATCGCAATGCAGCCCGAGCTTGGCACCAACATCTTGATGAGCTGCGCATAGGGCTCGAACCTCGAGAGGTCGGTTCGCTGGTCGCCAGGGTGGGTCAGGATTGCGCTGGTCGGCTCGGTCATCGCGGCGATTAGGCTGCTTCGGCAATGCCGAGCGTGCCGCAACAAGCCGGTATTCGGCGTTGATCGACGTCGCAATCCCAGCAAATAACGCGTTCCGGGAGCTTTTTTGGGACCGGGAGCTCTCAGCCTTTGCGGACCAGAAACCGTGGTGGCGTCCGCTCCAGAGCTTCCACGACTTTGAGCGGCTCCGGGCGCCGCGCCTGGCTCAGGAGCTCGGCGTATAACCGGACGATCGTCTCCGCGTGCCACACGGCCTCGCTGGCCGACATCTTCTGCACGCTCGCTTTGACGGGCGTTTCCTTGCCGATCGGTGCCACGCGGTGCAGAGCAGCATGCAGCTCGGCAAAGGCACCGTTGGCGTTGACGGGCAGCTCGAGGCCCCGCAGATCCTCGAGATGCCCCGAGTAAGCCTGCACAAGCCGCTGTTTGACGGGGCCGTCGCCGATCAACGCGTGTACGGCCGCCTCAAATCGCTCTACGAGGTGCGCCATGGTGGAGCCTTCGTTTCTTATCGTTCTTTAACTAACCGTGCGCGGGATGCCCGCGCAAATCACCGCCCTATTTGTGGACGTATACCAGATTCTGGGAACTACTCGCAAGTCCCTGTGGGGAATCGTGGATTTCTAGGCGGCGCCCCCGCGCGGACGGGAGATGCCGAACTTCTTGAGGCGATCCGTCAGTGTGGTGGCTTTGATACCGAGCAAGTGCGCGGCGCCGTTCGGGCCCGATACACGCCAGTCTGCGATACGCAGAGCATTCAACATGTTCGTTCTTTCGAGATCGCGGAGCCGATCTTCCGTCATCACGACGGACTCGGACGGCTTCACGCCATCCGACGGGCGCTCCCCAGCACCGTCATCGAGAATGTTCGCCATCGCGAGATCGAGCCGCAGCACTTTACCCTGCGACAAAATTACGGCGCGTTCGATCACGTTCTTGAGCTCGCGGACATTTCCCGGCCAGTCATACCGTTTGAGAAGCGCGGCCTGCTGGCGCGACAACGTGAGCGGTCGATTGCCGAAGTCCTTGCAGGTGCGCTCGAGAAAATGACTGGCGAGCTGGACGACGTCGTCACTGCGGTCACGTAGAGGCGGCACGTCGATGGGGAAAACGCTGAGACGGTAGTACAGATCCTCGCGAAACCGGCCTTCTGCGACAGCCTTCTCGAGGTCGCGGTTCGTGGCAGCGATGACGCGCACGTCGACACGGTGCGTCGCCTCGTCCCCGACCCGTTCGTACTCGCTCTCTTGTAGCACGCGCAGCAGCTTGCTCTGCAGCGAAAGTGGGATTTCGCCGACTTCATCGAGAAAGATGGTCCCTCCATCGGCAAGCTGGAAGCGCCCCACGCGGTCGCGATGAGCTCCCGTGAATGCGCCCCTGACGTGACCGAAGAACTCGCTCTCGAAAAGCTCATGCGGGATCGATGCGCAGTTGACCTTGACCAGCGGGCCGTTGCTTCTCGGGCTGCGCGCGTGGATCACGTGCGCGACGAGCTCTTTGCCGACCCCCGACTCGCCTTGTATCAGCACGCTCGCGCCGGTCTGAGCAACCGCTTCGAGCCGCGCGAGCATTTTCTTGAGCGCCGGGCTCTCGCCGATGATGCGTCCGAAGTTCATCGACACTTGCACTTCCTCACGCAAGTAGTCGCGCTCCCTCTCGAGCTCCTCGCGTAAGCGCGCGTTCTCCTCGAAGGCCGCGCGCAAGCGCCGCTCCGCCTCATTGCGCTCCGTGACGTCCTTGCTCGCAACCAACAAAGCAATGAGCTCGCCGTCGGGTCCGCGCTCGGCCGCCGATGACACGAGCACTTCGACGACATCGCCGGCCTTGGTCACAAAACGCCGCGGCTCGTTGTTGAGCTCGCCTTGGCCGAGTAGACCGTCACGGCGACGTTGATCCAGCGTTGCGCGCATATCCTCGGTCATGAAATCGGTAATGTGCCGGCCGATGACCTCCTCGTGCCGGTAGCCGAGCTTGGCCAACCAATGATTGCTGACGTGCACGATGCGCCCTTGCTTGTCCACGGTGTGCAACATTGCGGGCGTGGCGCGATACAGGTCGCGGTAATGCTGCTCTAGCCGCGCCTTGCCTGACACTTCCGCATAGACGGCAACAGTGCGCAGGTAATCGCCTTCGGCCCCGCGCTCTACGATCGCGCTCGCGAGGCAATCGACACGGACGCCGCTGCTGGTGGCCAAGTCGACCGGCACGTTATCGAGCCGGCCAGTCCGCCGCAGCAGCGGTAGATATTCCTCCTCGATGCGCAGTGCCGATTCCGGACTGGCAATGTCCTGCGGCCGGAGCTCGCGGATTTCCTCGCGCGTATAACCGAAGCGGCCGAGCCATGCCTCGCTCGCATCGAGAAAGTACCCATCCTCGTCCAGCGAAACCGTGAGCGCCGGGCTCTTACGGAACAGCCATTGATATCGATCGGCAAGCGACATGGGCCAATGTTACGGAATTCCGTTGTCCGACTCAACGATAATTCGTAAATTTACGAAATTCCGTGGTCAAGCTCTTGCATAACATATTGTTTTACAAAGGGCTTGAATCTGGCACGGACGATGCATATATGTTGCCTACGAACGAACCAATCCGGTTTATGGTCTATCGGAGTTTCGTAAAGGACGAGAGATGTTGACGAGCAAACTGAACAAGCCCATGACGGCCCTCATCGCGGGGCTCGTCGCGGGTCTCTTGAGCCAGACCGCGGCAGCCACCGAAGAGGTTGTGGTTTACGGCACTGCGGCCGCGGAGCAGACGCAAAGGCGCGAAGCGGAGTTTCAATCCGAAATCAAGGAATACGCGCAGTCGCTCAACGAAGACCTCAAGGCTACGCTCGCCAAGGAGCTCAAGAGCTTGCCGGCGCCCAAGCTCGAGCTTGCACTCAGTGAGATTGAGACGCGCGGCTAAGCGTTAAAGGGGCGCCCCCGTTACCTCCCCCCAACGCGGGCGCCTGCCGAAGCCGGTAGGCGAATCATTGGGGACCGGGTTTCCCGGCATCGAACTTGGGATATTGCTTGCAAAGAATATGGAAGTTCGGCCCTGGTCCCCTTCTTTTTTGTCACAGGCTCATTCTTAGGAACTCGATCGTCCTCGCCCAGGCATCCTCGGCCGCTTCGGCGTCGTAGGTCAAGCCGCTCGGATTTGCAAAGGCATGGCCGACATCGGAATAGATGTAGACAGTCGATTGCTTGCCGAGCTCCATCAAGCGCGTGCGAAACAACCGGGCGTCGCGAACAGGAATCGATTCATCGAGCTCCGCGAATAACCCGAGGATCGGCATGTTGAGGCGCTCGAGTTGTGCCGGCTCCGTGACGGCCTGGCCGTAATACATGACCATCGCATCCAACTGTTCGGGGAGCGCCAGCGCCGTGCGCAGCGACCAGGTGCCGCCGAGGCACCATCCCAGGGTTGCGATCGACGGCGCGAACGCGTATTTGTCGAGGTAGTCGTAGGCTTGGCGGAGGTTGCCGAGCGTCGCGTCCGGCGCGTCCATGACCCCGGCCATAAGCCGCTCCGCGTCGTCGGGTGTAGTCGCAATTGCACCGCCGTAGAGGTCGACCGCAAGCGCGACGAAGCCTTCGGCCGCCAGCCGCCGAGTCATGGCCCTGATGTTGTCGTTCAAGCCCCACCACTCGTGAATCACGATGACCCCGGGCAGGGGCTCGAGCGCGTCCGCGGGCATCGCCAGATATCCCACGAGGTTGTGGTCGCCCGCCTCGCCGTAGGCCAGTTCCTGCTCGAGCAGCTCACGCGTAACGGGCTCGGACGTTATCGGTGTAGCCGCCGGCGCATCTTCGCCATGGGCATGCGCCGTCTCTGCGACGTACGCCTCGTCGCTCGTCGTGCCGGTTGCCGCATCTTCGTCCGATTGGCAAGCGGCGAGCCCGAGCACCACCGCGAGCCAGAAGCCCAGAGCCGCTTTGGCGTTCATCATCGAGCCTCGTCGTAATTCCGACTCAAGCGCCGGCAGTGCACCACATTGCGGTTCTTATTGGCAAGAACGGTTTCGAGCGCTCGCAGCCCATTAGTCGCGGCCGGCGAACTTGAGCTCCGCGCCTGTTGGTTCCGTCGTGACAGCGCCGTGATCGAAAACGATTCGGCCGCCGAGCAGCGTCATGACGACCGCCGAATGAAAACGGCTCCCCTCGAAAGGCGACCACGCGCATCGGTAGCGGATTTGATCCTTATCGACGACGGTGCTCGCCTCCAAATCGACGATCGCGAGATCCGCAATGTAACCCTCGCGAATGAAACCGCGGTCCTTGATGCCGAACAACAGCGCCGGGTTGTGCGCGGTCTTGCGGACAATCGTCTCCATACTGAAGATCCCTCGCCGGCGCTGCTCGAGCAGCAGGTTCAGCATGTGTTGCACCAACGGCAGCCCGGATGGAGCATCGAAGTAGGACTGCGCTTTTTCCTTGCTTGTATGCGGCGCGTGGTCCGTCGCGATCACGTCGATGATGTCGGCATTGACGGCCGCGATCAGACCGTCGCGATCCGCCGCGCTTTTGATGGCCGGATTGCATTTGATCCGCGCGCCGAGGTCCGCATACCGGGCAGCGTCGAACCACAGATAGTGTACGCACGCCTCGGCGGTAATTCGCTTGCCCTCGATGGGTCCGGGCGCAAAAAGCTCGAGCTCGCGTGCCGTGCTCAAGTGCAGTACGTGGAGTCGTGCGTCGTGCCGCTTCGCCAGCGCGATCGCCTGCGCGGACGACGTGTAGCAAGCCTCCGCCGATCGAATGTTCGGATGCTCCCACATCGGCACGGCCTCGCCGTATTTCGCCCGCGCGCGCTCCTCTGCGGCGCGAATGAGCGGCGAGCTCTCACAGTGTGTCGCGATCGGCAAGGAAGCATCGGCAAAGATCGCGTCGAGCGTGCTCTCGTCGTCGACAAGCATGTTGCCCGTGGAAGCGCCCATGAACACTTTGACGCCGCAAGCATCGGCTTGCGTCACCCGTCTGACCTCGTCGAGATTGGAGTTCGTTGCGCCCAAATAGAAGCCGTAGTTGGCGAAACTGGTGCGGGCGGCGATGGTTTTTTTTGCCGCGAGCCCGGCACGATCGATGCAAGGCGGCGAATTGTTGGGCATGTCGAGATAGCTCGTGACGCCGCCGCAAATCGCGGCCAACGACTCGCTCGCGATAGTGGCTTTGTGCGTCTGCCCAGGCTCGCGAAAATGTACTTGGTCGTCGATGAGGCCGGGCAACACGTAGCAACCCTGCAGGTCGACGACTTCGGTATTCGCCGGCACTCGTCCCGCGCCGACGCGCTCGATCCGCCCGGCCGCGATCAGCACGTCCTGCTCGCCGATGCGCTCTTCGTTGACGACGCGGCCGTTGGCGAGCAGCAGCCGACTCACTTGGCCGAGCCCTGTGAGAAGCGGTCGGTGGCGAGAATCAGCTCGTGCGTGATGCCGGGCTCGTACGCAGAGTGCCCCGCGTCGGAAACGATGCGCAGGTCCGCTTCAGGCCAAGCGCCGGCGAGGTCCCAGGCGCTCGCCAGCGGACAGACGACATCGTAGCGGCCTTGCACGATGACCGCGGGCACGTGCCGGATCCTCGCGACGCCGCGCAGCAAGTGGTCCTCGCGCTCGAAGAATCCGCGGTTGACGAAGTAATGCGTCTCGATGCGTGCGAGCGCCAAGGCGAACTCGTCGGCGGAGAAATCCGACTCGCGCTGCGGATTCGGCGCCAATGAGCTCGTCGCGCCCTCCCATAGCGACCAGGCTCGTGCGGCTTCGA
>Ga0209108_10000196_pt1 | contig 32208 bp, 32 predicted proteins | sample Rifsed10ft1_FD_184003 | JGI IMG/M metagenome (GOLD analysis project Ga0209108, IMG submission 184003) | Soil microbial communities from Rifle, Colorado, USA - sediment 10ft 1 (version 2) | ecosystem: Environmental > Terrestrial > Deep subsurface > Rock core/Sediment | place: Rifle, Colorado...
GCATCGTCATCGCCCGCGACGCGCGCGCATCCATCGGCGCGAGCGTGGCGGCATAGGAGGGGTTCGAACGGCGTGGAGATCAAGCCCTGGCTCATCCTCCTGCACGTGCTCGGCGCATTCGGCTTCCTGGCCGCGCACGGCATCTCGATGGGCGTCTTCTTTCGGATGCGCAAGGAGCGCGATCGCGGGCGTCTGACGACACTGCTCGAGTTCTCGACGGTCTACCTCGGCGCGCTGTACCTCTTCCTGCTCGTGCTCCTCGTGAGCGGCGTCGCCGCAGGCATCGTCGGCGGCCGCTGGACCAACGGCGAGCTCTGGTTATGGGTCTCGCTGGGCGTGCTGATCGCGACGACCGTGGCGATGTACTACCTCATGACCTACCCGGTCGCGGCCATCCGGTCCGGCCTCGGCATCCAGGGCATGGATGACAAGAAGAAGGGCATCATGCCCACGCCGGTCTCGGACGCCGAGCTGGAGGTGCTCCTGACCTCGCGGCGACCCGTCATCGGCGCCGCGGTCGGCATCGGCGCCATCCTCGTCATCACCTGGCTCATGGAGATGAAGCCATTCTGAGCGGAGGCATTCCGTGACCTCGGAGGTCGTGGCGGGCCCGGCCATCGAGGTCGAGGGCCTGGTCAAGGTCTATCCCGGCGGGACGCGCGCGGTCGACGGCATCGATGTGGCCGTGGAGCGCGGCGAGTTCTTCGCCTTCCTCGGCCCGAATGGCGCCGGCAAGACCACGACCATCCGCATCCTGACGACGCTCCTGCGGCCGACGTCGGGACGCGCCCGCGTCCTGGGGCTGGACGTCACCGAGCGGCCCGGCGAGGTCCGTCGGCGGATCGGCTTCGCGATGCAGACGGTGGCCCTGGAGGGGCTCGCCACCGGCCGCGAGAACCTCGAGCTGATGGGCCGGCTGCACCGTGTGCCGGGCCCCGAGCTGCGCCGCAGGGTGGACGAGCTGCTCGAGCTGATGGGGCTGGCCGCGGTGGCCGGCAAGCTCGCCGGCACCTACTCGGGCGGCATGCGCCGCCGCCTCGACCTGGCGACGGCCCTGGTGCATCGGCCGGCAGTCCTCTTCCTCGACGAGCCGACGGAGGGCCTCGACCCGCAGAGCCGGGCCGCGCTCTGGCAGGAGCTGGCGCGCATCAACCGCGAGGGCACGACGATGCTGCTGACGACGCACTACATGGAGGAGGCCGATCAGCTCTGCCCCCGGCTGGCGATCATCGACGAGGGGCGCATCGTCGTCTCCGGTGCGCCGGCGGAGTTGAAGCGCGGCATCGGCGCCGACACCGTGACGATCCAGCTCGAGGCCGCCGAGGGGGAGATGGCGACGCGCCAGGATGCCGTCGCGCGCCTGCTGGACGGCTTCTCCCCGTTGCAGGGCCTCGAGCGCACGGACGAGGGGGTGCGCCTGGCCGTCGTCGACGCGGCGTCCACCGTGCCCGACCTGCTGCGCCGCCTCGACGGGGACGGGATCGGCGTGCGTGCGCTGACGATGCAGCACCCCTCGCTCGACGACGTCTTCCTGCGCTACACGGGGCGGCACATCCGCGACGAGGCGGCCGACCGTCCGCTCGAGATCGGCTGGTAGGGGCAACGATGCTGGCCTTCGCCCGCGAGACCTGGTACCTCGGCCTGCGCACCCTGCGCCGCTTCCTGCGCGTGCCGGCCAACCCGATCAGCACGGTCATCTTCCCGCTCATCCAGCTGGTCGGCTTCTCGCAGCTCTTCCGCGACATCATCCAGCTGCCCGGCTTCGCCGGCCAGACGAGCTACCTCGCCTACCTCGCGCCCGGCCAGATCGCCTTCACCGTCTTCCTGGCCGTTTCCTGGTCGGGCAGCAACCTGCTCTACGACTACCGCAACGGCTATCTCGACAAGCTGCGCGCGGCGCCGATCCGGCGCTACTCCATCCTCGCCGGGGAGCTGGTGCCGCTCGGGCTCGAGTGCGCCGCGATGGCCGGCGTCATCCTGCTCGTCAGTGTCGCCCTGGGGGCGTCGGTGGCCACGGGCTTCGTGGGCGCCGTGCTCATCCTCGTCCTGTGCGCCGCCTTCGGGGTGGCCTGGTCGGGCACGTCGTTCCTGCCCGCCCTGCTGACGAAGAACGAGCAGGCCACGGGCACGCTCTCGATCCTCTTCTTCCCGCTCGCCTTCATGTCCACCGCCTTCGTGCCGGTCCGGCTCATGCCCGACTGGCTGCAGGTGCTCAACGCGGTCAACCCCATCAGCTACGTCATCGAGGCCGCGCGGGCGCTGATGACGACCGGCTACGACTGGGGCGCCATCGGCGCCGCCGTGGTCGCGATCGTCGCCGTCGGCGTCGTCCTCCAGGGGGCCACGCTGCTGGCGTTCCGCCGCTTGACGAACTAGGCTCCCGTACCGGCCGGGTCTGACGGGGGCGGCGGCTCGGAGAGGCAGTACAACTGGCGGGAGCCCGAAGCGCCCTTGAGCTCATGCGTGCCGGCGTCGACGAACGCCAGCCCCGAACCGGCGACCAACTCCTGGGTGGTGCCGGAGACGTAGACCTGGCCTGGTCCGGCAACGGCCATGATCCGGGCGGCGATGTGCACCGCCAGCCCTCGGACGTCGCCGGCCACGAGCTCGACTTCGCCGGTGTGCACCCCGGCGCGGATGGCGAGCCCGAGGGCCTTGGCGGCCAGGCAGATCGCCGCCGCCGCCCGGACCGCTCGCTCGGAGCCATCGAACAGGGCCAGCACGCCGTCGCCCGTGGTCTTGATCAGCCGGCCACGGAAGCGATCGAGCTCCTGCTGGATCCGCTCGTTATGGAGCGCCACCGTCTCCCGCCAGCGCTCCGCGCCAAGGCGCTCCGCTGCGGCCGTCGAGTCGACGATGTCGGTGAACAGGACGGCGCCAAGGACCCGCTGCGTGCCCTCGTCGACGCGGGCGAACGAGCGCATGCCGGCGACGTCGTAGGTCACCCACGGCTCATCGCCGATGACCCAGCCGTCGTGCCCCGGCGGGATGTCGAAGACCGTGTCCGGCCCGACCTCGAGGGTCGTGCCGTCCTCCATGCGCACGCCGAGCCTGCCCCCGAGGCAGACGCCGACGTGGTGGTACTGGCAGAGCCGGGTACCGGCCAGGGGCTGGACGTGCTCGACCCAGTGCCAGCCCGGCTCGAACTCCGTGCGGCCGATGACCAGGTCGTCGAGCGTGTAGATGTCGACCCGGCCGTACGGCGTCCGGCGGACCTCGTCGGGCGCAGCGAGGGATTTGGACTGGAGTCGGGCCATGGGACGCGCTCCCGTACACGGTCAGCAGCCGAAGACGCCCGTCCAGCGACGGGACGCCAGTATGACGGCTCCTCATGCCTCGGGGCTCGAGGCCGTGGGATCGGCGTCAGCGCGCTCCGTGGACCGGGTCCACCAGGCGGAGCCGGGTGAATCGGGCGAAGTCGCGGTCGCTCGTGGCCAGCGTCGCACCCCGCTTGAGCGCGTGCGCAGCCAGATGCGCGTCCATGATCAGCGGGCCGCGGGCCTGGCCGCCGGTCGCGACCTCGTCGAGGATCGCCCAGTGGCGCTCCGTGGGCACCGCCGTGCGGACGTTCGGCCGGCTCAGCCAGCCGGTCACGATGCCGATCGCCTCCGATGACCGAAGCGGCCGCCGGAAGACCGCCGGGTTCGTCGAGATGCGGAGGAACGCGAGGAGGCTCATGAGGGCGAAGTCGACCTCCTCGGCATCCGGCCGGGACAGGTCCTCGACTTCGACGAGGAGGCGGGGCGGCTCGTCGCGCGCAAGGCGATGCGCGAGGATCCCTTGGAGGCCCTGTACGGCTCCCTCGACGTCGGCGGCAGGACTCCCGATGAACTGATCGAGGAGCTACGCGGCCCGGCGGACATCCCATGATCACGGCCGTGGACACGACGATCCTCCTCGATATCGTCGCTGCCGGGGCGGCCTTCGGGCGGCGCTCGATCGACGCCCTGCGGGCCGCAACGCAGGCGGGCCGCATCGTGGCCTGTGACGTCGTCTGGGCGGAGTTCTCGGCCGCATACGCGTCGCCTGCGACTGCGAAGGAGGCGCTGGTAGCCTTCGGGCTCGACTATGACCCCGTCGGCCCGGAGGCGGCGCTCCACGCCGGGACTGCATGGCGTCGGTACCGCGCTGCTGGCGGACCGCGAACACGAGCCATCGCCGACTTCCTGATCGCCAGCCATGCCCTCGCCCAGGCCGATCGACTGCTGACGCGCGACCGCGGGTTCTACCGCAGGTACTTCGAGGACCTCGCCATCATCGACCCGTCAAGAGCCTAGATCGGGGTCGCGAAGCCCTCGGCTCGGAAGTCTTCGTCGAGCGTGAACGCCGTCTCGATGCCGTGTTCGCGCAGCAGCAGCATGGAGACGGCGTCCGCCATCGAGAGGCGCCGGCCGGGCCTGGCAGCCAGGAACGTGAGGCCTGCCTGAAGCCGGTCCGCGCCGGTTGCCTCGATCTCGACCCGTGGCGTCTGGAGCAGGAGCCGCGTGGCCCCGAGGGCGACCGCGGGGCTGAACCGGCCGAGCGTCAGACCGTGGAACTCGGCCACGACCAGATCCGATGTCACGGGGCGTCCTCGAACGCGGGCTGGTACTCGAGGACGCCGTCGAGGAGCGAGAAGGGGTCGAGCATCAAGGGGTAGGTGGCGCCCATCTCGAAGTCGATGACGATGTGGCCGGCGACGCTGCCGTCGATGTCGATGGGGAAGTTGAGCAGGGTCGAGCGGTCGGGGGCCGCGAACACCTGGTCGTGCGAGCCGAACAGCCGCACGAGATCCTCCTGCACGAGCAGCACCGACGACGCCCAGCCGCCCGGGAGTCGGAGCAGGCGCGCGATCCGTCCGCTGAACGAGGCCTGCACGACCGCAGTCGGCGCGATGGCCGCCGTGCGCTGGCGCAGGTTCGTCATGGCCGCATCCAGCAACTGGCCGGTGGAGCACTCCCAGCGTTCCGCCACAGCCGTGTCGACGTTGGTGAATACGCCGCCGAGGTCGAGCCCGATGACGACGGCGCAGCCGGGGTCGACCTCGGTGCGCACCAGCGCCATGTCCGGTGGATCGATGTACGGCCCGGCCAGGAGCGGCAGCAACCGGGGCTCGGCCCACGCCCACGGGACCGGGCGCGGCATGCGCTTGACGGCGCGGTGCAGGTCCCGCTGCTCGCGGACGATCCGGGAGGTGAGGGTGAACGCCCGGCGAAGCCGGGACCGTCCCATGGTGTCGTGTTCGGTCTTCATGGCGGCAGGATGCACGTCAGCGATGGCCGGCGGCTTGTCGGCGACTTGGCGCCGGATCAACCGGGTGCCGGCCGCAGCGGCACGCGCAGCTGTCGTACCATCGCTCGACGATGACCACCGATCCCCTCGCCCCGCGCACCGACCTCCGCGAGCGCGTACGTGCTGGCGAGATCACCTTCGGCGCCTTCGCCAGCGTCGCCTCACCGACCGCGGCGGAGCTGATGGGCCGCTCCGGGCTCGACTGGGTCATCCTCGACCTCGAGCACAGCACGCTGACCGAGACCGACCTGCTGGCAGGGATCTACGCCCTGCAGGCCACCACGGCGACGGCACTCGTGCGCGTCGAGGAAGCCACGCGGCTGCGCATCGGGCGGGCCCTGGACTTTGGCGCCGAGGGCCTCATGCTCCCCCGCCTCGAGACGCCCGACGAAGTGCGCGCCGCGATGAGCTGGATGCGCTTCCCGCCGGACGGCATCCGCGGCCTGGCGCTCTCGACGCGCGGGGCCGGCAAGGGCGAGGTGGCGCACGCCGACGTCCATCGGCTGAACGATTCGATCCTCGGCGTCTTCCAGGTCGAGAGCCCGGTGGCCGTCGCCAAGGCGGCGGAGATCGCGGCCATCGACGGCGTGGACGTGCTCTTCGTGGGACCGGCGGACCTCAGCCACAGCATGGGCATCCCCGGCGAGATCACGAACCCGGCCTTCATCGAGGCGTTGGAGACCGTGTCAGCGGCGTGCCGCGAGCACAGCAAGGCGGCGGGAATCCTTCTCCGCGGCGCCGCCGAGGTCGGCCGTCACGTGGACATGGGCTTCCGATTCCTGGGCATCGGTTCGGATGGCGGCTGGGTGCGCGACGGCGCCCGCGCCACGGTCTCCGCCGCGCGGGCGTCGCTCGGCTGATCTCGCCTACGGGGTGGGGCTGGGCGACGGGGACGATGTTGGGCCGACGGGCTCGATCTGGAGCGAGTCAAGGATGGCTTGGACCTCCGCCCGCTGTTGCGCGGTGGAGCTCGGCAACTCTGGAACGTCGACCACGAGCCGCTCGCCATCGACGTCCAGGATCCACACCTGATCACGCTCACCGGGGGTCATGGTAAAGGTGGCGCCCAAGGGTAGCTGCCAGATAACGTACCCCTCGCGCGACAAGGTGCATCCGTCAAAGGTGTCGGGTGCCGTCAGCGTGAGCTGCTTTCCGCGGTAGCCATCGACAGTGATGTCCGTGGGTGTCGTCACGTCCAGCCCCGGCAGGCTGGCCAGCGCCATGGCGAGATCATCGACCGTCGGTCCGGGTGGCGGATCGAGGAATCCTTGGTCGGCGTGACAAGGATCGGCGGGCACCCGCTCGAATATTGCAAAGAAGACCCCGCCAGGAACGCCGCCCACCCTTCCGAGGTCCACGAGGTACGGTCCCCCCATATGGCCCTCCCAGCCGGCTGGCACGGTGAACGTGACTCTCAACCGGAATGGGTCGCCGGTGACATATGTGCCTGGCTCCAACGCACGCCGGACAGTAGTAAGCGCGGGCGGCGTCGGCGCTGTCGTTGGAATCGGGGTCGGTGTCGATGCCGATGTCGGTGTCGGTGTCGGCGATGAGGCAGTGGTCGGTGGCGTGCCGCCGACACCGCCCGGCGTCCGGCCGAGGAAGGCGAGGCCGCCGACGATGACGATGAGGCCGATCACGGCTGCGGCCGAGATTCGCCAGGCATTGCTGTTCATGGGGAAGCTCCTCCGAGCAACGCCGAAGCGCTGCTGCGATGTCACATGGACCTCGTCGAGTGCGGCCTGGAGCGAGCGGTCCGCGATCTGTGAGGGCCCGTCCTGTAGCCAGGTGCGAACGATCTTCTCGAAGTCGCTGTTCGTGCTCATGCCATCCGCTCCCGCGAGGTGACGGTCGTTGACCGAGCGTCCGCGTCGAGCGCGGCGCGCAGGGCGTTCGTGGCGTAGTGGAGCCTCGACTTGACGGTGCCGAGCGCGACGTCGAGCGTGTCGGCGATCTCGCCCAGCGATAGGCCGAGGTAGTGGTGGAAGACGAAGACGGCCCGCTGCTCCGGCGGCAGGCGCCGGAAGCCGCGGTCGAGGGCATCGCGCAGGACGACGTCCAGGGTCGTGTCGCGCGCGGCCGGTCCGTCGACCGGCAGCGCCCGAACATTCACGCTCCAGCGCCGCGCCCGCCGCGCTTCCGCGTAGCAGGCGTGGACGAGGATGCGGTGCAGCCAGGCGTCGAAGCGCTCGACCTCGCGGAGCCCCGGGAGTTCCCGCCAGGCCGCGACGAGGGTCTGCTGTACGGCGTCCTCGGCCCGATCGACATCGCGCAGGATCCGATGCGCGACGGCGTAGAGCCGATCCGCGCTTCCACGAGGGTCCGATCCACCCTCTCGCTCCGTTCAGATGGCGCCCCGTCTGGGCGCTTCGACCACTATGAGTGCGCGCGGCGGCCGATGGTTCGATATTCCCCGCCGCAGTCGCCTAGACTGCCGGGATGACCGATCCGGAGTCCCTGGTCGCCCGACTCGACGTCATCGAGGCCCGCCTGGCCGCCCATACCGACTCCGAGCGCCCGGGCCTGACCCGCGCCGACGAGGGGACCGGCGAGCGCTGGGAGGCGGGCCAGGTGTGGGCGCACCTGGCCGAGTTCCCCGCCTACTGGGTGGGTCAGATCCGGGCCATCCTCGCCGCGCGGGCCGGCGGCGAACCGGAGCCGATCCCCTTCGGGCGCACGAAAGCCGATCCGGGCCGCGCCGCGGCGATCGAAGCGCACCGCCGAGACGACCCGCCGGCGCTGCTGCGCGACGTCCGGGCCGGCATCGCGGCCGCGGCTGCCCTGTGCCGGTCGCTCTCGACGGACGAGTGGCAGGCCAGCGGGGCCCACCCGACCCGCGGCGCCATCACGGTGTCGACGATCGTGGAGCGGTTCCTCGTCGACCACCTCGAAGAGCACGCGGCCCAGCTCGACGAGCTGGCGGGGTAGCGGCCAGAGCGCCGCCTAACGCCCCTCGCGCACGACGCTGCGCAGCAGGAAGAGCACGTTGGCCGGGCGCTCGGCCAGGCGGCGCATGAAGTACGGGTACCACTCGCGGCCGTAGGGCACGTAGACGCGCACGTTCCAGCCCTCGCGCACCAGCCGCGCCTGGAGGTCGCGGCGGATACCGTAGAGCATCTGGAACTCGAAGCGCGACGGGTCGATGCCCTCGCGGCGCGCGAAGGCCTCGGCGTCAGCGATGAGCCCATCGTCGTGGGTGGCGAGCGCCGGGTAGACACCGTCGCGCAGCAACCGCTCCATGAGCCGGCGATAGCTCGCATCCACCTCGCCCTTGCTCGGGAAGGCGACCTCGACCGGCTCGTCGTAGGCGCCCTTGCAGAGCCGCACGCGCGTACCCTCCGCGATGAGCCGCTCGACGTCGTCGGCGCTGCGCCGCAGATAGGACTGGATGACGGCGCCCACCTCGGGCGTCGTCGCCCGCAGCTCGCGCACGAGCGTCAGCGTCGCCTCGGTCTTCGGGCTGTCCTCCATGTCAACGCGCACGAAGGCCCCGACCTCGGCCGCCTTCGCCGCGACGCGTCCCACGTTCTCCCGGCAGAGCGCCGGGTCCACGTCGAGACCCATCTGCGTCAGCTTCAGGCTGACGTTGCCGTCCAGGCCGCGCTGCGCCAGGGCGCCCAGCGTGTCGACGTAGCGCGTCGCGGCTTCCCGCGCCGCCGTGGCCGAGGTCACGGACTCGCCCAGGATGTCCAGGGTCGTGTGCATGCCGGCGCCCCTGAGACGATCGCACGCCTCGAGTGCCTCGGCCAGCGTCTCGCCGGCCACGAACCGCCGGACCATCGGTCGGGTGAGCGGGACCGCCGTCGCCAGCCGCCCCAGCGAAGGCCGGTGCGAGGCCCAGATGAAGGTGCCGCGCAGGAGGTGCGCCGGCAGCCGGCGAAGATCGGCCATCAGCGGCTCATCGGCGCTCGCACGGGGCTATCGTAGTCGGGTGCCCATCACGCTGCCGGACCTCCCCCCGGGACCGCGGCCGTCGCCGTCCGCAGCCGAGTCACCGGGATGATGGCGATCGCGACGACGACCGCCGAGACCAGCCAGATCGGGCGCAGGTCGCCGCCGGTGGCCCCGATCAGCGCGGCCGAGGCCAGGGAGCCGATGACGCCGGAGATGTACAGCGGCGCGAGGGCGAGGTTCAGTACGCTGGAACGGATGCCGGCCGGCAGGCCGGAGGCCAGCATCGTGAAGAGCATCGCGCTGGCGGCCGCGAAACCGACCCCGAAGCCGGCATAGACCAGCCCGAAGACGACGATGCCCGGGGCGAACGCCGCCGCCGCGAGGCAGACCATGGCGAGTCCGACCCCGAGCCCGAAGACACGCCGGTAGCCGAAGCGGTCGCCGAGGCCGCCGGCGATGGGAGAACCGACCGCCGAGGCGAGGCCGTAGGCGCCGGCCACGAGGCCGACGATCGTGGCCAGGCCCGCCGACCCCTGCAGCTCTTCGACGTAGAGCGCCAGGTACGGCAGCAGGAAGCGCTGCCCCAGCAGCACGAAGAAGTACGCGCTGAAGATCGCCCGAGCGAGTGGTGAGCCGACGATCGCGCGCAATGAACGGCCGACGAGCCGCAGGACCGGTTCCGTCGCGCGCGGCCGATCGGGTCGCTCGTGATAGGCAAAGAGCAGGAGCGCGACGACGCCCAGCGTCAGGATCGTGTCGACGAGGAAGAGCGCCTGGACGCCGTACCGATCGACGAGGAAGCCGCCGGCCGCCGGCCCGACGGCGAACCCGAGCGGGCCGCTCATCGCGACGAGGCTGATGGCCAGGCCGAGCCGGGAGCGCGGCGTGCGGTCGGTCAGCTCGGCGAGCATGACACCGGTGTTGCCCAGCACGAGCCCCACCAGCGGCACGAGCAGGAAGAGCTGCCACGGCGCGGACACGAGAGCCATGGCCAGGAAGAGGACCGACTCGACGGCCGCGCTGCGCACGACGATCGCCTTGCGGCTGTACTTGTCGGCCCAAACACCCCAGAACGGCACGAGGGGCAGTCCGAAGAAGAGCGCCGCCGCCGAGAGCAGGCCGACCGTCGTCGCCACGTCCGCCTCGGGTACGCCGAGGTCGCGCACGAGGAGAGGCAGGAAGCTGACGAAGTGTCCGAAGCCGACCGTCTCGATGAAGCCGGCCGTCGCGAAGACGAGGGCCAGCCGGCGCCAGCCGGTCCCGCCCGACTCGTCGCTCAGGAGGCGACCCGGCGTCGTGCCAGCCAGGGCTCGAGCATGCCGAGGTGGTCGAGCTGGTGGCCGTGCAGGGACATGAAGACCCAGCCCCATGCAGCCTCGCCCCGGATCGTCTCCAGCGGGACGGTCCGCGCGACGGGGAGCAGGCGCTCCCGGGACACGACCGCCCACGCGCGGACCTCCTCCGGGCTGCGGCCGGCCCACTCGGCCCGCTGGTCCTCGTTGAAGCGGTCGAAATCGCCGCCGACGACCTCCTCGTCGGTCGGCCAGACGCCAGTATCGGCCGCCCTGCCGATGTAGTCGACGGCCATCTCCTGCCACGCGGCGAGATGCGCGACGTGGTCGAGGAAACTCCAGTCGGGGCCACCGGCCTCCGACTTGGCGACCGGCTCGAGCCACGCGGCGTCGTCGAGCCCCTCCCAGACGGCCGTGAACCGCGCCCACATGGCTGCTTCGTCGGCCCAGAAGTCGCGCTCGGGCTTGCTCCAACCGCGCGCCTGGCGCAGCTCCTCGATCGGGGCGCGCCGGATGTCCATGCCGGCCAGATCGCCCATGCGCTCAGCGAGCCCGGGTGTCGGGATCGGCCGTGGCGTCCTCGAGCTGCCTGCCCAGCTCCTCGGTGCGCCGGAAGGCGGCCCAGACGGCCTCCGAGAGGACCGTGCGCAGGCGGCCCGATTCCAGCTCGTGGAGCGCCGCCGCGCTCGTGCCGCCGGGCGAGGTGACCATGTTGCGCAGCTCCGCCGGGTGCATGCCGCTGGACTTCGCGAAGAGCGTGCTGCCCTCGAGCGTCTCGATGACCAGGTCGTGCGCGATGTGCCGGGGGAAGCCGAGGTGGACGGCGGCGTCGATGAGCGCCTCCATGACCAGGAAGACGTACGTCGGACCCGTGCCGCTGACGGCGGTGGCCATGCTCACGAACTTCTCGTCGTCGACCTGCAACTCCGCACCGAGCGAGCGCAGGAGCGCGCTGGCCTGCTCGCGCTGATCGGCGGTCACCTCGGGCGTGGCGTACCAGACGGTCATGCCCTTGCCCAGGCGGGCCGGCGTGTTGGGCATGCTGCGCACGATCTGCCGGTGGCGCAAGACGTTGGCCAGCGCGGTCGTCGTGGCGCCGGCCAGGATGCTGATGACGAGCTGGCCGTCGGTCAGCGCCGGCGCCAGCTCGCGCCCGACGCGCGGCAGCATCTGCGGCTTGATCGCGAGCACGACCACGTCGGCGCCGGTCACCGCCTCGGTGTTGGCGGCCACCGTGCGAATCCCGTAGTCACGCTCAAGGAGCGCACGCCGGTCCGCGCGCGGGTGGCTGGCAACGATCCGGTCCGGCTTCACCTGCCCGCCGCGCAGCAGCCCCGCGATCATGGCCTCGGCCATGACCCCGGAGCCAACGGTCGCGATGGTGCGCTCGGTCAGCGGCATAGAGCGGGAGTATAGCGACGGAGCCTGCCCGCACCGGTCCGATCGGTGATCGGCCCGTCGCGCGACGTGGGCGGTGTACGCTGTCAACACCAGCGCTCCGCCAGGTCTGGTGCCGGTGAGGGCAGCACGTCCTGACCGCGAACCGGTTGGAGCGCCATCGGGAGGGCGGTGCGCATGGCGCACGCAACCTACGAGACACAGGGCCGCAGGCTGGCTGTGGTGGCGCTGCTGGCGGCGGCCGGCGCCGGCCTGCTCCCGATGGGCACCGAGGTCGGGTTCGGCGTCACGCTGCAGAACGATCCCACCCCGGCCGCGCCGGGTGCGATCGTTCGGGCGGCCGTCAGCAGCGTCGCGAACACCGTCGCGACGAACGTGGTGACCGTCGCCCGCCCGGCCGGCACGGCACCGGGCGACACGCTGGTCGCCTGCCTCACGCTCAACGGCTCGAGCATCGCGAGCGGCGGCGTGCCATCGGGATGGTCGGCGATGACGGTCGCATCGACGCTCAGCAACCCGAAGGTCTTCGGCTACTACCGGGTCGCCGGGCCCTCGGAACCGGGAAGCTACAGTTGGCTGCTGTCCGGATCGGTCACCAACGGAGCCGGCATCGCCCGGTACACCGGCGTCGATGCGACCTCGCCGCTGGACGGCGCGCCGAGCAGCGCCGGTGGCCTGTCCGGCTCGCCGCCCACGGTGCCGAGTGTCACGACCGCCTCGGCCGGATCGATGCTGGTCGGCTGCCTGGGCATCAATTCGGGCTCGACGAGCGTCCTCATCACCTCCCCCGCTGGGATGACGGAAGCGTGGGACGTCGGCGGCAAGCGGCATGAGTTCGCCGATCAGCCGATGACGACGGCCGGGCCGACCGGCGCGCGCACGTGGTCACTCAGTTCGGGACGCGACTGGGTGGGCTGGCTCGCCCCACTCCGACCAGCCAGCGTGACCCCCAGCCCCAGCCCCACGCCAAGCCCGATCCCAACCCCGACCGTCCTGACGTCCCCGACACCGACGCCCGACCCCAGTCTGGCGTTCTTCGTCAGCCCCACCGGCGACGACCTCGGCCCCGGGTCGGTCGAGGCACCCTGGCAGACCCTGCAGCACGCGCTGAATATGGCGCCGGCCGGCGCCACCATCACGCTCGCCGACGGTTCCTATCCCGGGGCGTCCTGGACGCGCTCCGACCTCACGGTGGCAGGTGGGTCTGGAGCCGTCGTGACGACGCCGATCGAGATCGCCTGGGTCGGCAGCGCCACCCTGCGTGGCCTGACGGTCACGACCGGTTCGGCGACACCCGGACTCGCCGGCCTCGAGGTGAGCGACAGTTCTGGCGTCCTGCTCGAGGGCCTGACCGTGACGGGCAACAGCTGGGGCGTCGAGCTGGACCACGTCACGAACGCGACCTTGCGAGACAGTGAGCTGACCGACAACGCCGACGCCCTGGAGGTGAGGTACGACGGTGCCAGCGTGCTCATCACCGGTAACCACATCCACGACAACGGTCGCTTCTGGGCCACGGACCGCTCGTCCACCGGCGTCGCCTTCTCGTATGTCACGGGCCCGCTGACGTTCTCCGGCAACTCGATCCACGGCAACCATGCCCCGGTCGGACAACCGGCCGACGGGGTGGGCATCGAGGTCTACGCCTCGTCCGGGCTGACCATCAGCGGCAACACCCTGTACGACAATCTCGACGCGCTCGAGACCGGGACCGACACGGCCCAGACCCCGTGCGGGCTGGCGTTCACCGGCAACGTCGTCTACAAGAGCAGCCTGGCGACGGGCGACGCGCGCGGCATGATCCTGCGCTGCGCTTCGGGCAGCCTGGTCGCCAACAACACGTTCGACGGCTTGGACACGTACGCTATCGAGGTCGTCGATGGGACGCTCGGGACGCCCTTCGGCGGATCGATCGCCGGCCTCGCCGTCCGCGACAACATCGTCGTCCACGGCCGTGCCCTCAGCATCGACTCGGTCCTGCCGGCCTCGGTCACCATCGACGGCGACGTCATCTTCGACCCCACCTCGACGGCGCTCTACGGTCAGTACCTGGCCTACGTCTCCGGCTTCGGCAACACCCGGAGCCTGACCGAGCTGCGGACATGGACCGGCTATGAGACCACCGGCCTGTGGGCTGATCCGGCCTTCGTCGATCGGGCGACCCACGACTATCACCTGCGGCGTGCCAGCGCGGCCGCCGGCAAGGGCGCCTTCCCGCTGCCCGGCGCGCTGCCAGGCCCGGCCGTGCCGCGCATCGACCACGTCTTCGTGGTCGTCGAGGAGAACCACGCCTACAGCCAGCTCATCGGCTCGCCCGAGGCGCCGTTCTGGAACTTCCTGGCCTCGGAGGGGGCCTCCATGACCGACTTCCGCGCTATCACCCACCCGAGCCTGCCCAATTACCTGGCCATGATCGGTGGCAGCACCTTCGGGTTCACGGCCAACTGCGTCCCGACCGATCCCGGATGCTCGATCGTCGCCCCGACACTGGTCGACCGGATGGAGGACGCGGGCCTGGCGTGGCGCGGCTACTTCGACGGCATGTCCGTCCCCTGCAAGACGACCAGCTCCGGCACGTACCGGGTCAATCACGACCCGTTCGTCTATTTCGAGGACGTCCGCCTCGATGCCCCCCGCTGCAGCGCGGGCGTCCGACCATTCGGTGATCTGGTCGCCGACCTGGCGACGGTCGGCACGACGCCGACGTTGGCCTTCATCGTGCCCGATAACTGCCACAACATGCACGACTGCCCGATCGCGACCGGCGACACGTGGTTGCGCGGCGTGCTGCCGACCATCTTCGACTCTCCCGCCTGGGCGACCGGGAACGCGCTGCTCATCCTGACCTTCGACGAGGATGACGGCTCGGAGGGAAACCGGATCTCGACCGTCTTCTACGGGCCCGACGTGCGCCCGCGCCAGCAGGTCACGACCGCGTCGGACCTGTATGACCTGCTACGGACATTGGAGGACTCGTGGTCCCTGACGCCGCTCACCGAGAACGACGGCGCCGCGATCGCCCTGACCGACGCGTTCCGGACCTCGCCATCGACCGACACGACACCACCGACGACGCCGCAGGGACTGACGACGGTGGCGCCGGCCGCCGGCCGGGTGGACGTCGCCTGGTCTGCCAGCTCCGACACATCGGGCGTCACCGCCTATGAGATCTATCGTGACGGCGCTTGGCTGGGCTGGTCAGCCTCGACCGTGTTCGTCGACACCTCGGTCGCGGCATCGAGCACGTACGCATACCGTGTTCGTGCGCGCGATGCCCAAGGCAACGTGGCCCCGTACAGCGACGCATCGATCGTCACGACGCCGGCGGCCGAACCGACACCGGTACCGACACCGACCCCGACGCCTGACCCCGGCGCGATCACCCGACACACGACGAGCACCGTCGTCAACACATCGACCACGATCCAGGTCACGATCCCGAGGCCGACCGGTACCGCTCCGGGCGATCTGCTGGTCGCCTGCCTGACCCTGAGCGGCGGCGGCATGGCCAGATCGGGTGTCCCGACCGGCTGGTCGACCATCGCGGCAGTGACCGACCAGTCGAGCACCAAGGTCTACGGCTACTACAAGCTCGCGGGGGCGTCCGAGCCGGCGCAATACACCTGGACGTTGACCAAGGCGGTCAAGAACGGCGCCGGGATCGTGCGCTATTCGGGTGTCGACCAGGTCCAGCCACTCGACGGCACGGCGACCAACGCCACTGGCGCCCCCGGGACGGCCGTGGTGTTGCCCGGGGTCACGACGGACGCCCCGAACGCCATGCTCGTCGGCTGCGTGGGCATCAACTCCAGCTCGACGGCCACCCTCATCACCTCACCCACGGGCATGACCGAGGCGTGGGACATCGGGGGTAAGCGCCACGAGCTGGCCGACGGCCTCGTGGCGGTCCCCGGCCCGACCGGTACGCGCACCTGGACGCTCAGCGCCGCGCGGGCGTGGGTAGGTTGGCTGATGGCGCTGCGCGACTAGACGCGACTCGGAAGTCGGTGGTGCGTTGTGGCACCACCGGCCGTGGCAGGGGCTTTCTCGGCGGTGCGGTCCGGTGTAGTGTGCTCAGGTCGAGGCGCGCAAGCCCGAGGCGATCACCCCGGGTGCAGAAGCGCCCGCGTCCGACAGGAGGGGGTATTGGCGACCGGCGCGGGCCGTGGTAGGCGGCGCAACGCGCGAGGTGTCTTCGCCGCGACGGCCGTTGCCTTGGTACTGGCAACGACCTCGCCCCTGAGCGCCCTGGTCGTCCGAGGGGCTGACGTCACCGTAGCAGCAACCGCCGAGACCGCACCCGTCCCATCGGTTGGCGACGCGGCGGACGACATCGCCATCTGGATCCATCCCACGGACCCGTCACTGAGCACCGTCATCGGCACCGACAAGCTCTCCACGGGTGGCCTGGGCGTGTACGACCTGGCCGGGAACCAGCTGTACTTCTACCTCCACGGCAGCCTGAACAACGTCGACCTGCGCTACAACTTCCCGCTCGGCGCCGAGCGCGTGGCGCTGGTCGGTGTGACCGACCGGAACGACCTGTCGACCGGCGCGCGCTTCTACAAGGTCAACGTCGCGGACCGCTCGCTGACCCTGGTCGGGCGGATCGACACGTCCGGCCGACCACGCGGATTCGGCATGTACCACTCGCCGTCATCGGGCAAGTACTACGCGTTCCTGACCGACTTCAGCACGAACGTCGTCTCGCAGTACGAGCTCAACGGCTCGACGGGCACGGTCACCGGCACGCTGGTCCGTTCGTTCGATAACGGCAACACGTCGGAGGGCATCGTCGCCGACGACGAGCTGCAACGGCTGTACGTCGCCGAGGAGGACGTCGCGCTCTGGCGGTATGGAGCAGAGCCGGGCGATGGCTCGACGCGGACGAGCGTCGACAGCACGACGCTACTGGGCGGCAACATCCAGCCGAACATCAAGAACCCGGCCATCTACTACGGGCGCAACGGCACCGGCTACCTCATCGTGTCCAGCCAGGGCGGCTCGAATTTCGTGGTCTACGACCGGGGCAGCAACGTTTTCATCGGTTCGTTCAAGGTCGGGGCCGGCAACGGCGTCGACGCCGTCAGTGGCCAAGACGGCGCCGACGTCACGAACTTCCCCTTGGGGTCTGCCTTCCCGCAGGGACTGTTCGGCGCCCAGGACCACTCCAACACCAATGGCGGGAACGGGAACGCCGGCAACCAGAACTACAAGTACGCCGGCTGGGGGGCCATCGCCAACGCGTTCAGCCCACCGCTGCTCGTGGACACGCTCTTCGACCCGCGGACGATCGGCGCTCCGTCGGACCCGGGCACATCGCCCCCCGAGACGATCATCACCAGCGGCCCGTCCGGGACCGTCACGGACACCACGGCGACCTTCACCTTCGATGCCAGCCAGGCTGGGTCCACGTTCGCGTGCCGGCTCGACGGCGGCACGTTCGATCCGTGTACCTCGCCCAGGACATACGCGAGCCTCGCCGAGGGCACGCACACCTTCGAGGTCAGGGCGACCAACGCGGGCGGCTACACCGATGCCACGCCTGCCAGCCGGACCTGGACCATCGACTTGAGCGCACCGGTCTCGATGGCCTTCCCGGCCGAGGCGGACGCGACCGTGGAGGCGGCGATCCCCGACACGAACCTGGGCAGTGCCACGGTCCTGGGCGCGGACACCTCGCCCCAGAAGGAGAGCTACCTGCGCTTCAACGTCCAGGGGCTCGCCGGGACCGTCCAGAGCGCCAGATTGCGGCTCTACGCGTCCAACGGCTCGACGAACGGCCCTGCCGCCTACGGCACGGCGACGAGTTGGAGCGAGGCCGGCATCACCTGGAACAGCGGCCGGCCGGCTCGCACGACGGGCGTGCTCGAGGACAAGGCGACCATCCCGACGGGCACGTGGGTCGAATGGAACGTGAGCGCCGTCGTGACCGGCAACGGGCTGTACAGCTTCAACCTCGCCCCGACCTCGAGCGACGGCACGGACATGAGCTCCCGTGAAGCCGCGAGCAATCGACCCGAGCTGGTGGTGCTGACGTCGTCCGGCGGTGGCGGGGACACGACCCCGCCCGAAACGACGATCGATTCAGGCCCTTCGGGGACGGTCGGCAGCACCTCAGCGACGTTCACGTTCTCATCGTCGGAGGCCGGTTCCACGTTCGAGTGCAGGCTCGACGCTGCCGCCTTCAGCGCCTGCGCCTCGCCGGCGGGCTACAGCGGCCTGGCCGCGGGCGCCCACACGTTCGAGGTGCGAGCCACCGACGCCGCCCTGAACACCGACCCGACACCCGCCTCGAGGGCGTGGACGGTCGACCTGACGCCGCCGACGGTGACGACGGTCGTTCCCGCGGACCTGACCGCCGATGTCACCGTCGGTGCCAACGTCACGGCCACCTTCTCCGAGACCATGGACAGCTCGAGCATCACGACCACCACGTTCACCCTCAAGCGAACCGCCGACGCGGTGGGCGTGCCCGCCACCGTGACCTACAACACGACCGATCGCCGCGCGACCCTGGATCCGAGTGCCAACCTCGAGCCGTCCACCTCGTACACCGCGACGGTGACCACGGGCGCGCGGGACTCGGCCGGCAACGCGATGGCCTCCGATCGTATCTGGTCCTTCACGACCGCGGCCGACGTGCCGCCACCTCCGTCTGGGGGGATCGTGCGCGAGTCGGTCAGCACGGTCGCGAATGCGACCGCCACCGGTCAGGTCGCGATCCCCAAGCCGGCCGGCACGGCGCAGGGCGACCTGCTCATGGCCTGCCTCGCGCTCAATGGAGGCGGCATTCCCTTGGCGGGCGTGCCCGCCGGCTGGACGCTGGTGGCCGCCGTCCCGGGCGTCACCAACCCGAAGGTCTTCGGCTACTACCGCGTGGCAGGTGCGTCGGAGCCCGCCATCTACACGTGGACACTCTCGTCGGCGGTCGCGAACGGAGCCGGCATCGCGCGTTACTCCGGAGTCGATCCGGCGCAGCCGCTCGATGGTGCCCCGACCACGGCGGCCGCGGGCTCCGGGACGTCCGCCGTGCTGCCCGGCGTGACCACCACCGCCCCGAACGCCATGCTCGTGGGATGCGTGGGCATCAACTCCAGCTCGGCCAGCACCGGCATCACGTCCCCGCCCGGGATGACCCAGGCCTGGGACATCGGCGGCAAGCGCCACGAACTGGCCGACGGGATCGTGGCCGCCGCCGGGCCGACCGGCACGCGCACCTGGACGCTGAGCGCGTCGCGCGCCTGGGCCGGCTGGCTGGTGGCGCTGCGCGACTAGGGTCGCGCGCTGCCCCGCACGAAGAAGCGAGCGGTCGACTCGACCGCCACGTCCGAGAACCCCGCGGCGAGCAGCGCGGCTTCCAGCTCCGCGGGTTCGTAGTAGACCTTCGGGATGCGGAACTCGCGGCCATCGTCGAGGCGGCGCGTGGCCGTCTCCGAGACCGGGTCCCAGGAGTCGCCGGCCGCTCCGGACGACCGGTCCTGTCGCGAGTCGACAACGACGAACCGCCCGCCCGGCTTCAGCCAGCGCCGCGCCAGCGCCAGGAACTCGCTCAACCGCGCCCGCGGGACGTGGCTCAACCAGAAGCCGCAGAAGAGCGCGTCCACGGCCCGATCGGGCTCGGCCCAGGCGTCGCGCACGTGGAGGTGGGCGCGCAGCCCGTGCGCCAACAAACGCGAGCGCGCGCGCTCCAGTGGCGCCTCGACGGCGTCGTAGCACCACAGCTCCCCCTTGTCGGCCAGCAGCGGGGACCACCAGCCGGTGCCGGCCGCCAGCTCCACGATCTCGCCACCCAGCGGCAGCGCGTCGAGCCAGAGCGTCACGGCGTCGAGGTCCATCTGCCAGGCCATGTCGTCGATCGCGCCGTGCGCGAAGCGGCCCTGACGCAGGTACCAGTCGTCGAGCTCGCCGGCGCGCGCCGCGTGGTCCGCGCGCAGGCCGTCATCGAGGTCGTTCTCGAGGGCCGGCCGCGACGCAGCCGCCCGCTCCGCGAGGCCGGCCCGCAGCCGCATGCGGCGGAACTCGTTTTCCCCGGCCGAGCCGAGGCAGTCGGGGCAGAGATGGGCCCAGCCCTCCAGGTCGTCCGATCCGCGCGTGGCGTGCGGGCGCCCGCACCAGAGGCAGGAGAAGGTCGCGCGGAAGGGCATGGCGGGGCGCTCGAGGCTCAGACGGCCAGGGGGATCCAGCCGTCGGGCGGCGCCTGGTCCACGAAACCGTCGGGGTCCATGAGCTCCGCGAGCAGCCCGATGCCCTCGATGACCCGCGGGCCGGGACGGCTGAAGTAGGCCGAGCCGTCGAGCGCGAACAGCTCGCCCTCCCGTGCGGCGCGCAGCTCGGCGAACCAGGCCGGTTTCGGCGTCCGCTGCCATTCGGCGCGCGTGGCCGAGGCGTCAAAGCCGCAGGGCATCAGGAAGAGCTGCTCCGGTTCCACCTCCCGGACGGCTTCCCAGGTCGTCTCCACGGACCGCTCGCCCTCGCGTCCCAGCAGCTCCCACCCACCCGCTCGACGCACCTGCTCGGGTACCCAGTGGCCGGCTGCGAACGGCGGATCGAGCCACTCGAGGCAGACCACGCGACGCGGCGCGATGCCCGCCAGGCGCCGCTCGAGCACCCGGTTCTCGATCGTCCCCAGCCGCTCACGCAGGAACTCCAGCAGCCCCACCGCTTCGTCCTCGGCAGCGGCCATGGCGCCGATGGTGGAGATGGTGTTGAGGATCCCCTCGATCGAGGTCGGCTCCAGGCTGACCACGCTGATCTCGCCTTCCTCGCCCGCGACGCGCCGGACGGCCTCGGTCAGCCGCCGATAGCTGACGGCACAGACGTCGCACAGCTCCTGGGTCAGGATGAGGTCCGGTTTCGCGTCTGCGAGGGCGGCCTCGTCGAGCCGGTAGAGGGCGGACCCACCGTGCAGGCGGTCGCGCACCCGGTCGTGGATGAGCCGGCTCGCTGCGCCCGGCTGGGCGTCCACGTCGGCGGTCATCACCGGCACCGCCTCGACCTCGGGCGGGTAGTCGCATTCGTGCGTCCGGCCCACCAGCTCGTCGCCGAGGCCGAGGGCGAAGACGATCTCGGTGGCCGAAGGGAGCAGGGAAACGATGCGCACGGACCCAGTCTAGGCGCGTTTCGGGCGCGCCCCCATGGCGGGGCCGCGAGGCCGTTCGTCAGTCCGTCAGAGCGGCTTCCACTCGTCGAGCTGGGCGCGCGCGGCGGCCCGGTCGCTGAACCAGATGGCGTTCACCTGGGTGTACTTGGCCCACTCGGCGGGCAGCGAGTCCTCGGGGTAGATGGCGTTGACCGGGCACTCGGGCTCGCAGGCACCACAGTCGATGCATTCGTCCGGATCGATGTACAGCAGGCGGTCGACGCCGCCCTCGAAATGGATGCAGTCCACGGGGCAAACCGCTACGCACGACTGGTCGAGGACATCGAGGCAGGGCTCCGCGATGACGTACGTCATGGCCGGTTCGTTCTCCTGATGGGCCCACCTGCGCGGGCCGTGCCTTGGGCCAGCCGCAGTGTACCCGGCTCTACGGAGCGGCGGGCGCCACGTACTCGACGACGCCCACCATGCCCTTCTCGAGGTGACCCGGGATGTGGCAGGCGAGGAGCAGCTCGCCCTCTTCGGGCACGCGAAAGACGACGCTGCTGGACTGGCCGGAGGCGAGATAGACGCGCAGTCCGGCCAGCTCGGGCGGGAGGCTCACCGGGGGCGCCGTCGCAGCGAGGATCTGGGGGGTGGCGATCGCCTCGGCGGAGGCCCAGGCCGCCTGGACCGCCGCCCCACCCAGGACGAAATCGTGCGGCAGCAGGCCGCCGTTGACGATGTTGAAGCGCACCGTCTCGCCGCGCACGAGCCGGATCGGCGTCGGCTCGAACAGGTAGTCGCGCAGGATGACGTTCACCTCGCGCGGAGCATCAGCCGATCCCGGCCTGATCGGCCCGCTCGGCAGCGCGGCCGACTCCGCGCATGCGGCAGCGGTGGCGAGAGCGAGGCCGACCGAGAGCAGCGTCCGCAGTGGGATGGATGTGGTCACCGACATCGACTCTAGCGCGCGCGGAAGATGCCCGTCGGCATCCGAATCGCGCGCCCCGGGGGCGCGATGCGTGCGTGATTCGCGACCGGCCTTGCTTGACACCGAGCACCCGCAGGCTGCACAGTGCGCGCCATCCCCGGGCGAGATCGTCGCCTGCGCCGGACTTGCCGTCGAGCGCGTCCAGGCCGCGCGGCGTGCCCCCGATCAGGTCCACCGAGGAGAGGCGTGCCAGCACAGAGCGTCGATACGCCGACCACCACCAGTCGCCCGCGGACGGAGAGGGCCGCCGTACGCCTGGAGGGCGTGCGCAAGGTCTTCGGCGACGTCGAGGCGGTGGCGGGCATCGACCTCGAGATCGACGAGGGCGAGTTCTTCTCGATGCTGGGCCCGTCGGGTTCGGGCAAGACGACGACGCTGCGCATGATCGCCGGCTTCGAGCTGCCCACCGCCGGGCGGATCCTGCTCGACGGCGAGGACGTCTCGCAGCGCCCGCCGTTCGAGCGAGACGTGAACACCGTCTTCCAGGATTACGCGCTCTTCCCACACATGGACGTCGGCGACAACGTGGCCTACGGCCTGATGGTGCGCAAGGTGCCCCGCGAGGCCCGAGCGCTGCGCGTCGAGGATGCGTTGCGCATGGTTCGCCTCCAAGGCCTGGATCGTCGAAAGCCTTCGCAGTTGTCGGGCGGCCAGCGCCAGCGCGTCGCCCTGGCCCGGGCCCTCATCAACCGGCCCCGTGTCCTGCTCCTGGACGAGCCCCTTGGCGCTCTGGACCTGAAGCTCCGCGAGGAGATGCAGATCGAGCTCAAACGGATCCAGCAGGAAGTGGGCATCACGTTCATCTACGTCACGCACGACCAGGAGGAGGCGCTCACCATGAGCGACCGCCTGGCCGTCTTCAACCGCGGTCGGATCGAGCAGGTCGGCGCTCCGGCCGACGTGTACGAGCGGCCCGCGACGGCCTTCGTGGCCGGCTTCGTGGGGACGTCGAACCTGCTGCGCGGCGCCGTCGCCGAGGCCGTCGTGGGGCGAACGGGCATGTTCACGGTCCGGCCCGAGAAGATCCACCTCGGCGAGCCGGGAGCGTCCGTTGGCGCCGACGAGATCGGCGCACTCGGTCAGATCCGCGATGTGGTCTACGTCGGGCCCGACACGCGGTATATCGTTGCGCTGGACGCGGGGGCTGACCTCGTCGTCACGCAACAGAATCTCGCGACCTCCTCCACGGAGGCGCTCGTCGCTCGTGGCCGGGCAGTCCGGCTGGTCTGGAAACGGGAGCATTGCCTGCCCATCGCCGACCTGGCGTGAGGCAGGGACAAGAGGAGGAACGAGAGGGATGATCCAACGGAGGAAACTCGGAGTCGCGGTCAGCGCCGCGCTCCTGATCGCGGCCTGCGCCGGCCCGGCAGCCTCACCGACACCAGACCTGCCGACGAGCATCGGCCCAGGCGAGGGGGCGTTGACGGTCCTGGCCTGGCCCGGCTACGTCGAGGACGGCACGACGAGCCCCGATGTCGACTGGGTGTCCTCGTTCGAGAAGGACACCGGCTGTCAGGTCACCGTCGACACCTTCGGCACCTCGGACGAGGCGTTCGCGAAGTTCAATGCGGCGCCGGAGCAGTACGACGTCATGTCGGCGTCAGGTGACGCATCCAACCGCCTGGTGGCGGGCGGCTTCGTCCAGCCGGTCAACGTCGACCTCATCAAGAGCTACGCCGAGATCTTCCCCGACCTCAAGGACAAGCCGTACAACACGTTCGACGGCGTGCACTACGGCGTGCCACACGGACGGGGTGCCAACCTCCTGATGTGGCGCAAGGACTCCGTGGATCCGGCCCCCACGTCATGGGCCGAGATGTTCGATCCGGCCGGCAAGTACGCGGGCAAGTACTCCGTCTATGACGCGGCCATCTACATCGCGGACGCCGCGGTCGTCCTGATGGCGACCAAGCCGGAGCTGGGGATCACCGATCCCTATGCTCTTGACGAGACGCAGTTCCAGGCCGCCGTCGACCTGCTCAAGGCGCAGAAGCCCGCGGTCGGGGAGTACTGGAGCGACTACACCAAGCAGATCGACTCGTTCACCAACGGCAATACGATCATCGGCACCACGTGGCAGGTCATCGCCTACGTCCTCCAGGGGGCGGGCGTCGATGTCGATGCGATCAAGCCCGCCGAAGGCGCCACCGGTTGGTCCGACACATGGATGATCAACTCCAAGACGAAACGTCTGAATTGCGCCTACCTGTTCATCAACCACATCACGTCCGCGCCGGTCAACGCCCAGATCGCCGAGTACTTCGGCGAGGCGCCCGGCAACAGCAAGTCCTGCGACTTGACTTCCAACAAGGATCACTGCACCCAGTTCTACGCGAACGATCCCGCCTATTGGGAGAACGTGTACTACTGGACGACGCCGACCGTGAAGTGCCTCGACGGGCGCACGGACGTCAAATGCAAGGGGTTCGACGACTGGATCAAGGCCTGGACCGAGATCCGCAGCTGACCCTCCTCCGGACATAGCTCGGTACGCGGCCCAGGGTCCCCGGACCCTGGGCCGCACCATCCCTGAGCGACGGACATGACCACGACCGGCGAGTTCCCGTCTCCGCGCCCCTCGACCACCAGGCGTCTCGCCACGTGGCTGCATCGGCGGCCGCGCACCCGCCTTGCGGCTCTCCTGGCGGCGCCCGTGGCATGGCTGGTCATCGCCTACCTGGGCGCACTCGTGCTCATGTTCATCAACGCGTTCTGGTCGCGCGATGCCTTCACGGGTCAGGTCGTGCGCGAGTTCACGCTGGACAACTTCATCGAGCTGACCCAGGACCCCTATCCCGAGATCACCCTCCGGACGCTCGGCATGGCGGTCGCGGTCACGGTCGCCTGCGCACTCGTCGCCTTCCCGATCGCCTACTTCATGGCCCGGATCGCGCGGCCTCGCTGGCGGGGGCTCCTCGTCGTCGCGGTCGTCATGCCGCTCTGGGCCAGTTATCTCGTGAAGGCCTACGCCTGGCGGCTCATCCTGGCCGAGGAGGGCGTGCTGAACTGGATGCTCGGCCCGCTGGGGCTCAAGGGTCCCGGGTACGGCGAGATCGCCGTCTGGCTGGTCATGACCTACCTCTGGCTGCCGTTCATGATCATCCCCGTGTATGCCGGGCTCGTGCGCATCCCGGATTCGCTCCTGGAGGCATCGGCGGACCTCGGCGGCCGATCCTGGATGACATTCCGCCGAGTCATCCTGCCGCTGGCCTTCCCGGCCGTCGTTGCGGGCTCGATCTTCACGTTCTCGTTGACGCTGGGTGACTACATCGCCGTCCAGCTTGTCTCGACCACGATCTTCATCGGCAATGCCATCTTCTTGAACGTGGGTGCCGCCGGCGACCTGCCGCTGGCCGCCGCATACTCGCTGGTGCCGCTGGGGATCATCATGGTGTACCTCTTCGTGGCCCGGAAGCTTGGCGCGTTCGAGGCGCTCTGATGACGACCGGCCGCGGCACACGCATCGCGCTGACCATCGTCTCGGCGCTCATCCTCGTCTTCATCTATGTGCCCATCGGCCTGGTCTTCCTGTACGCCTTCAACGATGCGGCGTCGGCCGCCTGGCCGCCAGCCGGGTTGACCCTTCGCTGGTTCGGCATCGCGCTCTCGAACACGGCGCTCCAGCAGGCCTTCCTGGCCTCCATCGTGGCGGCATTGGGTGCCACGCTCCTCGCGCTCACCCTTGGCACGCTGGCCGCCCTGGCGGTTTCGCGCTACCACTTCTTCGGGCGCGAGACCGTGTCGTTCGTCGTCATCTTCCCGATCGCATTGCCGGGCATCGTGACCGGCATCGCGCTGCTGACCGCGTTCGCCCAGATCGGCTTCCCATTGGGCATGTTCACGATCATCGTCGGGCACGCGACGTTCTGCATCGTGTTGGTTTACAACAACGCCATCGCCCGGCTGCGCAGGACGGCGCGGTCCTTCGAGGAGGCATCGGCCGACCTCGGCGCCGACACCTTCCAGACGTTCCGGTACGTGACCTTCCCGGCCCTGCGCACGTCGCTGCTGGCGGGGGCCCTGCTGGCCTTCGCGTTGTCCTTTGACGAGATCATCGTCACGCTCTTCGTCGCCGGCGGCGTCAAGACGCTGCCGGTCTGGATCTTCCAGAGCTTCCGCCTCAACAACCAGATCCCCGTGGTGAACGTGGCCGGCCTGATCGCCATCCTCCTGTCGGTCATCCCGGTCTACATCGCCACACGCCTCAGCGCCGACGACGACGTTACCGGTGCGCGCGGCTGATCCGGGATCGGTGCGCTGCGTCTCAGCCGAGGCGGGGGCTCACGGACCAGCGCCAACTCCCGATCTCCGTCGATGCGCCGGGGTCGAGACCGGCCGCGATGGTCAGCGCGGCCGCGAACAGGGCGAGCAGCAGGATGGCCATAAGCCAAGGCGGGACCGGCGAACTCCAGGCGAAGAGGCTGATCATGGCCGCGGACCTCGTCATCAGATCGCGTCCGGTCGCCGATCGGCCGGACTGGTCCGCGGACCCTAGCGAGCAGCCATCGACGGCCGCTCATCGCCCGCTTATCGCGCGCTCATCTGGCCGGTCCGCCGAACGCGCGCGAAGGTGCCGGGACTACATCGAGGGCTTGTGGTCGGGGTCGAGGAAGCGCTTCGGGTCGTCCTTGAATTCGAGCAGGCAGCCCTTGCCGCAGAAGTAATAGGTCGTGCCCTCGTACTCGAACGTGAGCTGCGCACCCTCCGTCTCGACCTGCATGCCGCAGACGGGGTCGATCGCGATGGCCATGGCGGGTTCGTGTCGCCTCCCTGGTAGCCCGGCAGTGACCGGGCGGCTGATACTCCCGGGTAGTATAGCGCGGCCGGGTTGCGTGCAGAACACCAAACGGGCGTTTCGCGGCGTCCCGGCAGCGCTCCCGCCGCGCGAACCCGGGCAGCTGAGCGTGAACTCGCCGCCGGCGGAGCCGTGAGGCGGCCCGTTGCCTCCCCGCGGGCCCTCCAGGGCCGGCTGTTCTTCGATCTGTTGCCCACCACGCAACAGCCCCCGTCGTCGCCGCGAGGTCGCCGCGAAGTCGCTCGCCTCGCTCCGCCGCTCGCCACGGGCTATCCTGCGACGATGAAGGAGAACCACCACCGGCCGCGCGCCACCGAGGACCGCAAGCTCCTCCAGGCGGCCCCCTACGCGGATACGACCTTCCTCGAGACGGACGCCTGGCGCGCGCTGCGCATCATCGGCGAGTTCGTCGAGGGCTTCGACACGCTGGCCCGCCTCGGTCCCGCGGTGACCGTCTTCGGCTCGGCCCGCACCGCGCCGGACGATCCGACCTACGAGGCGGCGCGACAGATCGGCGCGCGCCTCGCAGAGCACGGCTTCACGGTCATCACCGGCGGCGGGCCGGGCATCATGGAGGCGGCCAACAAGGGCTGCCAGGGCGCCGGCGGTTACTCGGTGGGCTGCTCGATCGAGCTACCCCACGAGCAGGAGTCGAACCCCTACCTCGACCTGGAGATCCGCTTCCGCTATTTCTTCGTGCGCAAGATGATGTTCGTCAAGTACGCCCAGGGCTTCGTCATCTTCCCGGGCGGTTACGGCACGCTCGACGAACTGTTCGAGTCGGTGACGCTGGTGCAGACCGGTAAGATCGAGCACTTCCCGATCGTCCTGTTCGGCTCGAGCTACTGGCGCGGGCTGCTCGACTGGCTGGCCGATCCGGCCGCCCGCGAGGGCAAGCTCGACCCGGCCGACATCCGCCTGCTCAAGGTGACCGACGACCCGGACGAGGCCTGCGACGTGCTCGTCGAGTCGCGCATCCGGCGCGCCGAGGCACGCACCGAGCGCAACGCCGGGCCGCGACGGGGCCGCTGACGATGGGAGGGTCCGCGCATGCGCATCGCCGTCGCCGCTGACCACGCGGGGTTCCCGCTGAAGGCATCGGTCATCGAATGGCTCCGCGCGGCCGGGCACGAGCCGGTCGACTTCGGCACCGACTCCAGCGAGCCGGTCGACTACCCCGACGTCATCGCCCCCGCGGCGCTGGCGGTGGCGGCAGGCGAATGCGCCCTGGGCATCGTCCTGGGCGGCAGCGGCACCGGCGAGGCGATCGTGGCCAACAAGATCCGCGGCATCCGCTGCGTCGAAGCGGCCGATCCGGTCACGGCGCGCCTGGGCCGGGAGCACAACGACGCGAACATGCTCTCGATGGGCGCGCGCATCGTCGGGAGCCAGGTGGCCCAGGCCTGTGTCGAGGCCTTCGTGGCCGGCGTCTTCGAGGGCGGCCGTCACCAGCGCCGCGTGGAGAAGATCGCCGCGCTCGAGCGCTAGGCATGGACTACCGGCGCATGCCCATCGAGATCGAGTCGCCCGAGCAACTCGGTTACGAGCGCATCCGCTGCAACCTCGCCGAGAGCTACGGCTGGCCGACCCTCGAGCGCCTCGGTGAGGGCCTGGCGAACCTGTCGGCTGCAGCGACCGAAGCCGGCGCCTGATGCCCCGTCCCGTGTCGCGCCGCGAGTTCCGCCTCGTGCGGTCCACCCGGGACCGACTCGGGCTCCGGGGCGCCACGTTCGCGCTCGATGGCGACACGGCGCACGTGGACCTGCCTGCGGTCCGGCGCCTGGCGCTCCGGATGGAGGTCGACCCGGGTGAGCTGCTGGCAGCCGGCCTCCTGCACGAGGCGCTCCACCGGCTCGCTGCGGTCCTGGGCGGCGAGGGCCCGCAGGGCGCCGTCGGGCGCGCCGCCGCCAGGCTCGAGGCCGAGCTCGGTACGAGGCGCGTGCGCTCGGGGCTGACGCCCTTCGTCGAGCGCTACCCCGCGGCCGCCGCATACCGCGGCGAGGCGACGCCGACGGCGGAGCTGGCGGACGGAGGGGGCCGGGCCGCCGTTCTCGAGGAGCTGCTCCTGCTGCGACTGGCCGCGGCGAACCCGGCCCTCACGCCGTTCCGGCCACTCTTCGACGATGGCGTGCCGCAGAGCCTGGCCACTCGACGGCTGGCCGACGGGTTCGCAGCACGCCTGGCGCTGACCGCTCCGATCGCGGCCGAGGGCGAGGGCGGTGCATCGGACCTGCTCGAGATCCTCACGGCGCCCGCTCGTGAAGCCCCCCACTCGCTGGGCGCCCAGATCCGCCTCATCCGCGACCGCTGGGGCGACTCGCTGGGCGACCTGCTCGACGACCTCCAGCTGGCGCTGGACGTCCTGGCCGAGCAGGATCACGCCGCGCGCCTGCGCTGGCAGGCGGCCACCGGCGGTGCCCCGGGTGCGCCCGTGGCTATCGGCCTCCGCGCCACCGCCGGCGATCCCGACGCGGAACGTTTCTCCGCCGACCGGGACTGGATGCCGCGCGTCGTCCTCATCGCGAAGTCCACGCACGTCTGGCTCGATCAACTCTCCCGCAGGTACGCACGGGATATCCGCACCCTCGACGCCATCCCCGACGAGGAGCTGGCGACGCTCGCCCGGCGCGGCGTCAACGGGCTGTGGCTGATCGGGCTGTGGCAGCGCAGCCACGCCTCGGCGGAGATCAAGCAGCGCATGGGCGATCCCGACGCCGCCGCCTCGGCCTACTCCCTCGACGACTACCGCATCGCCGACGAGCTGGGGGGCGAGGCGGCGCTGGCGGACCTGCGGGAGCGGGCCATGCGCCACGGCGTCCGCCTGTCGAGCGACATGGTGCCCAACCACATGGGCCTCGACTCTCGCTGGGTGATAGAGCACCCGGAGCGGTTCCTGTCGCTGCCCGAGCCGCCGATCCCGTCCTACCGCTTCACGGGCCCCGACCTCTCGCGCGACGAGCGCGTGACCATCCGCATCGAGGACGGCTACTGGGACCGCAGCGATGCGGCCGTGGTCTTCCAGCGCGTGGATCGCCAGAGCGGCGAGACGCGCTACATCTATCACGGCAACGACGGCACGAGCATGCCCTGGAACGACACGGCGCAGCTCGATTACCTCAGGCCCGAGGTGCGCGAGGCGGTCATCGCCACCATCCTCGATGTCGCCCGACGCTCGCCGATCATCCGCTTCGACGCGGCCATGACGCTGGCCCGTCGCCACATCCAGCGCCTCTGGTATCCGCCCCCGGGCGGCGGCGGTGATGCCGTCCCGACGCGGGTCGGGCAGGGCATGTCGACGGCGGCCTTCGAGGCGGCGATGCCCGTCGAGTTCTGGCGCGAGGTCGTCGACCGAGTCGCGGCCGAGGTGCCCGACACGCTCCTCCTGGCCGAGGCCTTCTGGATGCTCGAGGGCTACTTCGTGCGCACCCTGGGCATGCACCGCGTCTACAACAGCGCCTTCATGCACATGCTGCGCGACGAGCGCAACGCCGAGTACCGAGCCCTCATCAAAGAAACGCTCGCGTTCGACCCCGAGGTGCTCAAGCGCTTCGTGAACTTCCTCAACAACCCCGATGAACGGACGGCGATCGACCAGTTCGGCGACGATGACCGCTACTTCTGCGCCGCGACGCTCCTGGTCACCCTGCCCGGGCTGCCGATGTTCGGCCACGGCCAGGTCGAGGGTTTCGCCGAGAAGTACGGCATGGAGTTCCGCCGCGCCCGCTGGGACGAGGAGCCGAAGGCCTGGCTCGTGGAGCGCCACGAGCGCGAGATCTTCCCCCTCCTCCACCGCCGTCACCTCTTCGCCGAGGTACGCGACTTTCGCTTCTTCGACTTCGTGGCCCCCGACGGCCGGGTCGCAGAGGACGTCTTCGCCTTCGCCAACCGGGTCGGCGACGATCGGGCGGTGGTCGTGGTGCACAGCCGCTACGCCGAGGTGCGCGGCACGATCCGCGACTCGGTGCCCTTCTCCGTGCGCGAGGGCGATCAACGCCGGGTGGCGACCGACACCCTCGGACGGGCGCTCGGGCTACCGCGCGACGGCGACGCCTGGATCGTCTACCGGGACATGGTCAGTGGCCTGGAGCACCTGCACAGCTGTCTCGCGATCCACGAGCGTGGCCTGGAGTTCGACCTCCACGCCTACGACCGGCGCGTGCTGCTCGACTGGCGCATCCTCCACGACGGGGACGGGCTGCTGCACCGGCTGGCGGAGCGACTGGGTGGGCGCGGCGTACGCTCGGTCGACGCGGCGCTGGACGAGCTGCGAGCCGAGGCTGCGTCCCCGGGCGAAGCGCCGGCTCCACCCGCCGAGGCGCCGCCGGCCCCGCCGGCGAAGGCGCCTAGGCCGCGGCGGGCTCCGCCGACAGCGCGGCCACGTCGGCGCCGCCCCATTCGTTGACGGCGCAACCGACGCGCTATGATGCGGCCACGATGACCAGCCCTTCTTCGCTCACTACCGTACGTCCGTCCGCCGAGCGGGCCGAGGCGCGCATCGATCCGCGCCTGGCCCCGTGGATCGCCTTCATCCGCGCCCATGCCGCCGTATCGCGCACGCTCGCGGCCGAGCTGGAGGCGGAGCAGTCGCTCTCGCTGGCCGAGTACGACGCGCTCGTCCAGCTGACCATCGCCGACGGGCACAGGCTGCGCATGAACGAGCTGGCCGACCGGCTGCTGCTGACGCGGAGCGGCGTGAGCCGCCTCGTGGACCGCCTGGTCGATGGCGGATACGTCGAGCGCCTGGCCTGCCCGACCGACGCGCGCGGCGCGTTCGCCGTCCTGACCAAGGCCGGCCTGCGGCGCCTCCGCGACGCCTCGCCGACCCATCTGCGCGGGGTCGACGAGCACTTCCTGGCCGCCATCCCCGAGGAGGATCGCGGGGCCTTCGTGCGCGTCCTGGAAGGCATCGTCGCGGCCGCCGGCGGGGACGGACGGGAGCCCGGCTAGGCTCCTGACCGCGTCCGCGCTCAGCGGACCCGCGCGGCGGCCTCGAGGTAGGCCGCCTGGTCCCGGCGGATCGGGTCGGGGTTCGTGCCGCGCGCCCGGGCCAGCCGCTCGGTGAACAGCTGCAGCGGCACGGCCGTGGCGACCAGGGCGGCCGCGGGCCCCTCGAGCCCCGCGGGCAGCGCCGCCCGCATCCGCCCGACCGGCGTGGGCGCCATGAGCAGTGCGGCGTGGGCCGCGTCGGAGAGGATCGCCGCCGTGCGCAGCCCGATCGCGTGGGCGGCCGTCAGCGCCTCGGCCGCTCGCTCGGCCCGCGCTTCCAGCGCATCGGGGTCGGCGAGGATGAGCACGAGGCCGGTCGTCGCGTCCGTGGCCGGCAGGTGGCCGTGGAGGAACGTCTCGAGGTCGCGCATCGTGGTCGGCAGCCACGTCGCCTCCTCGATCTTCAGGACCAGCTCACGCGCGGCCGGTCGGTCGGCGCCCGAGGCGATGACGACGATGTGCGACGTGTCGGCCAGCCGGGTCGCCATCGGCTCGGCGG
>Ga0209108_10000198_pt1 | contig 32108 bp, 30 predicted proteins | sample Rifsed10ft1_FD_184003 | JGI IMG/M metagenome (GOLD analysis project Ga0209108, IMG submission 184003) | Soil microbial communities from Rifle, Colorado, USA - sediment 10ft 1 (version 2) | ecosystem: Environmental > Terrestrial > Deep subsurface > Rock core/Sediment | place: Rifle, Colorado...
AGCTTACTCGTGGGGAATGTTCAGCCTGGAAGGGCAGGGCGATTTTTTCCGCCAGCTCGCCCGGTGGGGCGGCGTCATCACGTTTGCCTTCTTGATGTGTGGGGCGTGGCGGCTGGCGCGTTTCAACATCCAGGCCCCGGCGGCTTCCGGGCATGTGCCCTTGCGGCACTTTATCGGCCTGCCGATTCCGGCTGCGGCGGGGATGATTGCGGCGCTGGTTCACTTTCGGAAATCGCCGCTGACGGAGTGGCCCTGGGCAATCGCCTGGCTGGGGCTCGTCGCCGGACTGGCCTTCCTGATGGTCAGCACCGTCCGTTACTACAGCTTCAAAGACATTGACCTTCGCCGCCGGCGGTCCTCGCTGGTGGTGGTGGCGCTGGGGCTGCTGGTGATCTTGATTGTCAGCAATTCTGAGGTTGTCCTGCCGCTGCTGGCTATCGGGTATGTGCTCTCGGGCATCATTGGCAAGATTTCCGGCTGGATTCGCCGCCGACCAGGCCCCTCACCTACGGCCACCGGCGAACCCGCCCAACTCCCGCACCTATGAATTTTCCAGCCGCTCAGCCCGAAGGTTTGCCCATCCGGGAGGAGGGCCTGCGCGTGGCGATTGTCGGTGCTTCGACGCTGCTGGGCAAGGAAGTGAAGCAAGTTTTGGATGACCGCCGCATTCCGGTGAAGAGCGTTCAGTTGCTTGACGATGACGAGGCGATGGGACAGCTCACCGAATTTGCCGGCCAGCCGGCGATTATTGAGGCGATTGCGCCCGATGCGTTTGACGACGTGGATGTGGTTTTCCTTGCTGGCGGCGCGGAATGCACTCGCCGGCACTGGCGGGCGGCGCGGCGGTCAGGCTGCCGGATCATCGATCTGAGCGGCGGGCTGGCAGACGAGACCGACGCCTGCTTCTGGATTCCTTCCCTTGACGAGATCTTGCCGCCACCCAAGCCCATGGCCGGCGGTCTCTGCGTGTCTCCGCACCCGGCGACCATCATCCTTTGCCATCTGGCGCCGCGACTGGCGATGGTCGCCGCGCCGGCGCGGACGGTGTTGCTGTTCTTTGTGCCGGTCTCGGAGCGCGGTCAGGCGGCTCTGGACGAGCTCGAGCAGCAAACCATCAATTTGTTGTCCTTCCAGCCCATTTCGAAGAATGTTTTTGACTCCCAGGTGGCGTTCAACCTGCTGCCGCGGTATGGCAGCTCGAGCGCGGCTAAACTCGAGGAGATTCGCTCTCGGACGGAGCGGGAAGCAAGCTTCTACCTGGCCGGCCGTTTTGCCCTGCCGGCGATAAGCCTGCTCCACGCTCCCGTTTTCCATTCCTATGCGTTCGAACTTTTTGTGGAATTCACGACAGAAGTTACAACCCACCGGTTGGAACAAAAGCTGGAGTCAACTGCCATCACCATCCGCCGCAGCGACGAGGAGGCGCCGTCGCCGGTTGGCGTGGTGGGGGAGTCAGGGATCGTCCTGGATTTCATCCGGCCGGAGGGCCATGGGAAGAACGCGTTTTGGATTTTTGGCGCGGCTGACAATCTCCGTCTGGCTGCTTCGAACGCCGTAGAGATCGTCGAGCGCTGGCATCACGCAGAGCGGGACGGCCGACTGAAGCAACGGAGCCGGACGGCATGAGACGGCCTCGCAAAGGCTTCTTCGTGGAATGGTCTTTCTTTTTCGCCCTCGCAGGGGGGATGGCTGCCTGCGGCTACCACGTGGCCGGCCGGGGAAGCCATCTCCCGGCTGAGGGGAAGGTGTTGGCGGTCCCGGCCTTTGAGAATCGCACGATGCAGTTCCGCATTGAGCAGAAGTTGACGGCTGCCGTCATCCGGGAATTCATTTCTCGGACCAGGTACCGGGTGGTGATGGAGGAAGAGGGCGCCGACGCCGTGCTGCGCGGCGAAGTAACCCGCGTTTCGACCAGCCCGATCGTGTTTGACCCGGGAACGGGCAAAGCCTCCACCGTGGTCATTACCATCAATGCCAATGTAAGACTCCTCGATCGCCACACGAAACAGATTCTTTTCCGAGGCGAGGGCCTGGTCTTTCGCGAGAGCTACGAGGTGACCAGCGACGTCAATTCTTTTTTTCAGGAGCAGGACCCGGCGTTTGACCGGCTTGCCCGCGACTTTGCCGCTACTCTGGTCTCCGCGGTGCTGGAGAATTTCTAGATGCCGGCCATAACCCCGGATCGCTTGATGACCGACCTCAAAAAGGGAAAGGTTGCGCCGGCCTACCTCCTTCTCGGCGATGACCAGTATTTGCTCGATGTCGTCCGGCAGGCGATCCGCCAGGAGATTCTCGGCAGCCCCGCCGTGGCGGAGCAGCCCTTCGGGTGGAAAGCGTTCGATCTTGGCGGGATGGGGATGGAAGAGGCTGCCGGGGCGCTCGAGGAAGCCCTGGTGCAGGCCCGCACGCCCTCTCTCCTGGCCCCGCGGCAGTTATTGTTTCTTTCCGGCTTTGCTCGGGTGATCAAGCGCATGCGCAGCGGCAGCGAAGAGGAGGAGGATGGGGAAGCAAAAGACGAGGCGCCGGGTAACCGCAACCCGGAGATCGTTTCCGCTTCCGGGCGGATCGTGACGCTGCTCGAGGAATATCTGGCCCGGCCCAGCGATTTCACAGTGGTCGTTTTTGAAGCCGCTGAAATGGACAAGAGAAAACGACTGGCCAAGCTCCTGGAAAAACGCTGTGTGGTGGTTGGAGTCGAATCGCCGGTGCGGGGTGGCCGATCCTTTGACGAGGAGCTGCGTGCGGCGGCTGGGCGCGCGAAAAAATTCGCGCACGAGCGGGGCATCGAGATCGCGCCCGAGGCTCTGACCCATCTGGTGAACATGAAGGACGGCGATCTGGGCATGGTTTTCCAGGAGTTGGAGAAACTGGCCGTATATGTCGGCCCGGGAGGCAAAATTAGCCCCGGCGAACTCCATCTTCTCGTGCGCGGCGAGACCGAGGAGATCGTCTGGGAGCTGGTGGACGCGCTGGGCAGCGGCGACCGCCGGCGCTCGATGGCCATCCTGGACAATTTGATTCGCAACGGAGAACCGCCGCCCGCAATCGTCGGCGCTCTCGCCTACCGCGTCCGCGCCATGATCGAAGCCAAAGAAGGCAGCCAGCGCTGGCCCGCCCTTCAGGCAGCGGGGCAGGCGGAACGCTTCAGCTCCGAGCAGTTGCTTGCCTCACTCGAAATGCTTCTGCGCGCCGACGTGATGCTCAAGGGCGAATTGCCAAAGGCCGAGGATGGCCAGAAGGTGCTCGAGTTCTTGCTCGCCCGATTTACGGCAAAGAGCCCGCGGGCAAGCGTCCCGGAAAGGGATTCGGGGCCTGACTAAGCTTTGGCCGGTGCGCCCGAAGTGGGCGCGGGGGCGCTGGCGGCTTGGAAACGGGAGGTTAGCCGGGACTTATGCCGGGCGGCAGCATTCTTGTGAAGAATACCTTTGCCCACCGCCCAGTCAATCACCGAAATCGTCTCGCTGAGCAACTGCTTTGCCTGTCCCGGATCCTTGCCCTCGAGGGCGAGCCGCAGTTTGCGGATTTGATTGCGCAGCCGGGACCGCAGGGCGCGAGCGCGGGTTGTCCGCTTGGCGGTTTGTCGGATGCGCTTCAGGACCGATTTCTTTCGCTTCTTGACCTTTGCCGGACCGGTGGCCTGAGGCATCATTCACTCCGTTATAAATTTAAGGCGCAGAACGATAGCCCAGTTCGCAGCGGGCTGTCAACCGGCTGATGCGTATTTGGCGATGAGCTCGACGCCCGAGAAAACGGACAGGCGTACCGATCTGCTGGCTCGCTTCCAGGCCGCTTCGGGAAAGATCTACTCGCGCCAGCAGCTCTCGACGGAAGTCCTGGTGGCTGAGCTGCGCGCCACCCGACCCTTATCCGTCATCCGGCGAGAGTCCATCGAGCAACTCCGCACCTCCATGTCAAGCTTGTGGGGCCGAACGGCCGTTCGCCCCTACCCGCCTTTCAACAATCCTATGATAAGAAAATAGTTACCTCCGCCATCCTTGACGGAACCGCATCCGCTCGGCTATCTTCTCTATAGCGTCTTCACACATCTTCATGACAAGCGGAGGCAAACGGTAGGGCCGTAGATGAAGAAGATAGTGAAATTGGCTGGGGGGGTCGAACCCCTTTTCGGCACCCTGGACGAAAACCTCAAGCTGCTTGAAACCAACCTCCACGTCACCACCCAGCTCCGGGAAGATGCCCTTGAAATAGACGGCGAGCCGGCTCAGGTTGCTCGCCTTGAAAAAATCCTGGGCGAATACAACGAGCTGGTGTGCGAGGGCCGAAGCTTTTCAAACGGCGACGTCCATTCCTACTTGAAGGTGATGACCGAAGATCCGAATGTTACCCTGCGTTCGCTGGCCAGTCCGGCGCGCCCGCGCGTTTTTGGGAAGAAATCGGTTGCGCCCAAGAGTCCCAATCAGCGCCACTACCTCGAGGCAATCGAGAACCATGACATGGTATTTGCCATCGGTCCCGGCGGCACCGGCAAGACCTACCTGGCGGTGGCGATGGCGATTTCGGCGCTGCTGACCAAGCAGATCAACCGCATCATTTTGGTGCGGCCGGCCGTCGAAGCGGGCGAACGGCTGGGGTTCCTTCCGGGCACGTTGCAGCAAAAGGTGGACCCCTACCTTCGTCCCCTCTATGACGCCCTGTACGACATGCTCGATGCCGAGAAGATCGAACGCTTTCTCGAAAAGGGCATTATCGAAGTGGCCCCGCTCGGCTTCATGCGCGGCCGCACCCTGAACGACTCGTTTGTCATTCTCGACGAGGCGCAGAACACCACCAGCGAGCAGATGAAGATGTTTCTTACGCGGTTGGGGTTCAATTCCAAAGCGGTCATCACCGGGGACATCACCCAGATCGATCTGCCGGCGGGGCGTCGGTCAGGGCTGGTGGAAGCGGTCGAGGTTGTGGGGCGAATCCCCGGTATCCAGTTTATCTATTTCAACGAGCGAGACGTGGTGCGGCACAACCTGGTGCAACAAATTATCCGGGCCTACGAAAGCTACGAGGCTTCGAACGCCGGCAAGGCGAAGAATCACCGCGAAAGTGAAGCCATCGCGCCCATAGGACACTCCATGGGAAAGAATGAGTAGCGCCCAGACCCCTCCGCGCCGGGGCGGATTTTTTTCAAGATGATTCCCGACATGATTGTCAACCGGCAAAGAAGGATGCGCCTGCCCCTGGGTGAAATCGGTCGTTTTGCCCGACGGGCGCGGCGCGAACTTCACGAGCCCCGAACGTCCCGAAGCTTCGGGAGGGGCGAGCGGTCGGCGTTTACGGTCTGTCTCATGGATGACAAGGCCATGCGCGCCTTGAACGCCAGGTTTCGCGGCCGGCGAAAGGCGACCGATGTGCTTTCTTTCCCCTCCGGGTCGCGCGGCAATCGCTTCCTGGGAGAAATCGCCATTTCGGTTGAGACAGCGAGGAAGAACGCCCGGCGCGAAGGTCACAGTTTGCTCGAAGAGATCAAACTCCTGATCCTCCATGGCCTGTTGCACCTGCTCGGCTACGACCACGAAACGGACAAGGGCCGGATGACCCGGAAGGAACTTCGCCTGCGGCGAAGAATGGGTTTGACCTGATCATGACCGCCTGGATGGTTGCTCATGCAGTGACCGTGATCGGCGTGAGCGTTCTGCTCGCGCTCTTCTCCTACCTCGACCGCGTCTATCGGGAGCTTGGCAAAGTCACTACCCGGCGTGTCCGAGAAAACCTGGAAGTGTTTGAGAGCGACGTTGAGCCCAAGCTGCGTATGGACCGGCGCGATGCCGCCGTCAGTTTTGCCTTGCTGAGCCAGCTCTTTCTGGTGCTCATCGCCATAGCGATTGCGAGCGCGGTGGCGGCCTTTGTCCCGAAGGCGCCGCAAGCCATCGCCGAGTTGATGTTCTTCGTTGTTTTGGAAATTCTGGTGGCGAACCAGTTCATCCCGCATCTCTTGCTGACTCGAACCAACGGACGCTGGATGCGGCCGCTCACGCCGGTGGTGAGAATCTTTGTCTGGATGGTTCTGCCGATGCGCTTGATCCTGCAGTTCTGCGTCTCGTTGGCTCACCTCACGGATGAGGAGACGGCCCCCGGCGAAGAGCAACAGGAAAGTATTGAGGCCATGGTGGAGGTGGCGCAGGAGGAAGGGATCCTGGAGCACGAGGACGCCCGGCTCATCGAATCGGTGGTCGAATTCGGCGACAAGACGGTGCGCGAGGTCATGACCCCGCGGGCAGACATCGTGGCGCTGCCGGTGGAGGCGACCGTGGAGCAGCTAACCAAGACAGTCCTCGAGAAAAAATTCTCCCGCATCCCGGTTTACCGATTGAATCTGGACGACGTCCAAGGAATCGTCCAGGCGCGCGACATCCTTCAGGTCATGGATAGCGAGGCGCCGCATACCTCGGTGGCCGGGTGGATCCGGCCGGTGCTTTTTATTCCGGAGACAAAGCCCGTCGCCAATCTGCTCAAGGAGCTGCAAAAGAACAAACAACAAATCGCGATGGTCGTGGATGAATACGGGAGTGTCGCCGGGCTCGTCACCCTCGAAGATCTGTTCGAGGAGATTGTCGGCGAAATCATGGACGAGGATCAGCCGCGGGCGGCTGACATCATCCGCGAGGACGAAAATAATTTCGTTTTGAAGGGCAGCGTTCCGATTGGCCGGCTTGGAGAGCTGCTCGGGATGGAAATTGCCCCAGAAGATTGTTCCACGGTCGCCGGCCTGGTCAGCCGCCTCCTTGGCCACGTCCCGGCGGCGGGCGAGTCGGTGGAGCACGACTGGCTCCGCCTTGAAGTGCTCGAGGCAAACCAGCAAAAAGTGCTTAAGGTGCGAGCGCGGCGCCTGCCACAAAAGACGTTCGGGCAAGGTGCGCGGGCGCTATGAACGCGGTGCCGGAAGATTCTTTCCGCTCCGGCTTTGTCGCTATCGTCGGCCCTCCCAACACGGGAAAGTCCACCCTGCTCAACGCGCTCGTCGGCGCCAAGATTGCCATCGTCTCACGCAAGCCACAAACCACCCGCAACCGAATCCAGGGAATCCTGAACCGGGAGAAGGCCCAGATCGTTTTCATGGATACGCCGGGAATCCACCGCCCGGAAACTTTGCTTAACCGGCAGATGATGGAAGAAGTGAAACAGGCCCTCGAAGGGGTGGACCTGGCGCTCCTGGTCTTGGATGCCTCGCGCCCGTTCGGCGACCTGGACAGGCAGGGCATCGAGATGGTTGAGGAATTTCGAGGTCCAACCTTCTTGCTGCTTAACAAGATTGATTTGGTAAAGAAGCCAGAACTGCTGCCTTTGCTCGATCGGTATCAGTCAGCCCACTTGTTTGCCGAGTCCATTCCCATTTCCGCTTTGACGGGCGAAAATCTGGACACGCTTGTGGAGCAGATCGTCGCCCGGCTGCCCGAAGGGCCAGCGTACTTTCCCGCCGACCAGGTCACCGACCAACCGGAACGGTTCCTTGCCGCGGAGATCATTCGTGAACAGGTTTTTGAACGCACCCGCCAGGAGCTGCCCTATATGACCGCCGTCATCGTGGAGCAATTCGAGGAGCTGGACAGGCTGATCCGAATCGCGGCGACCATTCTGGTGGAGCGGGAGGGCCAGAAGCGAATCCTGATCGGGGCGAAGGGCGCGATGCTGAAGGAAATCGGCAGCCGGGCCCGCAAGGAACTCGAAATGCTTCTCGGCGCCAAAATCTTCCTGGAGTTGTTCGTAAAGGTTCGGCCCAACTGGCGCGAAAAGCCGGCTATCGTCCGCGAGCTCGATTGGCGAAGGCAATAGGGGAAGGGTTGAGCCGTTCAACGGCGCCAACAGCCGGTTACTCTCGCGGGTTGATGCCAAGCGATTTCATTTTGCGGTAAAGATGGCTGCGCTCGAGACCCAGCGCCGCCGCCGTGCGCGTCATGTTCCAGCGGTGCTCCTCGAGCTTTCGCAAGATGAGGTCCCGCTCGTAGGCGGCGCGAGCTTCGTGCAACGATCCGTACGTCCCCGCGGCTCGCCGCTCGCCTGTCCGCAGCAACTCCGGGGGGAGCTGTGAAGAGGCAATGGTCTCTTCCGGGCAGGTGATCACCAGTCGCTCGACAATATTTTTGAGTTCGCGCACATTGCCCGGCCAGGCGTAGCGGTAGAGGATGGCCAGCGCCTCCTCGGAAAGCTGCTTGGGACGCCGTCCATAGGCGCGAGCGAACTCTTCCAAAAAATATCTGGCGAGTTGCGGAATATCCTCGGTGCGCTCGCGCAGGGCCGGGACATAGAACGGGATTACATTCAGGCGGTAGAAAAGATCTTCGCGGAACTTGCCGTAGGAGATTTCTTCATCCAGGTTCTTGTTGGTGGCGGCGATGACGCGGACGTCCACGGAGATGCTCTGGGTGGCGCCCACCGGCTCAAAGCGTTGCTCCTCGAGCGCGCGCAGAACCTTGGATTGCGTCTTCAGGCTCATGTCGCCGATTTCGTCGAGGAAGAGCGTGCCACCGTCCGCCTTTTGGAACTTGCCCACTTTGTCCTCGGCGGCGCCGGTGAAAGAGCCTTTCACGTGGCCAAAAAGCTCGCTTTCAATCAGCTCCTCCGGAATGGCGGCGCAGTTGACCTCGACAAATTCCTGGCCCGCCCGGAGGCTCTGGGCGTGAAGGGCATGAGCGACCAGTTCTTTTCCCGTGCCGCTTTCGCCGTAGATCAGCACGCGACCGTTGGTGGGAGCGGCCATCGCAATCTGCTGCCGCAGCGCCTTCATTGGCACGCTTTCGCCCATAATCCGGTATTTTTCCTGGAGCTGCTCGCGCAGGCGCAAATTTTCGCGAGCCAGGCGATGCTGCGCCAGGGCGTTTTTCACCACCAGGACGGTCTTGTCGAGCGAGAGCGGCTTTTCAATGAAATCAAAAGCACCGAGTTTCGCCGCCCGGACAGCGGTTTCAATGGTGCCGTGGCCCGAGATCATGACCACTGCCGTGCCGGGGGCTTGCTGCTGTAAGCGGCGCAGGGTTTCAATGCCGTCCATGCCGGGCAGCCACACATCGAGCAGAATGAGATCCACGGCCGAGCACGTGACCCTCTCGAGGCACTCCTCACCGCTCGCCACCGCTTCCACTTCGTACCCCTCGTCTTGCAGGACGCCGCTGAGCGAGCGCCGGATACCCTCTTCGTCGTCCACGATCAGAACCGTTGGCTTCATGTTCTATGCCGGGAGCTGGATGATGAATTTGGCGCCAAAGGGCCGGTTATCCTCAACCCGGATGCTGCCGTTGTGATCGGCCACGATGCGCTGCGCGATGGCCAGGCCCAGGCCGGTGCCGCGGCCCTTCTTGGAAAAATAAGGGAGAAAGAGTTTCGCCTTGTCCTCGGGCGAAATCCCATGACCCGTGTCGGCCACCACAATTTCCACCACTTCACGGGTCGCGTCAAGCCGCGTCCGGATACTCAACTCCCTGACCGTCGAGCGCTCCATCGCTTCGGCGGCGTTGTCCATCAAATTCACCAGGACCCGGCGGAAAAGCTCGGGGTCGAGCCGGATCGGCGGCAGGCTGGCGAGAGCGGTTTTGACGGTGACGCGGTCGTGGCCATTCTCAAAGACGCCGAGGGCGCTGGCAATGACACCATTCAAATCCGAAGGCACCGGATTGGCAGTCGGGAAGCGGGCAAACTCGGAGAACTCCTCGATCAGGCCCTTGAGCGCGCCTGCCTCCTGGCTGATGAGCGAAACGCACTCGGCAACCATCTGGGCCAGTTCCGGGTCGGCGGTCGCCCCGGCCTCCGGCTTTCGTCCCAGATAGCGCCGGAGGCGCTCGGCGGAAAGTTGGATGGGGGTGAGCGGGTTCTTGATCTCATGGGCGATGCGCTGAGCCACCTCTTGCCATACGGCTGCCTTTTGACCGCGGAGAAGCTCGGTCAGGTCTTCGAGAACAACCACGTAGCCGTAGTCCTGACTGTCCTTGCGCAGGGCAGAAACGGTGACCGCAACCTGAGCATTGCCGCTGGCTCGCTGGAGTTGGACTTCAGCGGCGGCCCCGCCGGCGCGGCTGGACTTGCGCAGCAATTCGCCGAGTTGCGTGGCCACGGTTTCTTCAAAGAGTTCGTTCAAGCGCCGTACCTTGGGCACTTCGGTCATGCCGAGCACGCGGGCCACGGCGCTGTTCGTGCGGAGGACGTTCTTCTGTTTGTCCAAAGAGATGACCCCGGTCGGGATACTTTCAAGCAGCGTCTCGATGAGTTGCTGGCGCTCTTCGAGCTGGCGTATGGCGGTCTGCAAGTTGAGGTTGGAAGCGGCAATCTGGCGGCTGGACTCACCCAGTTGTGATGTCATCTGGTTGAAGGAGGCAACGAGGTTGGCGAGTTCGTCTTTGGCCTGGACCGTCACGCGATGATCGAAATTTCCGCGAGAAACTTCGCGCGTTGCCTCCGCCAGGGCCACGATCGGCACCGTCACTTGCCGGGAGAGAAATAGGGCAAACCAGGTCGCCGCAAACAACACCAGCAAGGTGAAGAGGAGCAAGACCAGCACAATCTGATAACGATAGAATCGCAGTCCGGCGCTCAGTTCCACATAGTTGGCCGCCTGCTGTTCGATGGCCGCCTTCCGGCGAGAAAAGGCCTCGGGAACCTGCTGCGCGGCAATCAGCCAGCCCAAGCGGCGCTCGGTGGTCTCGACCGGCGCTCGTTCGAGCCAGTAGGTGCGCCCGCCCCAGAACAACTGCCGATCCGCCGCGTGCCTGAGCACCAGCCGCGAAAGCTCCTGCACATTCGTTTGGGTTTTTCCCGACGCCAGCACCAGTCTGCCCTGGGGGTCGAGAAGCACGACGCAGTCAAATCCCGGGTATGGAGTTGGCCGGTCGCCATACGCCTTGGCGAGTGCAACCGGGGTTCGGGCAGTTCGAGCAAGGGCGCCGGCCATGGTGCGAGCGGATTCGGCGAGGAGCGACCTTTCGCGCGCTTCCGATTCGGCCAGCAACTGCTCGGCTTCATCCCGCACGATTTCCAGAGGCCGCGGAAACCACTTGGCCAGCGAGCGGTTCAGAAAGGCGTAGCTGAGAAAGAACATGAAGATGACGGGCAGGAGCGATATACCCAACGCCCCCATCACCAGTTTGGTCTTGAATTTTGAACCCATCGCCTGCTGCCGGCGCTCGGCGAGAAGTTTGAGCAAATTGCGGGAAAGAATGAGGGTGAAGATGAGAAGACTCAGGACGACAAGAGTGGAGAGGACATAAAGCAAAACCACCTGCTGCGTCCGCGAAGGCTGAAAGGGCAGGTCAAGCGAGCCCAGCGCAAACACGGCGAAGCCGAGCACGATCACCACCACCGCGCTCAAGATGAGGCGTCTCGACCGATGGCTTTTTTCGTTCAAGCTCATTTCACGGGCCCCGATTCCATCGGGGCGGGCTTGTCGAGGTAGATTCCCAGCGGGCAGCCGAGGCAGTCCGGGTTCCTCTTTTTGCACCAATTCTTGCCCACCTCGACGAGAAGGGCGTGATATTCATTGTACATCTTTGGGTCGCGCTCCAGATTGGCTTCGAAGAGGTGGCGGATCTCCTCGTAGCTGGCCTTGGGTCGAATCAGTTTGTGGCGCTCGAGAATCCTCCGGGTATAAGCATCCACGACAAAAATCGGATGCCTGCCGGCGTAGAGCAAGATCGCGTCAGCCGTCTCCCGGCCAATGCCGTTGACGGAGAGAAGCTCCTGCCGCAACCGCTCGGTCGGCGTGCGAAACATCCTGGCAAGCGAGCGGCCGTACTGCCTGCGCCAGAAGCGGAGGAAGTGCTTGATCTTCTTTGCCTTCTGGTTGAAGTAGCCCGAAGGGCGGATGAGGCGGGCAAGCCGCCGCCGCGGCACTTTTTCGAGTGCCGTAAAGCTCCGCAGTTGCTTCTGGCGGAGCCGCGACAAAGCTTTTTCCACGTTTCCCCAGGCGGTGTTTTGGGTGAGAATCGTTCCCAAAACGACTTCAGCGGGCGTTCGCGCCGGCCACCAGCCTTGGGGCCCGAGTGACGAAAATAGTCGTTCATAGAAGCGCCGAATCGCAAAAACAGGGTGTGGTGTGTGCGGTCTGGGTTCCATCATGGAACTCAAAGACTATGCCCCTCAGCGAGTTAAGTCAAGTTAAGGGGCGTGACCAAAGGGTCAGCAAACGGTGCTTGACAAAAGTTGTCTGTGGTACTAGTATCCCTCTCGGTGAGCGACCCCGAACCCTCGGGGAATGCGATGTGCTCCCATCCCCTGTCGCCTTCCCAATCCTACTAATTCTCTAGCTGCGCGTCCGGCCTGGGAGATGCGATGTCGGCCAGGCTTGGCGAACTTCTGGTCAAGGAAAACCTGATCACCGGCGATCAGCTAAAGCAGGCGCTCGAGCATCAGCGCCAGCACGGCGGACGGCTGGGCACCTCGGTCGTCAAATTGGGCTTCATTACCGACGATGAGATCACCGCCGTCCTCTCCCGGCAGTACGGCGTCCCCTCGATCAACCTCAAGTGCTATGAAGTCGATTTCCAAGTAACCAAGCTGATCCCGCAGGAAACAGCGCAACGCTACCAGATCGTGCCGCTGTCGCGCGTTGGCTCCACGCTGACCATCGCTATGGTGGACCCAACGAACGTATTCGCGATGGACGACATCAAGTTCATGACCGGTTTCAACGTGGAACCGGTGGTTGCGTCCGAGTCGGCGATACGGGAAGCGATCGAAAAGTTCTACGGCGGAGCCAGCGCGGAAGAAGAGCTCGACAAGGTGATGAAGGACCTGGCCGGGCCGGAAGCCGACCTCGAGTTGCAGGGCGAAGAAGAAGAACTCAGCCTCCAGCAGTTGGAAAAGGCGGCCGAAGAAGCTCCGATCATCAAACTGGTGAACCTGGTCCTGACGGACGCGGTCAAGCGCGGCGCCAGCGACATCCACATTGAGCCCTACGAAAAAGACTATCGCGTCCGCTTCCGGATTGACGGCATTTTGCACGAGGTGATGGCGCCGCCTTACAAGCTCAAAGACGCCATCATCAGCCGGGTGAAGATCATGTCCAAGCTGGACATTTCGGAAAAGCGACTGCCGCAGGATGGCCGCATCATGCTGCGCATGATGAAAGACGGGAAGCGGAAAGATCTCGACTTCCGCGTCTCGACCGTGCCGACCCTTTTCGGCGAAAAGATCGTTCTGCGGTTGCTCGACAAGGAAAACCTCCGGCTCGACATGACCAAGCTCGGTTTTGAGCCCGAGTCGCTCGTTCAGTTTGAGAAGGCGATCTTGAAGCCTTACGGCATGGTGTTGGTGACCGGGCCGACGGGATCAGGAAAAACGAACACCCTCTATTCTTCCGTCGCTCGCCTGAATGCGCCGACAACGAACATTCTGACTGCCGAGGACCCGGTCGAATTCCAATTGCATGGTATCAACCAGGTTCAGATGAAAGAACAGATCGGCTTGAATTTTGCCGCCGCGCTGCGCAGCTTTCTCCGGCAGGACCCCAATATCATCCTGGTGGGCGAGATCCGCGATTTTGAGACCGCCGAAATTGCTGTCAAGGCGGCCCTCACCGGCCACCTGGTGCTCTCGACGCTGCACACCAACGACGCCCCTTCCACCATCAGCCGCTTGATGAACATGGGGATTGAGCCGTTCCTGGTTGCCACCTCGGTGAACCTGATCTGCGCGCAGCGACTGGTGCGCCGGATCTGCTTGCAGTGCCGCGAAGAGATCGAGGTACCCAAACATGCTCTCATCGAGGCCGGCTTTTCGCCAGAGGAGGTGAAGACCCTCAAGGTCTTCGCCGGCAAGGGGTGTACCGTCTGCAACGAGACTGGCTACAAAGGCCGCGTCGGGCTTTACGAAGTGATGGAAATTAACGACGAGTTGCGCGAACTCATCCTGGTAGGCGCGTCAGCCATGGAGCTGCGCAAGAAAGCCTTCGAGCAAGGAATGGTCGGGCTGCGAAGGAGCGGCTTGATCAAGATCAAGGATGGCGTCACGACGATGGAGGAGGTTCTCCGAGAATCGGTGCTCTAACCCGGCGCCTTCTCGGTCCAACCCCCGGAGGAGACAAACGATATGGTTTCCCTCGCTGAGCTGCTGAAGATCATGGTTGAAATGGGCGGCACCGACCTGCACATTACCACCAACTCCCCGCCACGGGTGCGCGTGCACGGCAAACTCCGCCCGCTGGATATGCCCCCGCTGACGGCGGCTGAAACCAAGCAACTCGCCTACAGCGTCATGACCGACGCTCAGAAACATCGCTTTGAGGAGCAGCTCGAGCTGGACTTCTCCTTCGGCATCAAAAATCTGGCTCGCTTCCGCGCCAATGTCTTCAACCAGCGAGGCGCCGCCGGGGCCGCTTTTCGCGCGATCCCGTGGGAAATCTGGAGCTTTGAAAAGCTTGGCCTGCCGGCCGTCGTCAAAACCCTCTGCGAAAAGCCACGCGGATTGGTCCTGGTCACCGGCCCCACCGGTTCGGGCAAATCCACCACCCTGGCAGCCATGCTCGACAAGATCAACATCGAGCGCGAAGACCACATGATCACGATTGAAGACCCGATCGAGTTCCTGCACTCGCACAAGAAATGCCTGGTGAATCAGCGCGAGGTGCACTCGGACACCGCCTCCTTCGCCAATGCCTTGCGAGCCGCCTTGCGCGAGGACCCCGACGTCGTCCTGATCGGCGAAATGCGGGATCTCGAAACCATCGAATCGGCGCTGCGCATCGCCGAGACCGGCCACCTGACGCTGGCGACGCTTCACACCAACAGCGCCATCTCAAGCATCAACCGCATCGTGGACGTCTTCCCCTCGCATCAGCAGCCGCAGGTGCGCGCCCAGCTCTCCATGACGCTGGAAGGAATCCTTTCGCAGGCGCTGCTGCCGCGTGGCGACGGTCGCGGCCGGGCGCTCGCCATGGAAGTCCTGATTCCCAACGCCGCCATTCGCAACCTGATTCGCGAGGACAAGATCCACCAGATCTACTCGGCCATGCAGAGCGGCCAGGAGAGATTCGGAATGCAAACCTTCAATCAGTCACTCGCCGACCTCTATTTCAAAAAATTGATCACTCTGGAGATGGCGCTTTCCCGGTCATCCAGCCCGGAAGAGCTGCAGGACATGATCAACCGCGGGGTTGGGCTGGCCCCGACGGCGGGGATGCGCCGTCCGGTGGGGACACACAAGCGATGAAGATTTTTCTGGAAGACAGCGTACGCCCAGGATCACTCGGCCCGCCCCGTACCGTCCGGTACGGGGCCCGCACGGGCAGGAAATGAGCTAGGGAGGAAGTTATGCCAGTCTATACGTATCGGGGAACCAATCGAGCCGGCACGAAGGTGAGCGGCGAGCGAGTGGCCGACAATAAATCGGCACTTGCCGCTATCTTGCGTCGGGAAACGATTACCCCTTCCCGCATTTCGGAAAAGGGAAAGGAGTTTTCGCTGCCTACCATCGGCGCGGGCGTCAGCACCAAAGAGCTGGCGATCTTCACACGCCAGTTTTCGGTGATGATCGACGCTGGCTTGCCGCTGGTGCAATGCCTGGAGATTCTGGCGTCGCAGCAGGAGAACAAAACGTTCCAGCGGATCCTGGCGTCGGTGCGGAGCAGCGTCGAAGGCGGTTCCACGCTTTCGGCTGCCATGCGCCAGCACACGAAAGTGTTTGACGATTTGTTCGTCAACATGGTGGAGGCGGGCGAGGCCGGCGGTATCCTGGACACGATTCTCCAGCGCCTTTCGACTTACATTGAAAAGAACGTGAAACTGAAGCGGGCGGTGAAGTCGGCGCTGATCTATCCGTTTGCCGTGATCAGCATTGCCGGCGGCGTCATCACGTTGCTGCTTTGGAAGGTGGTGCCGATTTTCGCCAAACTCTTCGTGGGTCTGGGCGTGAGCCTGCCGCTTCCCACGCGGGTGGTGATCGGCCTGAGCAATTTTGTCAGCCGCTACGCCGTGCTTGCGATAATCGGCCTGTTCCTGCTGGCCATCGTCGTCCGCCAGTACTACAAGACGCCGAACGGGCGCTTCGCGATTGACTCGCTGCTGCTGCGGCTGCCGCTCATCGGAACGATTCTGCGCAAGATTGCCGTAGCCCGATTCAGCCGCACCCTCGGCACCTTGATCGCCTCCGGCGTGCCGATCCTGGAAGGGCTTGAGATCACCGCGCGCACTTCCGGCAACGCCGTCATTGAACGGGCGATTCTCCAGACGCGCAAGGCGGTCGAAGCCGGCCGCACGCTGGTCGATCCGATGCGCGACTCGGATATCTTCCCTTCGATGGTAACCCAGATGATCGGGGTCGGCGAACAGACCGGCGCCATGGACGCCATGCTCTCCAAGATCGCCGATTTCTTTGAGGAAGAAGTGGACGCGGCTGTGAAAGACCTGCTGACCGCGCTCGAACCGATCATGATCGTTATTCTGGGTGTGATCGTGGGAGGGATCGTGATCTCGATGTATCTGCCGTTGTTCTCGTTGATCTCGAAGCTGTCCGGCTAATGCACCGGGCGCCCCGCCTGCTGGCTCCCGAAGCTTCGGGACAGCCGGCGAGCGGGGCGCTGCCTCCCGCCCCAAGGATGCGAAATGGGAAAGCAGGAAAACATCCGGGAGTGGCTCCTCTGGCTGAGCAAGGTTCGCTTGCTCGTGATCACCTTCCTGGTGGGAATCGAACTGGCCATCAAGAACTTCACCTTGCTCCCTGTTCCGGTGAAGTCTTTCATCACGTTAATCGTCCTTTGGTATTCGCTCGGGCTCTTTTTTGTTCTTCTCCTGAGAATGAACCAGGACATGATGCTGCAGGCATACGTTCAGATCATTTGCGATCTCCTGCTCGTCACCGGCCTGGTTTACGTGACCGGCGGCACCGAGAGTTACTTTATTTCGCTCTACCCGCTCGGCATCCTTGTCGGCGCCGTCGTATTGCCGCGGGCCGGCGCCTTCACGATCGCCGGGCTGGCTTTTGTCTTCCTCGGCGCCACGGTCGAGCTTGCCTACTATGCCTTCATCCCCTCGTTCGCCAGCTTTCGGCCCGAACTCAAAGGCCTCCAGGTGGACATCTTCAGCAATCTGTTTGCGTTCCTGGCAGTGGCCTACCTATCGAGTGAGCTGGTGGAGAAACTCCGCCGGGCCCGCACCGAGTTGACAGACAAGCGCAGCGAACTGGCTGAGTTGCGCGCCTTTCATGAGAATGTGATCAATTCCATGCGCGGGGGTCTCTTGACGGTGGACCTGAGCGGCCGCGTTGGGCTGATCAATCGCGCCGCCCAGGAGATCACCGGCTACTCGCAAGAGTTCGTCCACGGGAAACCGCTCCTCGAATTGTTTCCGTTCTTCGATGGGCCGGTGGCGGCTGGCGAGGAAGGGAAGCGGACCAGGGAAGAAGTGGTCTTTCGCGGCCCGGACGGGCGCGAGAAGTATTTGGGGGTTTCCTTCTCGCCGCTCTATACCCGCGAAGGCCAGCGCCACGGCCACATTTTCAACTTCCAGGACCTGACCGAGCTGAAGCGATTGGAGCAGGAGGTGGCAACGCAGGAGCGGCTGGCCGAACTGGGCCGCATGGCGGCGGCGATTGCCCATGAAGTCCGACAACCGCTGGCGGCCATTTCCGGGGCGGTGAAGGGAATCGCCAAACTGGCCCCCATGGGCGCGGACGAACACCAACTGGTGGAGGTGGTTAACCGCGAATCCCAGCGGCTCGACAAGCTCATCACCGATTTTCTCCACTACTCCCGCGCTCGCAACTATCAGTTCCGGGAGAGCAACTTGATTGAGTTGCTCGACGAGACTTTGACGTTGCTGGACCGGCACCCGGCCAAGAACGGCAAATGTTTGTTCGAGCGCCGCTTCCCCGCCTGGCCGGTCACTCTGCGACTGGACCGGGATAGGATGAAACAGGTGTTTTGGAATCTGGGCAGCAATGCGTTGGGGGCAATGCCGCACGGCGGCAAGCTGGAGGTAAGCGTGGAGCTGCGGCCCAAGTCGGTTCAGGTGAGCTTTCGCGACACGGGCATCGGCATGGACGAAAAGGAAAAGGCAAAGATCTTTGAGCCGTTCCAGTCCTTTTCAGGCGGAACGGGACTGGGGCTGGCCATCGTGTACGAGATTGTCCAGGCCCACAACGGCCGCATCGGGGTGGAATCCCGCCGGGATAAGGGCACGAAATTTACCATCGAGCTTCCCCGGACGGCCTAGGCAGGAACGATGACGAACGAGCGACCCATCATGCCGGCGTTGTTGATCGTCGATGACGAACGCTCGATCTGTGAAGTCCTGGAGGTCACCTTCCGCAACGACGGTTACCGGGTGGAAACCGTGACCAGCGGAGAAGAAGCGAAGAAAAGGCTGCACGCGCGCTTTTGCGACATCATCATCGCGGACATCAAGATGCCGGCCATCAGCGGCCTGGATCTGCTCCGCTACTCCCGCGAGGTCTCGCCCGAAAGCTATTTTATTTTGATTACCGGAGTGCCCACGCTGGAGTCGGCCATCGAGGCCGTGCACTATGGCGCGTACCGATATGTGATCAAGGGTCCGCGGCTCACCGAAGAGGTACAGCAAGCCGTGCAACAGGCCGCCGAGACGATTCGGCTCAGGCGCGAGGCGGCCACCTTGCGCCGCGAAATTCGTCGGCTGACCGGCCTGGACCACATCGTCAGCCAGAGTCCCAAAATGCGGGCCATCTTCGAGATGATCCAAACCGTGGCCCCCACTCCCAGCACCGTTCTCATAAGCGGGGAGAGCGGCACGGGCAAGGAGCTGGTGGCCCGGGCCATTCACCAGAACTCGTCCCGTTCTGACAAACCTTTTGTCTCGATCAATTGCGGGGCTTTTCCGGAGACTCTGCTCGAAAGCGAACTCTTCGGCTATATCCGGGGCGCCTTCACGGACGCAAAGCAAAACAAGCTGGGGCTGTTCCAGTCGGCTGAAGGCGGCACTCTTTTCCTCGATGAGATTGGCGAGATGAGCCTCTCCATGCAGGTTAAACTTCTGCGGGTGCTCCAGGAGCGGCGGGTGAGGCCGCTCGGAAGCACGGACGAAGCCCCGGTGGATGTGCGCATTATTGCCGCCACCAACCACGACCTGGCTCAACTGGTTGCCGAAAAGAGGTTCCGCGAGGACCTCTACTACCGCATCAGTGTCATTCCCATCCAACTCCCTCCTTTGCGGGACCGCGCTGAGGATATTCCGCTGCTGGCGCGCCACTTCCTGCTGCGCTTCCTCGAACAAATGCACAAAGACAAGCCGCGGGCGATTCACCCGGATGCCTTGCAAAGGCTCGAAAACTACCCCTGGCCGGGCAATGTCCGCGAACTCGAGAACACGATCGAGCGCGCCGTCGCCCTGGAGGCGAGTGACGGAATTACCGTGGGAGTCCTGCCCGAGAGGATTCGGGAACCGGGCGAAAAGTCGTCCCGAAGCTTCGGGACGAACGGGCAGGAAGACAAGATCATCCTGCCCCAACAGGGAATCGATTTGCCGACCCATCTCCAGGACCTGGAACGCGGTTATCTGGTTGCTGCGCTTGACCGGGCCGGTGGCGTGGGTACGCGCGCGGCTGAGCTGCTTCACATCTCCTACCGCTCGTTTCGCCATTACGCCAAAAAGTACGGCCTGTAGCGCGGTTCCGGCCTGACCGCCGCCCTTCAAGGTGAAACGTGCTGGGCAGGCGAGCCGGGCGGGTCGGCTAGCTTCCCAGGCCCGCCGATTACCGCCCGAAAAGGACGTTTTTCGTCAGATCGTGCGCCGCAGAATGTCATTTCGACATAGTGCGAACGAAGCATACTGAGGCAGAATCCCCATAAGGCGGTTAGAGTTGACTTAGTACTAAACTGAAATAAAAGGACTTAGCTACCGATGGCACATTCGGAGACGGTTTCTTGGTTCTGGTACTAGCCTTGCATAGGACTAGGACGGTTCCGTCCTCGGAAACTATCGATTTTGAGGGTTCAAGTAGGCAAAGGAGAAAGCATGAAGCAAAAAGGTTTCTCATTGATTGAGTTGCTGATTGTCGTGGCGATCATCTTGATCATCGCGGCAATCGCTATCCCGAACCTGCTTCGCTCGCGCATTGCGGCGAACGAGGCTTCGGCAGTGGGTTCACTTCGCACCATGAATACGGGGATGATAACCTACGCCTCCACCTATCCGGCGACTTCGTTCCCCGATGCGCTGCTCAGCTTGCAACCGGTGGTGGGCGGTGGCAACCCGAGCCCGATCCAGGCGGATGTGCTGGACAGCGTGCTGTCCGGTGCAGCGGCGATGCCCGTCATGAAAAGCGGCTTCCAGTTTGCGTATAACCCAGGCGCTGTGACAATTGGGCTACCTCCTACACAACCTCCCGGTCGTGTCACATACGGTATCGACGCCTGGCCCATCAGCCAGAATACCAGTGGTATCCGTGTCTTCGCTACAACCCAGGCGGGCGTGGTCTACGACTGCGGGCCCGGCGGTGCCGCTATTTATGGCGGAACCGGCGCATTGCCTCCGGTCGCTCCCTGCGTGGCCATCCAGTAACCCTAACCGTCATCGTTGGAGGAGACCCGTGGAGGGTCTCCTCCAACTAATTGTTCGCCCGCTGGACGAGATGGCCTGGAACAGTGAAGCGACGGGTGTGAAGATCGAGACGAAGGGGCCATGGGCGGTCCAATCGTTCGGGCAGAAGATCAAGTGGTTGCGCACTCACCTCAGGCCGGACTCGCCATGAAGGTGCAGCCTGGAGGGTTCACGCCGCTGAAGGGCTACTCTGATGGGTTCAGCCTGATCGAATTGTTGCTTGTCGTTGCCATCATTCTGATTATCTCGGCCATGGCCATTCCCAACCTGCTTCGTTCCCGGATCGCGGCCAATGAGTCGGCCACGGTGGCCACAATGCGGCAGATCAACACCGCACTGATGACCTACTCGGTCACCTTTCCGGCGAATGGGTTTCCTAGCAGTCTCGCAAGCATGGCTGCGCCCGGGGGTGGTGGGTCACCCACGGCGAACGCGGCCGACTTGCTCGATCCGGTTTTGTCTCAGGCAAATCCCCAGAAGAGCGGGTATCAGCTTGCCTATGTTGCAGTGGCCGGTGGTGGTGGCGGCGGAGTAGGTGGCATCGGAGCCGGTGCCATGACGCGTTATAGCATTACCGCCGTCCCGCTCGTCCAGAATGCCACCGGCATTCGCAGCTTCTTCACTGACAATACCGGCTTGATTCACGTCTGCGCACCGGGAATGGCCGTTGACGTCAACTGCCCGCCAAGCCAATAATCGCGCGAACAAAATGGTATTCCGGAACAGTTGCATGAAAAGGGGCGAGAATCTAGTTCGTCTCTGCGTAGTCGCGTTTGTCGTTGTGAGTCCCGATGAAACCGGGACGAAGAATCTCAGCGGTGAGATGCTTCATCCCGCCTGCGGCGGGATTCAGCATGACATCACTGGCGCTGGGTGTTGCAAGTTGTGAAACACTTTCTAGAGACTTGGTTTCGGTCCTCCCTCTTGCCTGCGGCCTTGCTGGGCAGCTTTGCATTCCTTCTCTATATCAACGCCACCGGCAACACTTTTGTCTTTGACGACCTGCAACAGCTTGCTGAGAATCCCGCCCTCTCTTCGCAGCGCTGGTCGGATTTCTTCAAACAGGATGTTTGGGCTTTTCTGGGCGGCGGCGAACCTCAGTCCAACGCCTACCGTCCGCTTCCGATGGTCTGCTACGCGGCGCTTGTGCGCTGGGTTGGTCATCAGCCTTTCTACTTTCACCTGCTCAATATTTTTTTGCACGTGCTGAACACCCTGCTGGTCTATGCCCTGGTCCGCGGGCTTGTCCCGATAGAATCGGGGCTGGCCCCAACTCCTCGCACCCATGCAAATCATGGCGGGAAAGGCCTGGCCAGCTCTTTTGGCGTCGCATTCATAGCCGCGGCTCTCTTTGCCGCCCATCCGGTCCACGCCCAGACCGTCAATTTCATTGGCGCACTGGGCGACCTCCTGTGCACTTTTTTTGTTTTGATCGCCTTGTTGGTGGAGGTTCAGGCAGGTAGGGGGGTATGGCCATATGCCCCTACAAGCTCCTATTGGCTCGGCCCGATCGCCCTTGGGGGAGCGCTGCTATCCAAAGAGCTTGCTCTGATTCTGCCTGCTCTCCTGGTGGCATTGTGGGCTGTTTATTTCGGGCGGAGCGATACGCCGGCGAGCAAAATTGGGGCAATGTCGCGGCGGCTTGCGCCTTACCTCGTCGTCATCGCCGCCTACGTGGCGGTTCGCATGGCGGTTCTGGGCTACTTTCACAAGCTGAACAACCAGTTTTCAGCCACTTTCTACGAAATCAATCTGTTCCGGATCCGGCTGGCGGGTGCCTATCTTGAGAAGTTGATCTGGCCGGACGGGCTTTCCATGTACTACGCCTTCCGACCGACTCGCTCATTGTTGCAGCCGGAAGTGTTGATCTCGCTCGTGGCCCTTGTGGGTTTGACGGTCGCCCTGTGGCACTGGCGAAGAGCCCCGATCCCATCGGGGCCGCTGGCCTGGTTGGGCTGGCTCTGGACGCTGCTGGCGCTTCTGCCGCTGATGAACCTGCGCGCGCTTGGCACTCACGTTTTTGCTGATTGGTATCTTTACTTGCCGTCAGTGGGCTTTGTCCTGATCGTCGCGGGAATACTGGATAGCTTTCCGCTTCGTTTCAAAGCGCTGCCGCTCAAGTGGCGCAATGGCCTGGTGGGCGTGGCGGTCATTCTACTGCTGGGCCTCTTCTCGACAGCTACGGTCCGGCAGAACGCCCACTGGAAGGACGGCTACTCCTTGTTTTCTCACGGAGTGAAGGTGAGTCCAAACTCCGCCATCCACCGGGCCAACTACGCGCACCAGTTGGTCTTGCGGAATCGTTTGGACGAAGCGATGGCAGAGGATCGGGAAGCGATTCGATTGGCGCCGCTCGACTTCGGCCTCTCGCCCGAAGCCGTTTTTGCGCCGGAGGCGGATTTGGGATGGATGTATATGCTCCGGGGAGATACCCAAGCGGCTGAAGAGCATCTCCGGAAGGCCACTCGCATTCAGCCGAAGAACCCGGTGGGACATATGCGGTTGGGATACGTCCTGGAGAAGGGGGGCCAGTTGGCCGCCGCCCTCGATGCGTTTGGGCGGGCGCAGGAGCTCGATCCCCGCAATCCCTTTCCCCACCTTGCTCGCGGCAAGGTCTTTGTAAAACTCAGACAAGACAAAGACGCGATCCAGGAATTCCAGCAGGCCATCACTCTTCGTCCCGGCACGCGTGCCGCCTATGAAGGCCTCATTCAGGCACTCGAGCGGCAGGGGCGCCTGGATGAAGCGCGTCATTGGCGGGCGAAACTTCTCGAGCTGCCATAGGAGCGCCGGGCTTTCAGCCCGGCATGCATGTCGGGTTCACCCTGAACGGGTTCACGGCGAACGGGATGAATCCCGACACTCCTCAGGGTTGAGGTTTCGACAGGGGTTGCCGGCTTGTGATAGATTTTCTACCCATGCCTATGCTCGGGACGGTTAGCCTTTGTTTCATTCTTTTGGGGCTTTTGGGGCTTTTCGGGGCTGTTGGGACGTCGGCAGATGATCTTTCGAGCGTGGTGAAGCAGGTTGAGCGGCACTACCGGCCCGTCAAGACCTTGCGGGCGGAATTCATCCAGAGATGGAGCGATTCTCCGGCGAGTGTCCGCCTTGAATCGGGGATCGTGAGCCTACGGCGGCCCCGCGAGATGCGCTGGGAATATCGCGAGCCGGAGAGCAAACTTTTTGTCTCGGATGGCCGAACGGTTTATTTCTACGTGCCCGCTGACCGAACCGTTCGTCGCAGCCTATTGCGGGAGAGCGCCGATTGGCGCGCGCCGCTCGCCTGGCTTGCGGGCAACGTGCGGCTCGGGAGACTCTTCTCCAAAATCGAATGGGCGGCTTCACCACCGCCCGGTCGGGGCCCGCCGCGGCGGGCGCTTCGTGGTCTGCCCCGTTCGCCGGATGACGGCTATGCGGAAGCGATCCTGGAATTCAATGATGGTTATCAGCTCACCCGATTGCTGATTCGAGACGCGGTCGGACGCGAAGTCGAATTTCGCTTCGGCAAGTGGGAAGAGAATTTGCCCCTTCCGGTGCAGGAATTTCGCTTTAGGGTTCCTCCCGGGGTTGCCGTGATGGATGAGGCGGACCTTGTCACGGCGCGGGAGTAGGGGCGCACGGCCGTGCGCCCCTACCAACTTGACCAAACTTGCGCTGATGTTAGACTTGTCGTGAGCTTGCTGCTTGCCCTGAGCGTAGTCGAAGGGAAGCGACGGGTATCGCGCAAACGACGATGGCTGAATTTCACTGCCGGGTAGCGGACACAACCGGCCGAATCTTCGAGCAGGTGGAGACGGCGCGGACGGAGGCGGAGGCGCGCCAGCGGCTGGTTGACCGTGGCCTGTTTGTCTATTCCGTGCGGCCCCGGCTTGCTTTGCCGACATTGACACTGGGGCGGGGCAAGAAACGCCGGCGCCTGCGCGCCGGCGACTTCCTGCTGTTCAACCAGCAATTTATGACTTTGATTCGCGCCGGCCTGCCGATCTTGAAGTCGCTCGACCTGCTGGCCGAGCGAGCGGCGCGCCCCAGCATGCGCGGCTATTTGAACGACATCCGCGAGCGTGTCCGAAACGGCGCCAGTGTTTCGGACGCCTTTGAGGCCATGGGAGTATTTCCGAAGGTTTACACCACCTCCTTGCTCGCTGGCGAAAGAAGCGGCAACCTGGCCGGCGTGCTCGAGTACTTCCTTGCCTTTCAGCGGACGACCCTGGCCGCGCGCAGGCGCTTCGTGGCCGCCCTCATTTATCCGGCCATCCTCGTCGTGATCATCACGGCGGTCTTGTCGCTGATGCTTGTCTGGGTGGTGCCCAAGTTTCACGAGCTCTACGCGGAGGCGCACGCGCAACTTCCGCCGCTTACCGAAATGGTGATTGGCATCTCGCTGGCCATTCGACAATTCGCCCTGCTGGGTTCGCTGGTACTCCTGGCCGTTTTCGCGGGTGGCTATAGCTGGCTGGGCTCGGAGCGCGGCCGGCTCTTCCTCGACCGCGGCAAGATGAGGCTGCCCATCCTGGGCGATGTCTGGATCAAGTATCAGACCGCCCAATTTTCCCGCACGCTAGCCACCCTTCTCTCCGGCGGCACGCCGCTGGTGAACTCGCTCGAAACCGCCGCCTCCTCGGTGCCCAGCCCGCTGATCGGCTCCGCGCTCAGCAAGGCCAACCGGCGGGTCAAGGATGGGCAGTCGCTGCACGCCAGCCTGGAAGCCACCGCTTTGCTCCCGCCCATGGCCATCGAGATGATCGAGGTGGGCGAGGCCACCGGAGCCTTGCCCCAGATGTTAACCAGCGTGGCCGAGTTCTACGAAGAGGACGTCAACACAAGCATGGCAACGCTCACGTCGCTGATCGAGCCGGCCATGTTGCTTTTCATGGGCTTTGTGGTAGCGTTTATTTTGATCTCGCTCTATTTGCCCATTTTTTCGCTGGGCGCTCAGACGCGGTAAAAGCAAGGATGGATATGGAAAATCGTCCCCTTCATGCCAACGCGCTTCCGGAGGAAACGGAAGAGCGGGAGCGAACACGCCGCCTGGCGGAACGCTACCGGTGCCCCTTCATTGAGCTCCACGACCATCACATTGACCCGGAACTCTTCCGCTCCATCCCGGCGGATTTGATGTTTCGTTACAATTTTGTGCCCCTGGAAGCGGTCAACAACACCCTGGTGATTGCCGTTTCCGACCCGAGCCGGGTCCCGCAAACCGACGAGCTGGCGCTGTTGCTTGGCCGCAAGCTGGCCCTCAAGGTGGCCACCGCGACTGAAATCGGCGATCTTTTGAAGCGCACCGAGCAATCCCAACGAGTACTCGAGCAAGCCACCGAGGGTTTCACCCTGGATGTGGTTCCGGAAGAAGAGGGCGAGGAAACGATCTCGATCGATCGCCTGACCAAGGATACCGGGGTGAGCCCGGTGGTGCGGCTGGTGGACACGCTGATTTTTACGGCGCTGGAGCGTCGGGCGAGCGACATTCACATCGAGAGCGGCGATCAGGAAGTCGCCGTCAAGTATCGCATTGACGGGGTTCTCCAGTTCGCCATGCAGCCCATCTCGAAAGAATGGCAAGCCACCATCCTTTCGCGCATCAAGGTCATGTCGGAGCTGGACATCGCCGAGCGACGCATTCCCCAGGACGGTCGCTTCCGGGTGCGCTACAAGGGCCGCTACATTGATTTTCGCGTTTCCATCATGCCTTCCATTAACGGTGAGGATGCGGTCTTGCGCGTGCTGGACAAAGAAACCCTCAGCGAGAAATTTCGCCACCTCAATCTGGATGTCATCGGCTTTGACGAGAGCGATCTGAGGAAGTTTCGCCGTTATATCCATGAGCCCTACGGGATGGTGCTGGTGACCGGGCCTACCGGGAGCGGCAAGACGACGACGCTTTACGCCGCCATTAGCGAAATCAAGACAGACGAAGACAAGATCGTGACCATCGAGGACCCGGTCGAGTATCAAATCCGTGGCATCACCCAAATTCCGGTGAACGAGAAGAAGGGCCTCACCTTTGCCCGCGGGCTGCGCTCCATTTTGAGGCACGATCCGGACAAAATCATGGTCGGCGAAATCCGTGATATGGAGACGGCGCAGATCGCCATCCAGTCGGCCTTGACCGGCCACCTGGTATTCACCACGGTGCATGCCAACAATGTGGTGGATGTGATCGGCCGGTTCATCAACATGGGGGTTGAGCCCTATAATTTTGTTTCGGCGTTGAATTGCATCCTGGCCCAGCGGCTGGTGCGGGTGACCTGCGAAAGCTGCAAGCGGGCGGTTCGCTACTCGCGGGAGACGCTTGCCGAATCCGGCCTTGATCCGGCGGAGTGGAGCCAGTACACGCTTTACGAGGGGCCTGGCTGCATCGAATGCTCGGGGACAGGCTTTCGCGGGCGCACGGCCATCGAGGAGCTGCTCGATCTCTCCGATCGCATCCGGGAGATGATCGTGAACCGCCGTCCCACCTCGGAAATCAAACGAGCTGCCAAGGAAGAAGGCATGACGTTTCTGCGCGAGACGGGGCTGCGGAAGGTCAGGGCCGGGGTCACCACCTTGCGCGAGATCAACAAGGTCACCTTTATCGAAAACGTTTGACAGGGCTCTGCACCGTATGGTGCAGGGCAGGGGAATTGGTTTTGAGTCTCTCCTTTTCAGCTCCCGGGCTGTTTGGCAGCGTTGGCGCTTGGCTGGGGGCGATGCCCCATCCGCCGTTGTGCTGCGAAATCGCTCCCGATTGCGTGGCCGTAGCCAGGCACGCCGCCAAGCGGGGCCGCAGCCTGGAACAATTCGCGATTGAACCGCTCCCTGCCGGCGCAGTGAGACCTTCTCCCGTTGAGTCCAATGTCCTGCAGCAGGCCGAAGTGGAAACCGCCCTCGGACGGGCACTCGAAAGAGTAGGCGACCACGGGCGAGATGTGACGCTGATCGTGCCCGATCTGGCGGCGCGCGTCCTCCTCCTTCATTTTGACAATCTGCCCCAGCGGCGGGCCGAAGCGCTCTCTCTTATCCAGTGGCGTCTCAAGAAAAGCTTGCCCTTTCCGGTGGAGGATGCAGTCGTTTCCTGGCAAGAGCAGCCGAATCCGGCTGGCGGTGTCGAACTGATGGTGGCGGTGGCCCGGCGAGACATTCTGAGACAGTACGAGGTCATTCTGGAGGCGGCAGGTTATGGGGCGGGAGTGATCCTGCCCTCGACCCTGGCCGCGCTGCCGCTGCTCGAAGGAGTGCCGGGAATGGGTGGCGGGCTCACCCGCCTGAACGGCGGGGCATTGACCACCGCGATCGAGCGCGACGGCATGCTGTGCCTGTATCGCTCGGTCGAAATGTCTCCCGCGGACGCCACCGGCCGGGCATTGTTCGACGAGATCTACCCGTCGGTTGTTTACTTCCAAGATAACTGGCACAGCCCGATTGGCGTCTTGCGCGTGGGCGGGCTGGAAGGCGATTGGGCGGAGTTACGCGCGTGGATGGAGCGCGAGGCCGGCTGCCGCATCGCGCCGCTTGAGCCAAGTCGCCGCCTTGAGCCGGGACTGACCATGCAGCAGAAGGAGACGGTGGACCGCTATCTCGCCGCGGCAGTTGGCTGGATGCTGAATCGCTAGAAGATCAATAGAACCATGAAAATCTCCCTGAACCTTGCCACCGAACCGCTGCTCAATAATCGGCCGTTCTATCTGGCTTCGGCGCTGCTCGGCATTGCGGCCTTGGCGGCAGCGGCTTTCCTGACGGCCAAAAGCATTGACAACTATCAATCGACACGAGCGATGCGGACCAGGGCTGGCCAACTTTCCAGCGACATCCGGGCGCTCGAGGCCGAGCAACGCAGGATCGAAGGGCTGCTCCGACGGCCGGACATCGCGCGGGTCTTCACCCGCGCCGCTTTCCTGAACGGGCTCATCGGGCTGAAGTCTTTTTCGTGGACTCAAATCTTCATGGACCTGGAGAAGGAGTTGCCCGGCGGCGTGCACGTCTCCACGATCATTCCGCGACAGGAGGCGAGCGGGCGCGTGCAGGTGAAACTGACGGTCGTGGCGCGCGACGCTGCCAGCGTCATCGAACTGCTTCGCCGGCTCGAGAAATCATCGGCGTTCCAGGGTGTCGAGGTTCAGTCGGAAACCGCGCCTTCCGGGCGGCCGGGTGAGGAAATTCGCGTCGAGCTGACCGCCGGATACGGGGCATCTTGAGATGGGACGAGGTCGCAAGCAGTGGAAGAGACGGGTGGAAGCGGGCCTGGCCGTGTTGCTCTTGCTCGATGCGGTACTGATTTTTGTGACCGTTCGCAGCGGCGGCACCGAGCGGCCGGAGCAGGAAGCGACTGCCCGCGCCCTCCAAGTTCGGCGCAACCAGTTGCACTCGAGCGTGGCTCGGTTGCAAGCCATCCAGTCAGGCCTGGGCGAGGCCCAGGCGAAAGGAAAGGACTTCTATGAACGCCGCTTCCTGAGCGCCAGGGCTGGCTATTCGGGCATCGTTGGCGAATTGGACAGGATGGCGGTGGAGACGGGAGCGCAAAAAAATAGTATCAGCTTCAAGTCCCCACCCTCGCCGGAGGAAGGTCTGAGCGAAGTGGAAATTGTTACCGTGGTCGAAGGCGACTACGGCGCGCTGGTTGCATTTGTGAATCGGCTGGAGCGTTCCGAGCGCTTCTACCTGATCCAAAGCCTTTCTCTCACTTCAGCGGCGGCAGGCAAGATTCGCCTGTCTTTGCGCGTTGGAACCTATTTTCGCAGTTAGGGCACTTCAGCCATGAAGCGGAAGGTCCTCACCGTTGCGTTGGCCGCCCTGATCGGGCTCCTTGCCTGGTGGAATCTGCGCCGGCTGATGTCGCCGGAGGCTGCTCCGGCCACGGCGCCGGCGGCGACAAGCGGTTCGGCCCGGGCGGAGAGCTTGCCGGTGAGCGACCCGCGGTTGCTGCTGGACCGGCTTGAGGCGGTGCAGCGAGTCGAGTATCGCGGCTCGAAACGGAATATCTTCGACTACTACATCCCGCCGCATCCCGTCGCGCCACAATTGCCCCAGCAAGCTCAAGCTCCACCGCCGCTTCAGGTGCCGCTCCGCTTCTACGGCGTATTGGAAGAGGGTGGCGGACGCAAGGCGCTGCTCACCGACGGTGAACAGATCTATGTGGCGGCCGCCGGTGAAGTGCTCTTGCGGCGCTTTCGGGTGATTCGAATCGGTGCCAATGTGATCGAGTTCGAGGACGCAACGGATGGTCGCCGGGCGGTGCTACCCCTCGAGGAGGGCGGGCCCGGGGTGAGTCAGCCATGAGACGGAAAGCCGCGGCTCATCTGGAGCGGGGGTATGCGCTGCTGATCTTGCTCCTCATGGTAGCCCTTCTTTCCTTCGCGGCGGCGGTTGCTGTTCCTCGCGCCTTGGTCCAGGGGCAGCGCGAAAAAGAGGAAGAGATGATCTTTCGCGGCGAACAATACGCCCGCGCCGTCGGCCTCTTTTACAAAAGGTTTGGTCGCTTCCCCGCGAAGGTCGAGGAACTGGTCGAGCCGAAAAACAATATTCGCTTTCTGCGACAGCTCTACAAGAACCCGATGAGCCGCGACGGCGAGTGGCGCTTGCTCCGGTTGGCGCCGGATGGTTCCATCCTCGGCAGCGTGATGCTGCGCTCCGGGCTGGCGGCGGTTGCGCCGGTGGGTGGCGCCGGATTGCTGCCGACTACGGGCGCCGGGCCAACCGGCCCGCTGCAGCCGTACCCGCAGCCACCCGACGTGCAAGCCAAGCCTGCTCCCGAACCTGGTCTGGAAGAACCGCCCCGGGCACCCCCCGAAGAGGAACAAGAAGCAGCAGAAGAAGAATATGAAGGAGATGTCGGTCCGCCTGGGACCCCGCCGCCTCCGGCGTCGCCCCGAACACCACGCCAACGTCCGTTGCCACCATCTCCCCCCTCTCCGACTGTTCCTCCAACCGGCACAGGTGCGCCGGGGATCTCGCCGACCCAGGCCATTGGCACCGGCATCATCGGCGTGGCCGGCAAATCCAACCGCCGCTCCATCCGCGTTTACAAGAACGGCACTCGCTACATGGAATGGGAATTTCTTTATGATCCGGCTGCTGAGGCGCGGGCGGCCTTGGAGCGCGGTCTAAAGCAAGGTCAGAGCCAGCCCACCGGAAAGCCGCAACGCTGATTCGATCTCATCCTGCCGTTCCAACTATTGGCGGGTATTTCCCCTGAGTCCCGTTCCAATCCCTTTCCCCGCCGCGGCGGGCTGGAACGGGGCCAATAAGTTAGAACGGCACTCGTGGCGGCTTTCCTCCCCTATAATCCTATTCTGCCTCATCGCGAACTGGTCGCGCTTATAGATCATGCTGCATGCCACGGAAAACCTGGAGGCTGCCTTTGCCCGCTGGTCCCGTTCCAGCAAGCTGGAACGGGACTGGCTTCCGGCGGCAGGGGTGATCGGCACCGGCTTCGGGCGCGGCAGCCTGCTGCTGGCCTTGAACGTCCTCGACGCGCGCGGGCGGGAGGTGCTTCTCCCCAATTTCATTTGCCGGCAGGTGGTCGAAGCCGTCGAGCGCGCCGGAGCGCAACCCGTCTTCTATCCCATCGGACGCGATCTTTCCCCGCAGTTGCCGGAATTGTCCGCAAGACTCTCGGGTAGGGAAGCGGCGGTAATTCTCCCGCATCTATACGGCTGTGCTCTGTCAAAAACAAAAGAAATCATGCGCCTCGCACGGGCGCGTCAGGTGCCGGTCATCGAAGATTGCGCTCAGGCCTGGGGGGCGCGACTCGATGGCCAGCCGGTGGGGACGCTGGGCGATCTGGCCGCTTTTTCTCTGACCAAGAGCGACTGGAATTTCGGCGGGGGATTGCTGGCCATTGCCGATGCGCAGCAAGTCCATCGAGCCAGGGAATTAGCGCTGGCCTTATGCGACGATCCACGCGGCGCGGCCCAGTACGGAATTTTGCGACTGGCGGACTACGTGGCCAATCGGCCGCGGTGGTGCCGGCTGAGCGCGCTGGCCGGTTCGCGGCTCGAGCGCATGATGCGCTGGGCAAGCGCTCGTGGCCGCGACGTTCAGGCGCACACTCAAAACTTCTACGATCTCGGAAGGTTTGACTCCAAGATGAGCGCGATGGCCTCACGGCGCGGCCTGAAGCTGCTCAAGCGGCTTGAGCGCGATCTGTGCCGCCGGCGCGAAAAGGCGTCACAGATCGTCGCTCAACTCGCGTCCTGTCCCGGAAGGCCACGCCTCGTCCGCCCGGAGACTTTTGAGGAGAGCAACTGGGCCTATCTGCTTTTCGATATCTCGGAAACGGGGAAAGGGCTTGAGGATTGGATCCGGGCAGCCGAGCGCCGCGGTATCACCCTCCGCCCGACCTGGCCTTTTTTTCAGGAGCCGCTCGAGCCCCAGAAGAGCGAGGACCTCGACTGGCTGGCGGAAAACCTGCTCGTGCTGGAAATCCATCCGGGTCTAACGCCCGGCGAGGTGCAAAGAATCGGCGAGTTTCTTCGACAGATGTAAATCTGAGATTGGCGCAACGCCCAAAAGTCGCCCAATATGGAGTGCGGCGGCTCGCCGCCGCCTTTCCAAAGCGGGAGCAAGCTCCCGCACTCCACGTGGTGCTCGGTAGACGGACAGGCCAAACATCTCCTGTTCAGCCCAGCG